>Ga0316219_1002596_pt1 | contig 16218 bp, 19 predicted proteins | sample TBH18003PmetaG_FD_203635 | JGI IMG/M metagenome (GOLD analysis project Ga0316219, IMG submission 203635) | Freshwater microbial communities from Trout Bog Lake, Wisconsin, USA - TBH18003P | ecosystem: Environmental > Aquatic > Freshwater > Lake > Hypolimnion/Profundal zone | place: USA... | reverse complement strand
CTGTTTGAATCTGTAGGTATTGTAAATATTATCTATATCCCATGCCTGCATAAATTTTAAACCAATTGCGGCGCCAAGCCTATTTACATATTGTGTCTTATGATAGACTAATAAACTATCATCGTCATCTTCACGTGTAAATCGAATTCCAATCCTAATTAAGTTAACCGGGAATGTTTTGCTTAAACTAAAACAAAGATCCGTAATAGCCGGATGATCAAAGTCATATTCGAGTCCACCAACAATACCAACGAATGCAGCATCAATCAAGACAGGAACTCCTAGAGCATGGCAATTATCCAAAAAATCTTTCGTGAACGCAGGATGAACATCTCCAGTATCTGCAAACGGTAAACTACAGACTACTGCATCGCCCTCTTTAATGGGCTCGTCATCGATGAACGCCCAATTTGGAAAGTAATTACGCCAGGCAACCCGATGATACATATACTCACCACGGAAGCAACGAAAACGCTTTGTAGCATTTTTTAAGTAAAACTTATCAAAACTTTCTGTGGTACCGTTACTATACGCACTAATAGGGAAAGCATCCAACCCATTAAATTTATTGTTAATACTTGACATCAACCATTTACGATAAGTTTCATAATACGTAGGAATTATTGACTCATCGTGCATACAACCCTCAAACATAGCCTGAGTTGTGAAGTATTGTAGTGCGGCTTCACGTTTGGGATCTATCACAGATTGTGCTGCCGCAAAAGGCCAGCCTTTTAAATTTGCTTGTAAGGGTAATGTCATTTTATTAAATCAAACTCCGTTTTCATATTATGTGCAACCACACTCTCACTAAATTTAAGTAAGAACATACTTGCTGTAGAGGCGTCATCACCGTGGAAGTTTATTTTAACATATCCGGTGCCGTCTTGTCTATAGTAACTGGGTTTGGCTTTGCCATATTGTACTTCTTTTATGACCTTTAAGGTATAAGATCTACCACTAAAGGCTTCAGTCTTTTCGGTCACAGAGCCGCCAATCATGCCAAACCATTCGCACATCTCGTCTGATAGCTTATCTACGTCTATCCAAATACTGTAACTGACTTTACATCCTGGTGGTAGCGATATCATATAAGTTCCTTAATGTAAAACGCATTGTTGAATAGTTGGAATAAGTAAAGTTTGGATCCTGTTGCATCATGATAAACACCCCCAGTTTGTGCATCTGCTACTCCCCCACTCATATCGGTAAATGCAGTTGCATCGTATACAACGAATCCGCCGGTAGTGGTATAAATCCTACTGCCTAATTGATTACCTGCAAAGAATACTGCGGGATTATTGTTTACTGTTGTGGTGTAGGCATAATAGTCATTGCCCAGGGTGTCAAGAGTATTGGTATATGCAAATGTGTCGGCACCTGTATTTGAGTACAATACTCTGGATGAAGGCCCGTTGTACATAAACACAAAGTTACCATTTATCGCCAGTGCATCTATAAATCCCGAAGCCCCTGTTCCGGATATTTGGATGGCATTTTTAAATGTCAGTACACTATTATTTACAGAAAAATTGAAAATATTGTCTGATGATGCCCCGCAACCAAAATAACAATTATTACCCAAAGCTATGCTGACATCACCATTACCTTGGTGTACCACTGCACAGGCACTAAAATATGTATTGCCCTGCATTAGTGCAGAATTTAAGTTGAATGTTCTATTACCCTGATTTAAAAACACCCCGCCTCCACCGGCAAGTAAATCCAATTTACCATCGTTATTGATATCATCAATACAAGCACCATGCGATTGTGTGCTGGCCAATACCTGTGGTAAAAATGTGGTTCCTGGTTGGTTCCAAAATATAATAGTGTCCGCATTATAAATGGTACTGCCGTCTCTAAATCCCGGAACTACAATATCATTATGCCCATCATTGTCCATGTCATAGATAAAGACATGCTGACTTCCGGTAAAGGTGCTTGGGGGAATATAGTTAGCAGTTTGGTCAGTTAATGTGCCATCAGCGTTTTGTATAAAGACCCAAAGTTTGGCATTAGTACTATCAAAGAACCACCCGCTTACAACAATGTCTTCTCTACCATCACCATTCAAGTCACCTGTAGCTTGATTGTATACGGTATTGTTGTTTGTATGTAAATCTAATACTTTGGTTGTTGCTAACAATGTTGGACCAGGAGTTGGGGTGGTGCTAATAGCAGAGCCTCCCCCGCCACCCCCGCAAGCGGTTAATACTAAAGTACACAGAATTAGGATAGCTGACTTCACAGGAGCTCCTGTAGTTATTGATATCCTAATTATAGCAGTTTAGCCATTTTGTGTCAAATCAGCAAGAATATTCCTGTTGCAGTTTGATGTTGTCAAAGAATTCCTTTTTAACCCCAGCATCATCCTTAAAACTACCTTTTAATACTGTAGTTTGCGTTAAACTACTCTTGGCCATAATGCCTCGATTCTCACAACATCCGTGTGTAGCTTGGATGTAAACGCCTAAGTTAGGTGCTCCTGTTGCCTTTTCTATTTCCCTAGCAATATCGTTACACAACTCTTCCTGGAGAGTGCCGCGACGAGCGCACCACTGAGCAATACGAGTGTACTTAGACAAACCAATAAGTTTTTGTGCGGCGATGATGCCAATGTAAGCGACACCAGTAACGGGCTGATGATGATGACTGCACATAGAGCGGAGCTCACTACGTACCACCAACATACCTTCATATCTGTCTTCACTGTCGTTGGGGAAACTGGTTGCATCTGGTCCTGCGACATATCTGCCCTCCATAATTTCGTTGAAATACATTTTAGCAAGACGTCTTGCAGTACCTTTACTATTGGGATCGTTTTCTCTATCAATAAGCAAACAATCTAAGACTTTTTCAAATGCCTTAGTAGCTTCATCAATTAATTCAGGAATATGTTCTTCTTGAACATATTCGCTAATGTTATCTCCAGCCCAAAAACGTTTACCGTTACGTCTCATCACTGAGGCTAGATACCCGTGACGTGTGCCTTCGCTATAACCACCGTCTCCGGCCATTGCATCTAGTGCAGTTTCATTTTCGTTAAAATCTTGTTGTGCTTTATCGTACATTTATTACTCCAATTGTTAATTATAACAATTATTTAGGTCTATGTCTAGGATTGTGGTTATTTTAAATTAGCCAATAACTCAGTAGCAGTAAAAAAGTTATCAGTTAAAGATTTAGCTTGCTCTTGCAAATAAGGGCGTAGCTGATCGTATTTGCTCATGTAGTCAATAATAGTAGCACACACCTGTTCACGATTGACATTGTATGCTTCCCAGTTCTCGGTCCATAAACTGGGATACTTGAATGTATCATTGTACATTTCTTCGTAACTCAGTCTATTAGGTACCATGGGAATAGCATCTACTACGACACCCTCGTAACAACTAATTCCCAATGTTTCCTGTAAGTTAGCACTGAACACTATCTTTGCTTGTCCAAGTAATGTGTGATATTCATGTTTGGATAATTGTTGATCCTGGCACACTACAAACTCATATTGCGGTAAGTGTTCTGCCAAGTCCCTAAATATTTCCACTTGCTTCTCGGGAGCAATCCTATGTGGAAATAAAATAAGATCACGCTTCTCCATGTTTTTATAAGGAGTCAGTATCTCATCCATATACTCCATAGGCAAACCTGTGCGTATAAACTTTTTATCACTACGAGTAGTATCTTGTGTATGGTCAAATAAATTCTTATTGAACATATCCATATGAAAGTCTGTAGCAAAATAATTGTGATCAACTGCATGGAAGAAACTCTTCTCAGCATGACGTACCCAAGGAGTATCACCAATTAGTCTACCCAAAAAGTCCTGCGGATCATAACTGCCAGCATGCCATATAGCGTGAATCGTTACTGGAATACCCAACAACTCGCTCATATATTTGAGGTTAATGATACCAGGATGCCAAGCATCAGTAAATAAAAAATGATCCCCTGGCGAAATGGATCCATCGCAAAATAGTCTGCTAATTTTTTCAACTTGGCTAGACTTATAGATATTAGTGCCGCCAAAGTTAAGAAAAGCGCCTGGAGTGGTAGCACTAGGAATATCCTCAGGCCCAGAGATAATTTGAACATTGTGTCCTTCCTTTTGTAATAATAGGGGCAGGCTGGTTTTCCATTGCCCAGTGTAACGTGTTTCAACTGCTTCCAAATCTATTAGATAAATCATATGCTATTATACTATAAATTTTTAATCCATGTTTGTATTTTTTGCTCAATTTCACGAGCAAATAATTCATTACCCAATTTGTTGGGATGGCACCAACAAAATACCCCATTAAGATCCATCTCACACCAAGCCCGCCAAGTATCACTAACACGATCTACTAGATTTTTTGAAGGCTTTAATTTTGGATAATCTATTAATAATAATTTATGGGGAATCTCGCAACCCCACCCATTTGCTAATTTGACGCCAACAGATTCGGCTAAGAATTTTTGCCAACTTGGGTGTATGATTTCTAAATTAGAATAATTACAATCCTCGATATCGCTATGTCCACCGATCATTGCCACAGGAACACCCAAGTTTGCTATTTTATCTAGTAGTTGCCTGTTAGCTTCTGCTCGTGAAGCCCAAAAATCTTCGGATTGCAAAAATGATTTTTTGTCATCGATATTAATCATCGGCTCACAATATACCCATATTATTGCATCATATTTGTCTTTATATGAATGCGGTTGATTTGGGCTATTTAAAAAATCTAAGAAGAATTGATTGTTTGCTCCGCCTTGCGACAAGTTTATCACATTAAGATTTTGTAAAGATAACTCTTTATATAAGCTGGTGTAATCGGATTCAGATGCATCATGTGTATCATAACTTCGAGCTGCCCAGCTAGGCCCTACGTATAAAATATTCATTTTACAAAAGGTTTTAGTTCTGGAGCCGTCCAGCCCAATGGTTTAAGCACTTTGCCGTCTTCACGCTTACGCACCTTGCCTGTTTCTTTATCGATCTTCTCAAAGTTAGTACGCATTACTTCTTTCCAAGCACCTTCAGCATCGGCACCCATACTGTGTATGGCGCCAATGGTAACAACTAGGATATCAATCAATGCATCCAATGTTTCGACGGGATCGCTATTATTCATAGCAACCGTCAATTCATCGTGTTCTTCTTTGATTAAATTAACATACATACCAAACTGTTTTGTGTTTTCAGCACCAACAGTTTGATCGCAGGCCTTCATAAATTTTTCTTGGTCTCTGAAGGGATTAGTCACGATATTTCCAATGTGTGTTTGTGTCGCGTGGGCGGAAGTCACGACGCTCTTTGGGATGTGGGCTCCAATTATCTTTTGGGTGCTTGCCCGCTTTTACACGTTGCATTTCTCCCCACGGAGTTTTCTCGTTGTATAAATGATTTTCATCATAAACATAACCCTGCTTCTTACAAAATGCAAGATATTCTTCCAAGTCATCTAATAGATGAGTTACTTCGGGCTTCATACGAAGATATTTTTTTAGCCATGCTTCTGCCATTTTGTTTTCCTTATAAAAATTGAAAAAGGTTGGGGTTGTCTATTGTTGACTCGGGTATATGATTGTATGTGTTTTTATGGTCGCCGCATCTTTTTGTTTTAACAGCGTGACAATTGGCACAATATGTACGCAAGTTTTCAACGCCATTATTATGTCGATTTCCATCCACATGATCGACATGTAATTGGCATGAGTCAATAATAGTAGAGGTACAAGGAAATCCTAAATGTCCATCACGATTTTCGCAATGATCTTCTTTGACTCCTTTTAATTGTGTTCTTTTCTTGTGATGATGTGCACAATAGTTTCTAAATACCTTACTACCATCTTGTTGTGTTTTCACATAACTCTGTGGACGGCCGCAACCGAGAACTATACAAGATGGTGGTTTAATAACTGCCATGTTAATCCCTTAAATAACGATTGATTGACTTGGACGGGTTAGGTTGTAGTTAATGACGCATCCGTTTTCACCGTCCTCGGATACTTCAATTGTGATGTTACGATTGGGATAACGTCCGGCAATTTGTACATACAAGTCATCTGCAATCATTTCGCAACTCTTGTAGTCTAGTGCTAGTATAGCATCTTTGTAAAGATTTTCCAACCATCTTTTGAATTGAATAAACTCAATATCACGGTCATTGTGAAACACATCGATCCCCACCCTAAAGTGGAATATATGACGATGAGGAGTCCCCAAAAATGATACATCATATTCATCTCCTGTTGCTAGTTGTGGGTCTGTTGCGGCAGCTGGATAACAATGTATACCTTCTTTTTGGAATGTTACAAATATGGTGCGACCTGCTCGCTCTTTAATTCTTTCTATGGTATCTCGTTGCTCTTGATTCATAAAGGTAAATCATTTTTGTATTCTGACCAATCTGTGAATACATTGCGGTCTTTTAACTTGTGTAGGCTATGGCACCATACACCTGGGTTGGTTGCTTTAAAATCTTTGTCATCAATTTTAAGCATAGTGTTATAGTTCCATAATTTAATATATGGAACCGGAACCCTTATCTGCGGGATAAAGTTGTTATAGTCATTTAACCCACCATCATTAAATTCTTCCACTGCGCTCAAGGGAATATCTAAACTGCACAAATATTCTTTGTCTAAAAAGAATGTGATCATATCTTCCCAAGCACGCCATTCTTCGGGAGTTTGCGGGTTATAACTATGATTGGCACCAAAAAATATATGAGTAGCACCGTTTAATTTTTCTGCAATTTCTTCTACAGGTTGTACACCTGTAACAAATAGCGTATCCATACCATATGCAGGTGTGTGCTCAACTTCCTTGCCAAAGAAATATATTACGTTTTCGTGCCCTTCTCTATTCATTAGTCTCTTTCGGTTGTTGTTGTTCTAGTATAGCAATTTCGTCACGCAATTGCAACCTTTCTTTCTTCATTTCACCAAGAATTGTGTCAGCATAAAGCCCAGTTTTTTCCATATTGTCAATCCGTTTATCCAAAGCGGCATGTTTCTTCTGCAACTCTATTAAACTATTCATGCTTACTCCTCAAATAGTGCGTTGTTGATAGTGGGTTTTACTTTCTTTGTGGGTTTTGGTTTGTCAAAATTAACTTCAAGATCAAACATATCTTTGTTATTGGCTACTGTTCTGCTGTTAAGAGCCTTCTTGCCAATAAAGCCACGACCACCAATGATCTCCATCCAATACTTACTGTATCCTTCTATGATGTCTTCGCTTTCGGCTCTAGTAGGTGCGGCAAATATACGTTCTACTATATCCTCAAACTTAGCATGATCACCTTGACTCCATTGCATCATACCAGGACGACTTTCATTGGAATCAAATAGTCTATTTGCCTGTTGAACTGCATCAATATGCATCCAAACATTATGCCCCATTAATAATGCATAACTAAAACTATCCCAACTTGTTTTACCTTCCTTACCGTTTTTGTTTAAATCACCGGGCTTGTATATGCAAATGTCCTTCATAGTCATTAAATCACTAATTGGGCTCTCTGTAAAGTTAGGGAATATACCATCCGCTACAGTACCTACGCTATACTTACGTGTATCTGTGCTATATTTCTTGTTGTCTGCACTAGAGCTCATACGATAACTCCATTTGTCGTTATCGGGAAATACGTTTTCGTAATAGACTTGTCCGTTTGCAGTTGCTAAAAAAGGACTTGCGCAATCAAAACTTATTGTAAAATCGGGGTTGGCATATTTACGTACTGCTCTTTGAATAGCGGTTAATAATACTGCCCATTCTAAACGACTTGTTCCTAAAAAGTGCATCCAATCATGTTTACCCTGTTGCAATAAACCATCATACTTTAATGCAATTAATCGTTTTAGGATTAGATGTACATCACACATATTCTGTCCACCCATACCCCAACCATCAAAATGTTTACCGGGATACTTGACTGGATCACAATATTGTTTCATTATCTGATACCAGTCTTCTGCTTCAGTATGATTAGCGCCCTGTAATACATTTAGGAAACGTGATCCACCATTTTCAATACCTTTACGGTTATTGATAAAGTATTCCATGTTAAACTTAGTGGCATTAACTGCTTCATCGTGTGTACTGATCTGTGTAGCCTTCATAGCATCGGGACGTAGTACAATCCAAGTTGGAATATCTAAACCCATACCATAGTCTGCAAGATTATCCAACCACTTGAGCACTGCTTCACGCTTGGCTTGTGCTTTGGGGCATCCACTGTTGGCTTTCCAGTCACCTTCCCATAATCCTTTAGCAATCTGGAATCCACCACTGTCACCAACCAACACACTACCCTTCTCACGATTGCGTAGCATGTCTTCGCTGGTGTTTGTTCGAGTTAAATCTAAATCAGCATGACCTGCTGAATACAAACTCCATTTATATGGGAATAAACCTTTTTGACTGTTAAGCCAATTCATTTGTTCCATATCAGTTAGGCCTGCGGGCATACGTGCAGGGTCTACATATTCTTCGGCACGTTGCTTGCCAATAAAGGTGGCATAAAAGCCACTGATAGCCGGTAGGAACACGGCATATTGGCTAAGACCGTTATTATCTAACTGTTTTTTTGTTAAATTATCTTGAATCATTTTTTTTCTTTTCTGCCCATAGTTTTTTTCTTACGTCCGACATTTTCTTTTTAGTTTCTTCTGACAGTACACGACCCTTGAGTTTAGCACTAATTTTAGCTTATTACTTTCCATAAAACTCTACAGAATTAATTAGTTTGTAGTCCTCATGAAAATACCATTCAATTGCTTCTCTATATTTTGAATGTTTTTCTATTTGTTGTTGGAATAAATTTTTAAAATCATTTCTGATAGGACTATTTGCACTGACATGTTGTAAATCGTATTTGTAATATTCATTAGGCATGTTATTTGCATTTAAGAAATCACTGAAGTTTTTTCTGTAATTTTCATCACAATTAAAAAAGACACAGTTTGATCTTTCAAGTCCATGCAAGAAATTTATTTGACGTTCTGTATGATCATCAAATACTATGCGATCAAAAATTAAATTTATCATATGAGAACTAAGTTCCCATGTATTTAGATCATATTGATGCAGGTACAAATATTCTGCTATACCACTGACCCATCTTTCTAAAGGATCACGTAAGACTATTATAGCTTTTTTGTTTTTAATTTGCAAGTCTTCGTGGTAATTATATATTTCCCAATTCCAATCCTGCAAGTTGGGTTTGGTCCAGGAGCTGGCATTTTTTGGAATATGGACATACATAAGATCAGTATCGGGATGACTCATACATTCTCCCAATACGTGACCTTTAATCTTCCATTGATTTACAAAATAAGCGTCTATAATCACTTGGTTTGTGCAGGAATAATATAGTCGTATTCAATTAAGCCACTGTCAACAGTGATCTTACTAGCACCTTCATCACTCATTTTAAATGTTTTGTCTCCGGGTAGTGCTAAGATTGCAAGCACTACATTAACTGGCCAATGCCAACTTTGTTTAGTAAAGCTACCACTAACGCCTGCAGAGAATACAAAATTGCCTGCGTGAGTATTTGGATCACCAAAGTAAAACTTCAAGTCACCGTTATCTGTTTTTGCAGTAAATGTTGTTTCTTCACTGTTAGCACTGGCCATAAAACGTAAACGTTGAATATTCTGTGCAGTTGGCTCAAAGTCGACACCCCATTTAACACCCTTAAACTTAACAGTCTTTAGTTTATCATTAATAACATTAGCATCCATGTAACGATAATCATTCTTAAAGTCACCTGCTTTATTTTCAAAGTGTATACCACTAGGAACTGTATCCCCGTCAGTATTCTTTTGTGTGTTGATTGTAATCTTAGCATCTTCTCGATACTCATCAATACCTAAAATTGTTTTTAGTTTAGCCAAGTTGGGCATGCCAAATGTTCCAATGAATTCGGGATGTGCTGATTTAAACTTTGCTTCTAAAATAACACTACGATCTTCACTGACACTATTGATCAGTGTTTCATCTTGTGTGCCTGTGATCTTAATTAGGTCAATATTGCCTAATCCGTTTGTGTGTTGTACTATATCTTTTAAATAATCTTGCATGGTTTCTCCTAGTTGATTAATTGTAACAGATGTATTTAGGTCTGTCAAGGTGTTTGATTAATTTCTCTACGTTTTATTTCGCCCAAAACTTGATGGGATTTAATGGTATGCAGGGTTCCGGGCTTTTTAATTTCTAACCAACTTATATTTGGTTCGTAATCAAATTCTCCAGATATTTCATAACCTAAACTTTCGCAAATGGGAATTAATAGACTTTTTGGCATATATGTTTGTGCAAAGCTCTCGGCCATGCCGGCACCGGCAGGAGTATCGCCATCATTGTAACTAAACAAAAATATGCCGCCGGGACGTAAAATATCTTTTAGTTGTTTTAATACTTGTGTTATAGTGTCCAAACTAACATAGTTAAAATGTCCCCAACTGAATACAAATGCAAATTGATTCTTTGGTAATGCATCAAAATTATGATCTTTTAAAGAATATTTGCGGAGTCTGTTTTTATACACGTCCGGAAATTTATTATTAGTACTTTCTAAAAACTCAGGAAACTGATCCATAATATACAGTGGATCGGCAGCAACTAAAAACTGTGTCCATTCGCCATCCCTGCACCCTATTTCCAATGCAGGATACCGCCAATTTGTGTGTAATAAAATACGTTGCTTTACATCTTGTTCTATATCTTCTCGCAGATATATTTTTCGATTATTTCGTACATTATCAACTCCACCAGTACGTTCTTCTAATTCATAACTATCAGCAAATAATTTATGTGCCAAGTCTGTTATTTGCTTATTTAAATCGCTTATTAATAGTTTAGTATTTGATGTAGAATCCGCAATTTGATTACTTAAATCAATATAGTGTTGTTCCAACGCATCTATGAATGCTCTATTCTCGTCGCTAATCACCGGAACCTGCACTTTAATATTAGCAATACGGTTACTTAGAGTTTGTAGGGTCACTACCTCATGAGACACATCCAAACTTTGAGTTAGCGCATGTTTGAGCGATACTAGATCATATAGCGCCACAGTTACTCCCAGCTAAACAAACTGTCAAATGTACTACTAATGTCTGTATTGGCTTCAATCTCCCAGCCCAATACACCCAACAAGTTTTCTACCTTTTGATCTACAATAGTACTTTCCATAAGTCCATTGTCAAATGGTAAGTCCTTGAACCACTGCGGGATGTGTAATACATCTGTGGGATACCCAACTGATGTATAGCCCAAAGGATTATCTTTAAGTTTACACACAATAGTTTTCATACCATCTACAATACCCGCACTATAGTTGTCATTATGCATACGTTTTAGATTGTTCCAGTTCATTGCTGCTCTAACGTGTCCGGGCATGTTGGCTTTGCCTAATCGTTTTTCTTCTGCGGTATACTTGGTCAAGTTGTTTACACGTTTGGGTGTACCTTTTTCCCAAGCCGGGCGATCCTTAAAGGCAATCTTAAACTCTTTTACTTTTTCAATAATATCTTCTCTGGCAGCACCTGTTAGTACATCCAACAAGATCTCACTTAAAAAGTCTTGCACAACTTTGGGTGTATCACTACGCTTCAAGTCCAAGCCCATGGCTTTTAGTTTACCCGGCTTGTCGTGTGTATCCAAACGTTTGCCTTCAAGATCATAAATCAATACCGCATAGCGTTTCTTTTTAATAAACAGTCCCTGACTGGCCACTAGTTCACGCCCACCTTTAATGATCTCACCCATCTCACGTGGGCAATGGAATGCACGTTCCATAAATGAGGGGAAACTTTCATTTACACTATCAGCAATACTGTCATAGAGTTGTACACAGATGTCTTTGTTCCATTCCATTGTGCCAGCTTCAACTTCTTTTTTAATTGCAGGCCAAGCACTAAAGTAAACTGAATCGGTGTCACCATATATAATTGCATCACCAGTATGATCATACTTGCCTGTGATACATTCATTTGTGTGACTGTCCATATGATGTGCAATAGCACGACCTGTTAGTGTTGTTGACTGCCCGATACGTTTATCAAAGAATCTACAGAACTCATTAAGAATAGCACCATACAAACTGTTTAAGTTAATTTTCTTAACTAGTTGACGTTTATCCCAAAATGCTTTATCCTCTTCTGTTGTGGCTTCTTTCTTTTTGGCCTGCATTTCTTTACGTTCTTTATACCAACGTGCCAGTAATCCAGGTATAATGCCTTCACGGTCATATCTAAATATTGTACCATTGGCACTTAGTACCCAAGGTTGGTTACTACCGAATATAATATCCCATACTTCTTTGGCACTATGTACCGTGTTGTCTCCACTTTCTTCCCAGTCAATAGTTATCTCAGTACCTGACTCACCGTTCATAACTGCGGTGTATTCTAAACTGCCAAACAAACCCTCCCACGCATCTGTTTGGTTGTTGTTATTGACTTTTAACTTCTCACTGATATAGTGATCAGTCATTATAGGTCTTAACTGTCCAACAATGGTTTCCGGTCCCATGTTGAGCGCTCTAATAGCACTGGGGTAGAGCGAGTTGATGTCGATCGCTCCAATGTCTCGGTGCATACCTTTTTTGGGATTAGCAACATAGGCACCTGCGGCTTGCGTATTTCCTTTTTCATCACGACCCTTTCTGTTTGGAACTATCATACCACGCAGGTGTGCTTCATTGATAATGGCTTGTTCTGTTACAGCAACTGCACCCATTGTAGTTGCTAACAATACCGTATTATCATGAGCCAGTTCACTTGCGAGATCTAAGAAGCGTAATTTCTTATCAAACTTTGCAATCAGCATGGTATCTTGTCTGTTATAGGTAATGAATGTTGGGAAGTCTTTGTTATACAACTGATCCAACGTACCTTCATATGGAGTCTTACTTTCGCCTAGTTCATATTCAGCGATTGCATCCAAACTATAACTATGTCGTTCCTCGTAGGTGTACTTTCTGTACAGTTGCATATAGTCCATATGCACACGACCTACTAGGTCAAATGTTGTTTGTGTTGCACCAAAGCGTTCAAACTCACGCTCCTTGGGCATTTGGTTCCACAAGCAGAGTCTACGCAAATCATCTCTGCTCAATACTTTTACAATACGTCCCACGGTATAGGGTACGTCAAATCCCTCACTGTTCCACCCACTGACAATGTCTGCATCCTGTATTAAGTCAAGGAATGTTTCAATCATATCCTCTTCACGCTCAAACATATAACAGTTTTCAAACTGGTCACAGACTTCCTGTGCACGTTCCCAACTGTATGTCTTTGGTGGCAATACTAATGTCACAAGTTTATCCATCCAGTCCAAGTAGACTGAGAAGGCAGTGATTTTATTAAAGGGATCTGTTGTAGGCGCATAGCCCTTTTGTGGATCAAAGTCCACCTCAATGTCAAAAAATGCAGTCTGTAATTTGGGAGAATCCGCACCCAAGTAATTTGTTTCAAGACAACGGAATATGGGATTCATATCACTTTCCCATAGTTTTTTATTGCCTAATGTTTTTAATTCTTTGTGATACTCTTTACTGTTCCTAGTATGGAATCTACTAACCGGAGTATCAAATATTGTGCGGTGTTTGCCTTTGGGATCGTCGTAGTAAAAAATATACTCTGCAGGATATTCTTTATAGACTCTCTCACCGTTTACACGTTCTACAACGTGAATAGTATCTTTACCGCGATCAAAGATCGCATCAACGTAACTCATATCTTTTCCTTATGTAATTTCGAGCTTACACTTACTCTACATGTTGGTATAGCCAACGACTCTAACTAATACTTATCATCCGTATAAGACCAATACTATCAATTGTTATCAAAAAGACTGCATTGGCCATTAAACCAAAACTACCACGAGTATAACAACTCCACGCACTGGCACAACACCCACTGATAAAAATACAGTACAGTGGTATGATTGGAATATTGGGTGCGGTTACCGCAAACATTATAGCACTAATCACACTACAAAGCCAAGCAAATGCTTCGGCACAGAATCTCAAAGGATTACTATTCCAATCCCGCTTAATGTACTCAATACTATTTGATATCATATGCTTAGATTACGCCAATATTGTTGACTGTGCTCGCACCAAATATCTAGTAGATTGCGTTGATCATTGCCATTACTTTGCAGTAAATGTTCAATGGCAAATTCTATGCTCTCATCAGTTGTGCAGATTGCACCGGTATTTTTTAAATATTTGGTCCACTCATATTGACTGTCAACTACCACAGGCATAAACTGTAAACATTCTAACACAACCAAGCCCGGACATTCATTCTTACTGGGCAAATAAGCAACACTACATTCGCTCATTAGTTTATACATCGCATCACGTTCATCTAGTCCAAAACTAAACACGTCGGCACCTGCAAATACTTCAGCATCAGGATCATGTGTAATAACTGTGGGTTTTACCTTTAATTTACGTGCCATGTCCATAAATTCTTTTGCCCCTTTACGTTCAGTTGCATCGCCAATATATAACAAATCACGTGTGCGAAATTGTTTTGGATCTGCGACTGCCGCAAATGGTGCAGGAGTGTAGACTGGACGTTTTGGACTAACGTTATCACTGTGTACAGATAACCCAATACGCCAATTTGTTGTATTAACTATATTAGTTTGTGCATCTAAGTATTCGTCACTGATGTAACTATATCTACTGTTCGAAGTCAATACATCAGTTTCGTGTTGAACAAATACCCCGTCTTTAAATTCAGTCACTGCCGCCATATAGCTGTGCAAATCATGTGATACAATTAAATCAGGATCCTGACTTAATTTAGCCAATGCATACTTTATATAATCACAAATTTTTTGATCTATTTGCAACCATACATGCCCATCTTTAATATTGGGTACGTATGTTGAATTATCATTATAGTATAGTATTTGATCCGCATTAATTTTCTGTGTGGGCTTGGCATCAGTGACAAAAATAGTTTTATACCCCATACTTTTTTGCAAATCCAAGACTGCATTGATATAACGTACAATGCCATTGGGACGTACAAGAATACTACTACAGGTATGAACGATAGTCTTCAAAGTGTTTTACCGACTGTTTCCAAAATTGTGTTTAATTCATCATGATCACGATTAGTTTCACCTAAACGTGCTTTGTGTGCAATTTTAATTGCTTTCTTTAGTGTAGCAGGTTTAATTTCTAATTCTTCACCAATGGCTTTAATGGTTTCATTAAGTCCAGTATTCAAGTCCTCTACTTCTCGTAGTACTTGCATACCTTCGTTGATCAATTGTGTTAGTTTGATTTTTGCATCACCGTTGAATGTACGATTGTAGTCGCTCATAGTTTCTCCTTTATTGAATGTATTATAGTTGATATTTTTGAATAAATCAAGATCGTTTGGCAAATGTAGCATATAAGCTGTAACGAGTTTGGTTGGTTGTAGGCTTCAACATACCATGAGGGTATCTATATTTGCACACAGTCAAATAGCCTGTATTGGATGTGAATGAGCAAGTATGGCGTCCCTGAGTAGTGTACCATGTGGTTCCAATATCATCAGTGGCACTGTCTATGTATAATTGAATATGGGCAATGCTATTTTGATCATCCTCGTGAAAAGGAATCATAAACCCAGGTTGATCTCGCCATACCCTAACTTGATTACACATGACCGGAGTTTTTATTAATTCTGATACTTGATTTGAAATTTCATCAAATGCCCCAGTGAGTTCTTCCAGTATGCCGTCATTGACCCATACTAGTTCGAATCTTAAATCTTTATGTGCCGGATGATCTATGTATTGATTGTGTGGAACTGCCAATATGGATTGCTTTATATAGTCAAAATCTTCTGCGTTAAACATCGATCCAATGGTCCATAATCCATTATCTATTGCTAGTAGAGCTTGCAGTTTGCAATTTAATGATCTCATCCTTTAAAATTTTCCAATAATTCTATAGCAGTTTCCTTGACTCCGGGTTCGGTTAAATAATGTCCGATCCAATGATCATCATAAAACATTGGCCTAAGATCTTTAGACCAAAACTTTGGCATAGAATCTACTTTAGTTTTGTAATCAAAATATGCAGAATTTGCATCCAATTCAAATATGTATTGTTTTGCTTGAATTTTGTGATCCCGCAAATCTCGACCCACGTGGGTTTTTAAATTTGTATAACTCCAGAGTTGGAATTCTGCAGTATTCATAAA
>Ga0316219_1002595_pt1 | contig 16245 bp, 12 predicted proteins | sample TBH18003PmetaG_FD_203635 | JGI IMG/M metagenome (GOLD analysis project Ga0316219, IMG submission 203635) | Freshwater microbial communities from Trout Bog Lake, Wisconsin, USA - TBH18003P | ecosystem: Environmental > Aquatic > Freshwater > Lake > Hypolimnion/Profundal zone | place: USA... | reverse complement strand
ATGCGGAACTCTGTTTGCTGCTCGAGGGGCGCTGCCGGTTCAGTTTCGAGCACGCCGGGTGTGTGCTGCAGGCGGGGGACCTGGTGGTGTTGCCGGCGGGGCTGCCGCACGCCGAGGCGTATGTGCGCCCGGGCGAGGGCTACCGGCTGGCGTGGTGGAGCCTTAACGAGGCCGAGCCGCGGTTGCATGTGACGCGCTATGCCCGGCGTGGCGGCTTTGCGATGGAGCACCTGATGAATTTGGCGCTGCTGCTGGCGGACGCGCGGGAGAAACTGGCGAAATTGCGGGCGCTGGCGGCATCGGCGCGCCGGCCGGACGTCGACGCCCTGCGCGAGGCGATGCTGTCGGTGACGCTGGCGCTCTACCGGCGCGTGTTGGACGGCGGTGAGGCGCAACTCGACTCGCGGGCGCAACTCGTGCGGCGCGCGACGGAATATGTCCGGGCGAATACCGGCCGGGCGCTCGCGCTCGCCGACGTGGCGGACGCGGTGCACGTGTCGCCGAATTATCTCACGAGTTTGTTCCGCGCTGAGACGGGCACGCCGCTGGGGCGGTTCATCCTCGGGGAGCGGATCGCGCTGGCGCAGCGCCGCCTGCGGCAGGCGGGTGCGACGGTGAAGGCGGTGGCGGCGGAGCTGGGGTTTGCGGACCCGTTCACGTTCAGCCGCGCGTTCAAGCGCGTGACGGGGCATGCGCCCAAGACGTGGGTCGCGAGGAACGCGCAGTAGCAGAACGTAGCTACGAGCGTGAGCGAGTGGCCGGGGCCGTTGTTCTGATCCACTCGCTCACGCTCGCAGCTACCAGAGGATTGCGCGGTCAGCGCGGCGAGAGCGCCGCGTCCCCATTCACCTTTTCCCCCTGGAAGCCGGTCTCAGCCCCAGCGCGCCTGGGGCGGGTCGAACACGAAGCCGTGGAAGAATTTCTGGCGCGCGGGGGACAGGCGCTGGTTGTAGAATTCCTTGGAGTAGCCCCAGTGCTCCTGCGACGCGACCATCCACGGGTGCTCGTAGCAGTAGTAGAGCATGGTGCGCCCGCGGTCCGGGCGGGAGTAGGGCGCGGCGGTGTGCCAAATGGCGTTGTGGAAAAGCACCATCGTGCCGGCGGGGGCGCAGACCTGGTGCACGCCGGGGAAGAAATCGCGGCGCTGCCGGTCGGCTTCCGTGGGCGCGAGGCGGCTCTTGTGGCTCCCGGGGATGACGGCGAGGTTGCCCTGCCACGGGGCGGTCATGTCGGAGAGATAGTAGCCGACCTTGAGCTGGAGCAGCGGGATCGGGTTGCCGAGGTTGCGGAAGCCGTCGTCGTGGCCGTCGATGTGCCACTCGCCCTGGCGGTTCATGAAATCCTTGCCCTGCTCGACGATCACGTCGGACGCGCAATGATGCGGCATCTTGCTGAGCAGCCCGTGCACGTAGGGCATGATCGCCGGCCAATCGAGCAGCTCGAGGAAGAGTGGATCGTCGTCGAGGATGTAGAAAATCCGCGTGCTCTCTTCGCTCTTGGTTTGGGTAAATCCGGTCTGCTTCTGGTTGGTGCGAATCTGCTCGCGGCGCTTCGCGACGGCGCGGTGGGTGGCGTCGACCAGCCGGGCGACGTGGTCGGGCGAGAGAAAATTCTCGCGCACGATGAAGCCGTCGGTCTCGAAAGCGAAGCGCTCGGCGTCGGTGAGGGCGAGGACAGTCGGGGCAGGGGCGGAGAGGGTTTCAGCCATGGGGTGGAGTGACGGAGCGGGACGTTGTTCGAATTCCACGGAGACAGAAAGCGGATTCGGGATGAGGGGCGATTTCGGGATGATACTTCCTGAATTTTCACCACGGGTATTTGAACCACGAATGGCCGCTAAATTTTTGAGCCTCCCGATCATTTCTTTACCACGGATTACACCAATCCACCCGGATCGATCATTCGAACCATCCGGAAATGGATGTGAACAGGAGGAAGCAGAGGCAGCGGAGATAGGTTGGTTCATTCCGTTCTCTGCTCTCTCCGCTGCCTCCTGTTCAAGTATCCGGGATTGAAGTTCGAATATTCGGATCCGGGTGGATTCGTGTAATCCGTGGTCAAGAATCCGGACACTTTTCCTGATTCGCGTAAATTCGCGTCCCTTCGCGGTTAATTCCGGATTGGCGGGTCGTAAGATTCGACATGGCTTCGTAAACGCGGCCATTCCCGGGCTGCTGGCGTTGTGCTACACTGCAGCACCATGAGCACCACCACCCTTGCGCCCGCTGCTTCGAAACTGGCCCTGCTCGGCGGCACGCCGGTCGGCAAGGTCACGTATCCCAAGTTCCCCACCTTCACCGAGAAAGCCATCGCGCGCGCGGCCGACATGCTGCGCCAGGGCAAACTCTTCGGCCTCGGCCGCAAGCACGTGCCCGAGCTCGGCGAGGCCGAGGGCGTCATCTCGAAATACCACGGCAACCGCCACGTCCTCGCCACCAGCTCCGGCCACGCCGCGCTGCAGTCGGCGCTCGCGGGCTTGGAGATCTGCTGCGGCGACGAAGTCATCACCACGCCGTACACCTGGGGCGCGTCGATCTCGTGCATCCTCCACCAGAACGCCATTCCGATCTTCGTCGACGTGGACCGCGACCAGGGCCTGCTCGACCCGGCGCAGGTCGAGGCCGCGATTACGCCGCGCACCAAGGCGATCCTCGCTGTCCACCTTTTCGGCCAGCCGGCCAAGCTGAAGGAGCTCCGCGCCGTCGCGGACAAGCACAAGCTCATGCTCATCGAGGACGGCAGCCAGGCGCACGGCGCCGAGATCGGCGGCGTCCGCGTCGGCACGGTCGGTGACGCCGCGGGTTTTTCCTGCATGGGCGGCAAGGTCCTCGCGACGACCGAGGCCGGCTACATGGTCACGCCGCACGAGCGCGTTTACTGGAAGGGCGCGATGATCGGCCAGCACATGGGCCGCTCGACCGACGAGGGCATGCCGGACGACCTGAAGCCGTATCTCGACTCGCTCGTCTACACTTATCGTGTCGCGCCGTTCAACGCGGTGCTGCTCACCGAGCAGTTCGCGAAACTCGACGCCGAGCTGTTCGAGCGCCGCCGCCACGCCGACCTGCTGCGCGGGCACCTCAAGGGCGCGAAGTTCCTGAAACTGCCGACGTATGCGCCGGGCACGAAGCCGTCGTATCACCTGATGTCCTTCACCTTTGACTCCGACGCGGCCGGCATCTCGCGCGACACGTTTGCCGCCGCCGTGATGGCGGAGGGCCTGCGGATGGTCGGGTATGTGCCGTCGGTCATCTCCGACTGGCCGCGCCTGCACTGGCAGGGCTACCGCGGTCCGCGCGTCAACTGGCTGTCGGCGCTCGAGGCCGCGAAGGTCGATTACCGCAACCAGCCGCTGCCCAACGCGCGCTGGCGCGTCGACCACGCGCTCGAGACGGGCTTTGACATGGTCGCGCCGAACGAGCCAATGATTGCGCGCATGGCCGAGATCATCCTCAAGGTGGAAGCGAACGTGGACGCCCTTCGCGATCACGAGCGCACGGCGGGTCCCGCCGCGAAGGCCGTCCGCAAATAAATGAAGGTCGGATTCGCCCAGGCTGACATCACCCCGCGCCTGGGCGTCCAACTGTGCGGGTACGGCCCGTATCGCAACCGCGCGGCCCAGGCGATCCTCGCGCCGCTCGCCGCGCGCGCGATGGCGCTGACGGACGGACGGCGCCGGTCGATTCTCGTCAACCTCGAGCTTTGCGGCACGCCGCACGACCAGGCCGCGCGCATCCGCGCCGCCGTGGCCGCGCGCACGGGTTGCCAGCCGGAGCAGGTTTTCGTCACGGCCACGCACACGCACAGCGGGCCGTCGCTCGGCGGCATGATTGGCTGGGGCGTGGCGGACCCGATGTATGTGGAGACCCTCCCCGCGCGCGTGGCCGATGCGGCGGAACGAGCCTGCAAGGCGCAGCGGGCCGTGGAGTGGCGTTATGCCGAGGTGCCGTGCGTGGGCATTGCGATCAACCGCGAGACGGACGAAGGCGGCTGGAGTCCGAAGCAGCCGACCCTGGCGGAGCGGTTGAGCCCGCAGTGGCGGCCGGCGCATCCGCAGGACACCGACCCGACGCTGCGCGTGCTGGCGGCGTTTGCCGGGAAGAAGCTGCTCGGCGTGCTGCACCATTTTGGCTGCCACGCGGTGGTGGGCAGCGAGCAGACCTTTGACGTGCACGGCGATTTCGTCGGCCTGGCATCGGCGCAGGTGGAGCGCGCGTTTCCCGGCGCGACGGCGATTTTTCTCCCCGGCGCGATGGGCGACATCAACCCGCCGATCTGCCATCGCAGGAAAGCCGACACGCACCGCGCGCTGCGCGTGCTGTCGCGGAAGTATGCGGCAGTGGTCCGGCGCGGCGTGAAAGCGGCGCAACCGATCGCGGCGGACGAATTCCAGAGCGTGCGGTGCGATGTGAAATTCTCCCGGAAGCCGTGGACGCAGGCCTTTCTCCGGCAGCGCATCCGGAAGCTGGAAGCGATCTTTACCGCCGCAGGAATCACCGACACGACGATCAAGGGCACGCCGCCGTTGAACACGCACGGACAAGAAATGGTGCGGCTACAGTCGAGCCGGCAGATTCTGGCGCAGTTTCGTGGGCGTGTGGGCCCGAATCCCCCGGTCAACGTGCAAGGCCTGCGAATCGGCCCGGTGGCATTGCTCGGCGTCGGGCTGGAGGTTTTCCACAGCTTGCAGGCGTCGATCCTGCAGGGCAGCCCGCATGCGCACACGTGGGTCGTGAGCCTCGCCGGCGGGCAGGGCTATGCGCCGGATGCGCGGGCCTGTGCGAAGCAGGGCTACACGGACGACCTGGTGCCGGCAATCGTCGGCGAGCTACCGTTTGCGAAAATTTATTCCGAGGTGCCGCGCGAGTTGATCAAGCTGGCGCGGGAACTGAAGTAGGCTGGGATGTTTTGAACAGGAGGGAGCAGAGGAAGCAGAGAGTGAATGTCGGATGTCCGGCCTCTGCTCACTCCGCTACCTCCTGTTCAAAAATTCAGTCGAAAATGACCGGCTGGCCGCTCGCGGAGGACGCGTAGATCGCGTCGGCGATGCGGGCGAAGAGGAGAGCGTCTTGCAGCGAAGTCTGCGGCTTCCGCTTTTGCTGGATGGCTTCGACGAAGTCGGCGGCGACGCCGTCGTGCTCAGACGTCAGCGCGGACTCATCGCCTTCCCAGATCACGCGGGTACGGGTGCCTTTTTCCGGGTCGGACTCGGTGAGCACGACATTGGCGGACTTGGCCTTGAGCATCTGCAGCGTGAGTGTGCCGCGCTCGCCGGCGATCTGCCAGCGGTTGTCCGGCGGCAGCGTGGAAAATTCGGCGCGCTCGTAGGTGAGCACGCAGCTCTCGGCGAACGTGACGAGCGCCGTGACATGGGTTTCACCATCGGAGCCGGGCGCGGCGTAGGAGGAATATTGCGGCGCGACAGTCCACGTGCGGGCGAGGGCGGACTGCGGGGTCAGCTTGAAGTCGAGCAGGCCGAGCAGGTAGTCGAGGTCGTAGCAGCCCCAGTTCACGAAGATGCCGCCGCCGTTGAGGTCCTTACGCAGGCGCCATGCGGGCGGGTTCTTGAAGGGCGGTCCGGCGGGGTTGACGCCGCGGCAGGTGATTGTGCGCAGCGGCCCGAGCGCGCCGGTGCGGAGGAAATCGCGCGCGGCGCGGGCGGACGCGAAGTGCTGGTAACGCGAGGAGCACACCGCGCCGACGCAGTCGCCCTGCGCGGCGATCATCGTGCGCACCTCGGCGGCGTTCATCGCGACGGGCTTCTCGGTGAGGACGTGCTTGCCGTGCTTGAAAGCCTCGAGCGCGAGTGCGGTGCGGAGATTGGCGGGGAGGGCGAGGATGACGGCGTCGATCGACGAGTCGGCCAAGAGCTCGGCGGCGCTGGCGGTCCAGCGCGGGACGTTGAACTCGGCGGCGGTTTTCTGGGCGACGTCGATGCGGACGTCACAGACCGCGGCGGCGCGGGTGGTGGAAAGCTTGGCGAGGGCGCGGAGGTGATACTGCGCGATGACGCCGCAGCCGATGACGGCGATGTTCAGCATGAACAGAGGTTTGTTTTTACAGGAGGGAGCAGAGGTAGCGGAGAGCTTTTCTCTGCTGTCTCCGTTACCTCCTGTGCAAACGCGTTACAGACCGAGGTATTTGTCGCGACCGGCGACGAGGGCTTCGACTTTGCGGTCGGCGATGCTGCGCTTGAGCATCCAGAAGCCGCAGTCGGGGTGGACCCAGCGCACGCGGCCGGGGCCGACCTTTTTCTCGACGGCCTCGATCCGCGAAGCGACTTCGTCAGCGGTCTCGATGTGGTTCACCTTGATGTCGATCACGCCGATGCCGAGGGAGATCTTCTTGTCGATCTGCTTGAGGGCATCGATGTCGCTCTTCGGGCGGTGGGCCAGCTCGAGGACGAGGTGGTCGCAGTGGAGCGCGTTGAGGAAATCGACGAGTTTTTGCCAGTTACCCTTCTGGATCGTCTGGCCGCCGTAGTTGCCGAAGCAGAAATGCACGGCGCGCTCGCCCTCGATCTGGTCGAGCACGAGGTTCATCGACGCGGCGGCGAGCGGGGCGTCGGCAGGATTGCCGGGAATGTTGGCCTCATCGACCTGGATGCAGGGCGCGGGGAGGCCGGGCATCTGCGCGGCGAGGACCTCGCCGAGCGCCATCGTCAGCTTGTCGAAGCTGCCGTAGTGGTGATCGAGGAGGGTGCGCGCGAGCATGTAGGGGCTCGTGACGGTGAACTTGAACGGACCGCCGGCGACGGCCGCGGCGCGCTGGCAGTCGGCGAGCAGATTGAGCGAACCCTCACCGAGCTTGCCGGTGACGACGCCGGCCGGCTTGCGGCGGAAGCCCATCGGGTGGTGGCGGGAGAATTCCTCGGTGACGGAACGGCCGACGACGGAGGAGATGCCAGCCATCGGGCGGATGAAGTATTCGATCATCCCGTTGGTGTCGGGGTGATTTACATCGAAGCGATAAAGTTCACCGTCCGTGGGCAGGTCGATGCCGGCTTGGCGCTGGAGGTCGAAGACGACGCGCGTGGCGTCGATCACGGCCTGTTCGCTGGGCAGCGCGGCGAGCCAGTCAGGCACCGGATATGAGCCGACGGTGGTGGTGAGAATGCGGGGCTTGGAGGGAATCTTGGACATGAATTTTTTAGATGGGAGATAGGAGATGGGAGATGGACGAAGGAAAATGCGACCCCGGAATTAATCGCGGAAGTGCGGCGGCGCGGAAATACCGGGAAATGAATTTGATGCACTGGTTTCGCGTTTTCGCTCTTTCGCGTTTTCGCGATAGGAATGGGTGGGCCGGGGGATTGACGGAGGGCAGGGCGAGGGCCATTTAGTGCCGCCAGTTTCCTCGCGTTTACCCCATGGACGCCCGATCTACGGGAAGTCTATCGCCGCGATTGACGCGAGTTGCCGACTGGCGGCAGATTCCCACCCGATGGATCGGCAAAAAACGAATCGGATCAGCGGCGGGCTGCTGCTGGTGGGCTTGGGCGCCGCGCTCGTGATTTTCTTGGTCGCCCAGCCCGTCGTCGTCGATCCGCTGCTCGGCGACCCCATGTCGAACAAGAAGTATCTGCGCGAACTCCGCGTGATGGGCGGGCAGGGGAATGTGCTCGCCGCGGAATTCCAGGACTGGTTTGCCGGCCTGTGGGAGGGTCGCGAACTGGCCGGCACCGTCGCGGTGCTCACGATCGGCGTCGTGCTGGTGTTTCGCTTTGTGGCGACGCATCCGGGAGTCCCGCCCGCGGCGGCTGTGCAGGATGAAAACCCCCTGCCGCCCGGGAAATCTTAGCGCACAAATTCCGCCGGCGCGGGATCGCTGGCCAGTTGGACGGGCGTGATCGGGTCGAGGCTCAGGGACTGCACGATGAGCGTGCGCTTGGGCTCGCCGGGCATTACGGGTGAAACGGCCCGCAGGACGAATTCGTTGTTCCCCGGCACGAGGATCAAATGAAAGCGCAGCATGCGCGGGCTGGCGAGGGTGACGCGCTGACGCGGCTGGTTGGGGCCGGACAATTCGAGTTCGAGCGGAGTCGTTCCCGTCAACGGCAGCCCGACCAGGTCGAGCCAGAGGGCTGCGAACGCGGGCTGGAGCGCCGGGCGGTCGACATTCAACTGGAGCGAGTCCGGCATGACGTAGAACGGGCCGCTCATGATCGAGCCCGTTTCGACGGCGCCGCTGACGTGGAGCCGGCAGGCGGGTTGGTGGCTGGCAACCGGGCCTTCGCGCTGCGGGTCGAGCCACCAGAGCGGGGTCTTGGCCAGCGGCAGGCGGCGGAAGCGGTAGGTTTCGCTCGGCACGATCCGGTCACCCAGATGGCGCCGGTCGAGATACACGTTCGAGTGGCGCGCGAAGTAGCAGATCCACTGCGCCACCAGCGGATGGTCGGCGACCACGAGGAAGTTTCGCTCACGGTGATGCCGGGCCTCCTCGCGCACCCGATGCAGGGCGGGGGAGTTCAATTCTGCGAGGACGCCCTCGCCGTGGATCAAGTCCCGGTAGAGGGGAACCGTGCTCACCGCGCCGGCGCCGAGCAATCCGGCGGCGAGCAAAGCCTGTTGCCAGCGGCGCATGCGGCCGAGCGCGACGACGCCGAGCATGGCCGTTCCGATCCACAGCGGGGCAAAACCCGCGAGGAGTTTCGCGAAGGGGTATTTCGCCAGCACCGGCTGAGTCGCCAGCCACGCCAGCAGGCCCACGGGCACAGCCAAGGTCACCCAGAGCAGCATGCGCCGGCGCGGTGGGAGGCGGAGCGCCGCCCAAACCATGAGGGCAAGGACGACTCCGCCCGCGCCGTACATCAGCCATTTCGCTCCTGAGTCCACGGGCAGCTCGAGGAACAGCCGGCTCCAGCCCCACCACGTGCCGCTGCCGGGGACGAGGAGCTCCAGGTGGTGAGGATCCTTCACTTGGTTCCACTGCATCAGGAGCAACGCTACCAGACGGGATCCGTAGCCGGGATTCACCACCAACGCTCCGGCTCCGATCCACAGCAACTCACGCACCCGCGCCGGCCAAGGCCCGCGCGCCGTCAGCCGCAGAACGCCCACTACCGCCACGCCAACAACGGCCACTTCGGAGTAGGCACCGATCCAAAATGCGAGCAGGAGAGCTGAGGCGATGTGTTCGAGCCGGTTCAACGACCGACGCACGCCCAGCACGGCGACCAGCGCGGGCAGGACGAAGAGCGTGCTCGCTTGGGAAAAATAGCCGTCGAGGTGCAGGTTGGTCACGGCCGGGCCCAGAGCCGCGCCGAGGCCGCCGATCGCGGCCAAGGGCCGAGGGACGCTCCACCGGCGCAGCCACGCCGCCACCGCCACCGCAACTAGGCTGGCGAAAAATGCGGTCATCGCGCCGTAGCCGCGCTGCGCGTCGCCGCCGCTCACCACTGCAAGTGCCCCGTGCGCGACGCTTTGGGTGATGCGCTGGTCCTTCAGCTCCAGCGGACGCACCAGCCAGGGTTGCGGGCCGATATCACTGACGTCGGTGGCAAAGGGCCGGTCCGCCAGGAACTGCGCGAGGGTCACGTAATTGGCCTGGTCATAGCGTCCCTTGCCGTAGAAATCGCGGGTGCCGACGGCGATGACGCCGGCCGATTCGACGGCGAAGGCCGCGATCCAGACGGCGAGAAGCAGGCGAGCGTCGATCCGGCCCGCGCGCGCCCTGTCGGCGCGGTTGGTCGCGGCCAGCCAGATTCCGGTGAGCCCGCCCGCAATCGCGATGCCCAGGCCGAGCCAGGCCGTCCACGCGAGGGGCTGGTTGAGGTAGAGGAGACCTTGGAGCGCGAGGGTGTGGGCGCAGTAGCCGGCCAAACCACACCACAGCCACGCCAGCTGGCGGAAGGGGTCGGGCCGGCCGGCCAGCAGCCAGATCCAGACGCCCCAGCCCGCGGCGGTCAGCGCGAGGCAGAAAAACTGCCAGGAAAGGAATGCGATGTCGGCCATCATGGGCGTGACCGGGCCGGGGTCGCAGGCCGGGACGCGCGGGTCCGGGCGCCATTTTTCCACGAACAGCTCAAGCCCGAGTTTGTCGCGGAGGTTGCGGACGGTGTAAAGCCGGGAGGATGGGGCGGAGGCCTACAGGAAGTGGCGCTTGGCGAAGGTCCGTCCCGATCCGCTCTTCAGATACCTCTCCAAGGCCGCAGCCTTGGTTTCACTTGGAAGGCCAATGTAGGCAGCGAGATTCCATGGACGATGCGGAGCGGTCGAAGGAATCTGGCCGGCGTTATGACTGGCAATGCGTGTCTTAAGCTCGGCCGTAACACCAACATAGTGCCGTGACGGGTCGTCGTGGCTTTCTAGGAGGTAGACGTAGTGCATGACGGTCAGCTAAACTGGATGCATCATTCCCCGGCGCCTGCGTCGGATGAAAACCGAAATTTCGCCGTAACGGAACCAGGTCAGGCTAACATAGCGGAGGCCCTCCTTCGCCGAGCCTACGGCGGGCAACCTTCGCTTGGGTGGGATGGAGCGGGAGAGAGGGCCGTAGCCTCGGGTGCTTCCTGAGGATGGCCTGCCAGCCGTAGGCTTGGCGAAGGTTGGCGGAGAGGGGGGGATTCGAACCCCCGGTAGGCTTGCGCCTACACGCGCTTTCCAAGCGCGCGCATTCGACCACTCTGCCACCTCTCCGGGTGTTCAAACCGCCGTCCTGAGCCGGCTCGTCCGATGGGCGAAGGGTAGAGAAAGGTCGAAGCCCGCGGGCTGGTCAACGGAAAATCCTCCGCGGCGTTTACCCCGCCCGGAAGACACAAACTTTTTCTAAAAGCGCTTGCGCGAGCCGGGGTGCGACCCAACCCTGCGGAGGATTTTTCCTCGCGCCACCCTCGTCCCACCATGGTCTCGTCCAACACGGAACTCGCCTACAACAGCAAGATAGAGGGCGAGGTCGTCGTTTCCCGGATGGATGCGGTCATCAACTGGATTCGCACCAATTCCATGTGGCCGATGCCGATGGGTCTCGCGTGCTGCGCCATCGAGCTGATGGGCACGGCCTCGTCCCGCTTCGACATCGCGCGTTTCGGCGCCGAGGTCATGCGCTTCTCCCCCCGCCAGTCCGACTGCATGATCGTGGCCGGCACGGTCACCTACAAGATGGCCTCCGCCGTGCGCCGGATCTACGACCAGATGGCCGAGCCCAAGTGGGTCATCGCCATGGGCGCCTGCGCCAGCACCGGCGGCATGTATCGCAGCTATGCAACGTTGCAGGGCGTGGACCGCATCATTCCCGTCGACGTCTACGTCAGCGGGTGTCCCCCACGCCCTGAGGCGTTGCTCGACGCCCTGATCAAGCTGCAGGCCAAGGTCCGGCGCGAGCGCTCGGCCACCAACCTCCGTAGCCCCCAATCCTGATTCGCGCAATGTCCGCCACGCCCAACGTCACCGCTGCGCTCCAGGAAAAGTTTCCCTCGGCGGCGGCGCGTGCGAGCCTCGACCACCCCGCGGTCAACGTGCCGGCCGCCGACGCCCACGCCGCGCTGAAGTTCCTGCGCGACGAGCAGGGCTTCGATTTCCTCGTGGACCTGACCGCCATCGACTGGGCCGAGGGCGTTTCGCCGCGGTTCACCGTGGTCTATCATCTCCTGTCGACGACGCGCCACGACTACATCCGCTTCGCCGCCGACTGCCCGAATGACGCCACTCCCGCGATCGCCACCGTGAGCGACCTCTGGGCCGGGGCGAACTGGCACGAGCGCGAGACCTACGACATGTTCGGCATCAAGTTCGAGGGGCATCCCGACCTGCGCCGCATCCTGATGTGGGACGGCTACCCGTTTTTCCCTCTCCGCAAGGAATTCCCGCTGGCCGGCATCGACACGCCGTTGCCCGACGCGGAAATCACGGCGGAGACCGGCGTGCGCCTGATTGCCGCGCCGATGGCCGGCGGGCCGTTCGTGGCGTCATCCGGTGAAATCAACCTGACCGAAGCGGAGCCGCGCGCCAAGGACGAGAGCTGGAACGAGCGTCGCGGCAAACCCGAAGCCTGACCATGGCCACCGAATTTTCCTTTCCCGACCCGGCCGCGAAGGCCGCCACCGCCGAGTTTGAGGCGGAAAAGATGTCGCTCTCGATGGGCCCGTCGCATCCCTCGACGCACGGCGTGCTGCGCCTGCAGTTGGAGCTCGACGGCGAGATCGTGACGAAGTGCGACCCGGTCATCGGCTACCTGCACCGCGGCGACGAGAAGATCGCGGAGAACATGACCTACAACCAGTTCGTGCCCTACACGGACCGGCTGGATTACATCGCCCCGCTCGCGAACAACATGGCCTACGCCATCGCGGTCGAGCGGCTGGCGAAACTCGAGGTGCCGGCCCGCTGCCAGGCGATCCGCCTGATCACCGCCGAGATGGCCCGGCTGTCGTCGCACCTGCTCGGCCTCGGGGCGTTCGGCATCGATACGGGCGCGTGGACGGTGTTCATGTACACGTTCACCGAGCGCGAAAAGCTCTACAAGCTGTTCGAGGAGCTGACCGGCGCGCGCTTCACCACGAGTTACATCCGCATCGGCGGCCTGCAGCGCGATGTGCCCGAGGGCTGGATCGGCCGCGTGGATGCGTTCTGCGACCAGTTTTTGCCGATCCTCGAGGAGATCCTGGCCCTGCTCACGCGGAACAAGATCTTCATGGACCGCACCGTCGGCGTCGGCGTCATCACCAAGGAGGACGCGATCGCCTACGGCATCACCGGCCCCAACGCCCGGGGCTCCGGCCTCGGCCTCGACCTGCGCAAGGACAAGCCCTACTCGGGTTACGAGCAGTATGAGTTCGATGTGCCGGTCGGCACGACCGGCGACTCCTACGACCGCTACCTCGTGCGCGGCGAGGAGATGCGCCAGTCGGTGCGCATCCTCAAGCAGGCCGTGGCCAAGTTTCCCGGCGGCCCGTGGTTCGCGACCGAGGCCAAAAAGATTTTCGCGCCGCCCAAGGACAAGATTCTCACCTCGATGGAGGAGCTCATCCAGAACTTCATGATCGTGACCGAGGGTCCGCAGATGCCGGCCGGCGAGGTCTATTTCGAGGCGGAAAACCCGAAGGGCGTGCTCGGCTTCTACGTCGTGAGCAAAGGCGGCGGCGTGCCGTGGCGCCTGAAGATCCGTTCTCCCTCTTTCTGCAACCTCTCCATCCTGCCCAAGCTTTGCGTCGGCAGCCTCATCTCCGACGTAGTCGCCATCCTGGGCTCGCTCGACTTCGTCATGGGCGAGTGCGACCGCTGATGAATCGCCCGCGAATTTTTCGAATGCACCCGAATTTCCAACCCTCAGCTCCGGACAAATTCGCGTTCATTCGCGTGATTCGCGGGCAAGAGGTTTTCGCCTGATGAATCTCAAACCCGCCACCCTTTCGCAGATCGACGAGGTGATCACGCATTACCCGACGAAGCGGAGCGCCACGCTGCCGCTGCTGCACCTCATCCAGGAGGAGGTCGGTTTCATCTCCAACGAGGCGATCGAGTGGGTGGCGGCGAAGCTCGAGCTCCAGCCGATCAACGTTTACGAGGTCGTCACGTTCTACCCGATGTTCCGGCAGAAGCCCATCGGTCGCCGCCACATCAAGGTCTGCCGCACACTGTCGTGTGCGCTGCTCGGCGGCTACAAGACCTGCGCGACGTTTGAGAACGAATTCCACACCCACGCCGGCGAGGTCTCGCCCGATGGCGAGGTCACGGTCGAGTTCGTCGAGTGCCTCGCGAGCTGCGGCACCGCGCCCGTCGTGATGATCGATGATGAGCTCCACGAGAAGGTGGACGCCGCCAAGGCCAAGCAGCTCAGCGACCAGATCAAGGCCGAGGCCCAAGCGCGCAAGTAATCGAAAATCGAGATTCGAAAATCGAAAATTTCCCATGCCCGCTCCCGCCCAACGCCGCATCATCTTCCAGCACATTGATGAGCCGGGTTACACCAATGACCTCGCCTGCTATGTGAAGCATGGCGGCTACGAGGTCATGAAGAAGGCATTCCAGCGTCCGCCGGCGGAGCTGGTCGACGAGGTGAAGAAATCCGGCCTGCGCGGCCGCGGTGGCGCGGGCTTTCCCTGCGGCGTGAAGTGGGGGCTCCTCGACAAGAAGAGTGGCAAGCCGATCTACCTCGTGGTCAACGCCGACGAGTCGGAGCCCGGCACGTTCAAGGACCGCTACATCATGCACCAGGATCCGCACCAGCTGATCGAGGGCATCATGATCACGTGCTTCGCCAACAACGTGAAGCAGGCCTACATTTACATCCGCGGCGAATTTCCCCACGGCGCCCGCATCCTCGAGAAGGCCATCGCGGAGGCCCGCGCGGCGAACTTCTGCGGGCCCAACGTGCTCGCCTCGAGTTACGGCTGCGAGATCTACGTCCATCGCGGCGCCGGCGCCTACATTTGCGGCGAGGAGACGGGTTTGATCGAGTCGCTCGAGGGCAAGCGCCCGTATCCGCGCATCAAGCCGCCGTATTTCCCCGCCGTCCTCGGCCTTTACCAGTGCCCGACGATCGTGAACAACGTCGAGACGCTCTGCCATGTGAAGCACATCGCGGATATGGGCGGCGCGGAGTTCGCCAAGATCGGCACGCCCAACAACACCGGCACCCGCATCCTCTGCGTCAGCGGCCACGTGCAGAAGCCGGGTTATTACGAGTTTGAGGTCGGCAAGATCACGATGGGCGAGCTGCTCAACGAGGTCTGCGGCGGCCCGCTGCCCGGCCGGACGTTCAAGGCCGTGATCCCCGGCGGTTCGTCCGCGAAGGTTTTGAAGTTCGGCGAGCGCTTCAAGGGCAAGCGCAAGGTCGGCGCGGAGATGGTCGACTACGATTGGGCCGTCGAGGACGTTCCGATGGACTTCGATTGCCTCGGCATGATCGGCACGATGGGCGGCTCCGGCGGCGTCATCGTCATGGACGACAGCGTCAACATGGTCGAGGCCCTCGCCAACATCAACGCGTTCTACGCCCACGAGAGCTGCGGGCAGTGCACGCCCTGCCGCGAGGGCTCGCTGTGGATGAAGAAGATTTCCTCCCGCATGGTCCACGGCGCCGCGCGCCCCGAGGACGGCCAGCTGCTCAAGTCCGTCGCCGACAAGATCGCCGGCCGCACCATCTGCGCCTTCGGCGAGGCCTGTGCCTGGCCGACGCAGAGCTACGTCGCGAAGTTCGGCGACGAGTTCAAAGGCTACGCCGACGCCAAGAAGACCGCCAAACCCGGCGGCGTCACCGACCTGATCTGATTTTTTGTCACCACGAAATACACGAAACACACGAAATCAGATTAACCCTATTTCCGAACCACCCAGCTTTCGTGTTTTTCGTGTATTTCGTGGTTAAAATTCCCTCTCCGCAATGATCGCCTCTCCCAAACCCGAGCTCGTCACCGTCAACATCGACGGCAATGAGATCTCCGTGCCGAAGGGCACGAATGTGATCGAGGCCGCCCGGCTGGGAGGCATCGACATCCCGCATTATTGCTACCACCCGAAGCTTACCGTCGTCGGCAACTGCCGCATGTGCCTCATCGAGATGGGCATGCCGGCCGTCGATCCAGCCACGAAGGCCCCGGTGATGGATCCCGCGACGGGCAAACAGAAGATCAACTGGATCCCGCGCCCGCAGATTGGCTGCGCCACCAACGCTTCCGCCGGCCTGCACATCCGCACGCAGACGCCCCAGGTGAAGGACTGCCGCGAGGGCGTGATGGAGTTCCTCCTCATCAACCACCCGCTCGACTGCCCGATTTGCGACCAGGCCGGCGAGTGCAAACTCCAGGAGCAGTCCACCGGCTACGGCCGCGGCTACTCGCGTTTCATCGAGCAGAAAAACGTGAAGCCCAAGCGCACGCTGCTCGGGCCGCGCGTCATGCTCGATGACGAGCGCTGCATCCTCTGCTCGCGCTGCATCCGCTTCTCGCAGGAGATCGCGAAGGACGACGTCCTGGGCTTCATTGATCGCGGCAGCTACTCCACGCTGACCTGCTATCCCGGCAAGAAGTTGGAGAACAATTACTCGCTCAACACGGTGGACATTTGCCCCGTCGGCGCGCTGACGAGCACGGACTTCCGCTTCAAGATGCGCGTCTGGTTCCTTAAGCAGACTAACTCGATCGACCCCGAGTCGAGCGTCGGCGCCAACACTGTCGTCTGGTCGCGCGAGGGCGTCATCTACCGCATCACGCCGCGCCGCAACGACGACGTGAACGACACCTGGATGGCCGACAGCGGCCGCGAACTCTACAAGGCCGTCACTGCCGAGGATCGCCTCACCACGGTG
>Ga0316219_1002594_pt1 | contig 16246 bp, 13 predicted proteins | sample TBH18003PmetaG_FD_203635 | JGI IMG/M metagenome (GOLD analysis project Ga0316219, IMG submission 203635) | Freshwater microbial communities from Trout Bog Lake, Wisconsin, USA - TBH18003P | ecosystem: Environmental > Aquatic > Freshwater > Lake > Hypolimnion/Profundal zone | place: USA... | reverse complement strand
GACTCGATTCGGCCCCTTGGTACAAATCACAAACACGCGATTACATGGCTACGTTTTGGTGATGCTTACCGCCGAGTCTCCAGGACGTCTGCCGGGTTCATAGTAACGGCAAGAGGGAAGCTGGGGTTAGACACCAGGCTCTTGGCGCCGGTGGCCAGTTTGCGTTGCAGTCCCTCCGGCAGCCTGGCGCGGGCTTCGGCGTCCTTGCGCGCCTCTTCGTCATTGCGGCAGACGATATAGCGGCGGCCCTGGATCTTGATCTCCTTCACCGCCAGATCGGTCTCGCTCTTCTGGCGCGGGATGGTCAGCGGCACTGTCGCGCCATCGTCGTGCAGCACCGTCTCGCGCACCTCGTTGGTGGGCCGCTCGCGCGCGCCCAGGATGTAGTCGATCTTCTGAGCGTCCAATGCAGCAATGATCATACCGCGGTCGGCGACGACACAGGCCCGCTCCAGCCCGAAGCGGCTGCGCAGCCGCTGGACCACCGGCAGCAGGGACGTGACATCGGCGGTATTGCCCGGCGACAGGAACGAGGCGATCGGCCGGTCCCGCTCGTCCAGCACGATCCCCAGCACCACCTGCGGCAGTTGCGGGCGGAAGTCCTTGGAATGGCCGCGCTGGCCGAGTGTGGCGCCGCCGTGACCTTCGAAATACAGCGATGTGGTGTCGAAGAAGGCGACCGAGAGCGTGCCGAACAGTGATTTGCGGTGCTGATACAGCGCCTCTTCGATGGTGTCGGTGCAATGGCGTGGTTGCGCGCCGTCCCTGCCATCGATCGTCTCACCCAGCCAGGCCATCGCCTTATAGGCGTGGTCGAGCGTGAGGGCCTCCACGCCGGGAATATCGATCGTCTGTTGCCAGGTGCTGGCATGGCGGTCGGACCCTGAGACCATCAGCCGGTGCAGTACCGTCAGATAGATGGCGCGCTCGACGTCGAAGCCGAAACGCCGCCCGGCCAGATGCTGGCGCAGGACGGCCTGACAGCCGGTCTCGCGCCAGAGATGGCCGAACACCCAATCGGGGCCAATGCTGCGGCGGCGCAGTTCCGCCAGCTCGCCGCGGTAGAAGCTGGACAGCACAATGGAGCGGCGGGAATGGCGGGCAGCGGAGGCGATCAGGCCGTCGAGCAGGCCGGACCCCGCGACGTCATCGCGGCGCCCCGACGCCTTGATGACCCGCTGAACGTGGCAGCCGCCCTCGCAGACGTTCTTCGACGAGGTAGAGGTATTCGTAGCCGCCGATCTTCTTGAAACGAACCAACATGACTGGTGTCCTGACACCATGACGAATCCAGCCAGGGCAAGGATTTTAGGCCAGTTTTTGGTCACAGAATCCCGAGTTTTAGAACCACAGTTTTGGCAAGACTTGCGAAATGCACAGTATTCTCCGGGTTTCCCGGCAGCGTGGCATGACAAGTGTGGAGGTTGGATCAAAGCCGTTGACACGTTCTGAACCGATCACGCACCAGCCAATTTCACCACGACCAAGGATATCCAGACTCATTACGTACGAGGCGAAAGGTCGCCGCCAGGGATGACGACTTCCCGGCAAGCCTGATCACTGCATAATAATTTCATCCGGTTCCCCTGGGGTGAACAGGTATAAACACGTCTAAAGCCCAGCTTCCCTCTTGCCGTTACTATGAACCCGGCAGACGTCCTGGAGACTCGGCGGTAAGCATCACCAAAACGTAGCCATGTAATCGCGTGTTTGTGATTTGTACCAAGGGGCCGAATCGAGTCCCATGCCGCCATGTATATCGAAGCCGTCCCGAATCGGAACTCACCCCCCGCCATCCTGCTGCGCGAGAGCTATCGGCACGCCGGCAAAGTCCGCAAGCGCACGTTGTGCAACCTCTCCGACTGGTCCACGACCCACATCGAGGGCCTTCGGGGGGTGCTCAAAGGCGGCACCGTCATCCCCGCCGGACAGGACGCCTTGACGGTCACGCGCTCGCTCCCGCACGGGCATGTCGCCGCGACCCTCGGCCCCGCCCGGAAGATCGGCCTCGACCGCATTCTCGGCCCCGATGGCAATCGCTGCCGCGACCTCGTCCTGGCGATGCTGGTTGGCCGCATCCTCGAACCTGTCTCCAAGCTCGCCACCGCACGGGCACTGTCACCCGCCACGGCGTCCTCCAGCCTTGGTGAAGTGCTCGGCCTCGGCGAGGTCGATGATGACGAGCTCTACACCGCCCTCGACTGGCTGTTGGCGCGCCAACCCGCCATCGAAACCAGCTTGGCCAGGCGCCATCTCACCAACGGTACCCTCGTGCTCTACGACGTCTCGTCGAGCTACATGGAGGGGCGGTGCTGTCCCCTCGCCAAACCTGGATACAGCCGTGATGGCAAGAAGGGTACGCTTCAGATCGTCTACGGCCTGCTCTGCGCACCGGACGGCTGTCCCGTGGCGATCGAGGTCTTTGATGGCAACACCGGCGACCCGACGACGCTGACGCCACAGATCGAGAAACTCAAGCAGCGCTTCGGCCTCAGCCATGTGGTGCTGGTCGGCGACCGCGGCATGATCACCCAAGCCCGCCTCACCAACGACATCAAATCCGCCGGCCTGGACTGGATCACCGCGCTGCGCGGGCCGGCGATCAAGGACCTGCTGAACAGCGGCACGCTGCAACTGACGCTGTTCGACCAGCGCGACATGGCCTCCATCACATCACCGGACTTCCCCGGCGAACGGTTGGTGGTCTGCCGCAACCCCGATCTCGCCGCCGAACGCGCCCGCAAACGCGAGGATATGCTGGCGGCAACCGAGAAGGATCTCGCCGCCATCAAGGCCAGGGTTGGCCGCAAGCGCGATCCGCTGCGCGCCACCGCCGACATCGCGCTGGGGGTCGGTGAGGTGCTCAACACCTACAGAATGAAAAAGCATTTCGACCTGACGATCACGGACGACGCCTTCAGCTTTGCCAGAAAGACCGCCGAGATTACCGCTGAGGCGGCAACGGACGGGCTTTATGTCGTGCGCACCAGCCTGACCGAAGCGACGCTCGGCGACGCCGATACCGTGCGCAGCTACAAATCCCTGGCCCGGGTGGAGCGGGCGTTCCGCTGCATCAAGACCGTCGATCTGCATGTCCGTCCGGTTTACCACTGGCTCGAGGATCGGGTGCGCGCGCACGTTTTTCTGTGCATGCTGGCCTATTACCTCGAATGGCATCTGCGTCAGCGCCTGGCACCGATGCTGTTCGATGATGCCGACAAGGAGGAGGCCGAAGCATCGCGCAGCAGTGTGGTGGCACAAGCCCCCCGATCAAACGCCGCCATCAAGAAGCAGACGACCGGACTGACACCGGATGGGCTGCCGGTGCATAGCTTCCGCTCGCTGCTGGCCGATCTGGCGACCATGGCCCGCAACACCATCATCACCGCGATCACACCGAACCATTCACTGACCGTGGTCACCCGGCCGACCGCGGTTCAGCAGAAGGCGTTCGATCTGCTCGGCCTCCCGGTGTAGCCAGTAGCCGATGGCTGAAACGCCATAATTTTCAATATAATCAAGAAATTACTCAATTATAAAGAAGTACGCTGGGGCTAAATAGGGTCTACGTCTAATTTATTGTTATTTTTCGCACCACATTGTCCATGCATGTCTTAAGACAGCTCCAAGATTATTTCCAAAACAAGACACATCGCATAGCGGACTACATCGCATTTTTTCTCTCAAGGTCGCTCTTAGTTCCGCTAACCGCAGCAGGTCACCGGCACGCGCGACCGCCATACCGATGTAGGCTTCGACAGAGCCGGTTACCCAGCTGGACAGGCCAACATTGCTCATGTGGCTTCCCGAATGTCGAGATGCAAAGATCTCTCCGGGCAATGTAATGGTGGGTACGCCCATCCATAGCGCCTCACATGTGGTCAAGCCGCCGGAATACGGAAACGGGTCAAGTACAATATCGATGTCACCATATTCGCTCATAACGACGCGATGGCCGGACGAACCACGCATTTCCACCCGATTGTCGCTGATACCAAGCGTTGCAAAATCAGCTTGGAAGCCCTGGGCGGTAGGCGAATGAGATAACTGATGGGTCTTCAGGACTAACCGGGCGTTTGGAACCTGTCGTAGAATTTCCGCCCAGGTTTCGATAACAAGTGGTGTGATCTTCGCGAGATTGTTAAAACAGCCGAAGGTGATGAAACCGTTCGCCAACGCTGGCAATGCAACCACATCAGGTGCATGAGGCGGCGAGGTATAGCATATGTATCCATTAGGGAGACATAGCAACTTCTCGCTATAGAAGGGTTCGAACCCCTCTGGCGTCTCCCATCGGTCTGTCAGGAACCAGTCCATTTCGGTTAGGCCGGAACTGTGCGCCTGCATTCCGACCCATTTGATCTGAACAGGTGCCAGCCGATTGGCACATGCTGACATCCGAGCAGCATCACCGTTTCCGCCGAGGTCGATCAAGATGTCGATTCCTCGTTCCCTGGACAAGGCGGTCAGTGCTTCGTCATCGAGATTGTCCGTTTCGATCCAATCGTGTGCAATGGCCAGAAAACGCCCAGCCATCGGGTCTTCTGGTATGGAATTTTGAACCAAACACACTACCTGAAACTGCTCAGGGTCGAGCGATTCGATCCCCGCAACTGTAAGCCATCCCACCGGGTGCGAACGCAACGTTCCCGACAACAAGCCAATTACCAGTGGGCGATCCGAATCGGCGACGTTCTGTAGCAGTGGCTGGATATTGCGTGACAACGTGTTCGAGTAGTCGCGCATCGCAGTAAGCAGCATCTTACCGGTCGTACCCTCGCGGTACGGTAGCGCGTTACACAGGGCGCGTCGCGGGAGCGCTGCGGCTGGATCAAGCTCAATCGCCCGACGCGCTAACACCACCGCCTGATCTTGTTCGCCGACGCAGACAGTGGCATTGGCGAGATTGCACAATATGGAGGCATGGGGACCATGGCGATGCGGTACACCTTGCAAAATGGTCCTGGCCTCGGCGTGCCGGTGTAATCGCATCAGCACCGTAGCGTAATCGTTCCACGCCTGGGGGTCGTCCAGATCCATAGCCCTGAGGCGGCGTAGTACATGCTCCGCCTGACCAACTTTGCCGGAACGGGCAAGTACGCCAGCGAACAATCGTAGTGGCAACAACTGATCGGGTGCCAATTCCGTAGCGCCTTCCAGTGCATCGACCGCCTCCGAGCGGCGACCGAGACGTTCCAGTAACATTCCCAGGCCGATTAGCGGCACTGAGTTCAAAGGGTCCTGTTCCGCGAGACGGCCGAGACGGATTGACTCTGCTTCGCAGGCGCCGGCATCCAAAGTGACTTCGACGCCATTCAGAACATCGGCCATATAGTGCGGCCGGAGTTGCTGTGCAGTGATAAATGCGACCAATGCCGAGCGGGCCTCGCCGAGCCCGTGTAGGGCAAATCCTAACGTGCACCATGCTTCGGCGTTGGTTGGGACGAGACGGCAACACTCGACCAGGAAATCCCGCGCTGATTTTGGCTGTCCACCCATGAGCAACAAAACGGCTAGAGCGATCAGCGCCTCCGGACGGCCAGGATTCACCTGGAGGACTTGCCGGTAGGCTTCTTCCGCGGCATTGATTTCTCCTGCGGCCCTGAAGCTCTCGGCAAGGCGTAGTAAGGGTTCGTCCAAATCGGGCCGGCAAACCGCCAATTGCTGCATCAGCCGCCGGGCACGCCCTCGATCTCCGGCGTGATCTTCAACGATTGCGATATTTAGCCGAGTCGCGAGCGATTCATCGCCGTTGGCGAGAGCAAGATGTAATGGCGCCAACGTGGCCTCGAAGCGCCCGGAGGCGAGGAGATCCACGACCCAGACCCGGGTAGGAACATCAACGGTCATGACGGACGCGCTCGAGCACCAGCAGAAGACCAGTAACATCGGCACTTGCCTCTTGCCGGATGGTTGGCCTATCGATCCGCTCAATGCGAAATCCGGCATTGCAGGAAGCTTCATAGACGTAGTGTTCTGCATGGGCATAGCGACCTCGCCGCTGTAAGGCCCAGTTCCAGTTTCCTGGGACAACCCGATGATAGTCAGGTTGCAGGCTTTCAACAGCGAACAACAACCATCCGCTCGGCTTCAGCCGTTGATAAACCAGCGCCAACAGGTCCTCCAGGGCACCAAAAAAACAAAATACATCGGCCGCAATGATTAACGGCCAGCGTTGTTCGTATAGTGTGAGATCGGAGACAATGACACCTTGGCGAAGAGTTTTATATAGGCACTTCGCACGGGCATCGTCGAGCATTTGAGGCGACAAATCCACCCCGGTAAACGGACCAAGCGGAAGACCCTCAATTGCTACTGCAATCAGTCCCGTACCGCAGCCAAGGTCCAGTACCGCACCGACTGTTTCGTCAGCGACAATCTTCGGATTGGAATAAACGATCATGCGGATCCCGCCGGGGATGCGGTAACTCAACTGATTCAAATGAACCTCGAAGCGGTCTGCGTAGTCATCAAATACAGTTCGGAGATAATTTTCCGACGCACGCAATGATTCTGTCGTTGAATCAGAAGCCATGACGAGGTGACCTACAAGGGCATCCTCCGGACTTAGCTTCAGGGCGTCCTGATAAGCGATAGCGGCTTGGTCATGCTGTCCCAGACTGGAAAGCACATGACCTAGCAGGCCGAATATCCCGAAATCGGCGATACCAAGAGAACATGCCTCCTGCCCAAGACGTATCCCCAGACGAAAGTCGCGGCGGCGCATGCAAAATAAGATAGTTTTATTGCGAATCGCAACATTGGTTGGGGATATGGCAATGCCGCCGATTAAAATCGTCTGGGATCCATCGAGGTCGCCGCTCCTTTCTATGGCTGTGGCCAAAGCGTGACGGAAATCGAGGTTAGACGGTGCGCCAGTTAGTGCTTCGGCCATGCAATCGGCTGCTTCGGCTGGACGCTGCAGTTCCAACATTACCGCACCGAGAATGGCCTTTGCCTCCGAATCGGCAGGGTCAAGAATGATTGCTTCGGCAGCATCGCATGCCGCTCCACCGAGGTCGCCAATTCTCCGGCGAATGTCTGCGCGGCACTGACGCAAGCCGACGTGAGCCGGAGTTGCTGCGATACCGTGATCCATTTCCTCAAGAGCCTGTGCTGACGCGCCACTTGCTAACGCTAGGCGAGCACCAATCAGGGTCAACCCCTCCGACGGGGCCGCCAGCGCTCTGGCGACGGCCAGCACCGGGCGGCCAGCACCTATTCTACCAAGAGGAATAAGCTCAGAAGCACGGTTAATTAGAGCATTAGCACCGGCCGTGACGTGAAGATTTTCCATGTGGTGCCTCTTTTGGAATGAATAAGAAACAATAATATGAAATATTGCACCTACGCTCCCACAACGTTATAGGATGTAGTTGTCAGAAAATCCCTCCGCCTCGTTTCGAGGTCGCTTGTTTGGATAAATTCGGTGTCGGGGAGATATTCGAAGGTGGCGTCGTGGCGCCGAGAGCTGTGCCCACGTAATTACGGCTCACCAGAAAGGCCTGCCGCGATATTTTCGTTCACAAATATAAGGAACTCGAAGTTTGGAAATTCCTGGTCCATTTCCTTTTGGAACGCCAGGCCAACCGAAAGGATCGATGCTTTCAATGGTTCTGGAAGCCCATTGTTAGGGTTGCGCAGCCGGTCGTTAATCGCCATCCAAAGGCGGCGATTGTCCGACAGTGCAAGAATTTGTTGGATCGAACTCGCATTCCTGGCTTCATTCAACGCTGAAAGTGCCTGGCGAAACACATCGGCTTCGTGGTCGCGCTGGGATCCATACCGGGATACGTCCTTATAGGCCTGGATAGCATGACTTTCGGGGAGCATGGCGATTACTACTATCTGTTAGAATTGGTAAGGTGGGTGTCGTCCTGAGTAAGGTGTCTTCGAGGAAGATAATGCGATGCACGCATTTAAGGGTCTGATAGCCGTCGTCTTCCTCGACCGCGACCAGTGCTGGGATCAGGAGCATCCGAACAATATTCGATATCCTGTCGTTTTGAAAATCGGCGGTGTAGTCCAGGCTGCCTTCACTCCAACTATCCGCTCGCTTTCGTTACTAATAAAGGGTATAGCGGACCAAAATTGATGCGGTGTAATGATCTGATCCGGTCGCGTTATCTGGTTATAATCAAAAGACCAAGATTCAATTGTAAATTCGGCACCAAATCTCGGCAAAGATGCGAATATTGCGTCGTTGATGAAGACAACTTATTCCTATAGTATTCATGAAACGATAAACAGAACGCGACTTTCTATGCCGAAATTTTTTTGATAAACCCTCAGCCGAAACCGACCCAAATTTGAACCAATTGGAGGCTAGTTGATAATCACTTGAACAGACTTAGAAATGATTGGGGCGTCTGATTCGCCAATGAGAGCGCTTGCGTTCCGAGATGCTGACGGATTTGCAAGGCAATAAGTTGGGCAGATTCTTTAGCCAGGTCTGCGCCGACAAGCGATCCAAGTCCGCCATTCAACGCGTCGATCTTGTCGCTGTTATAGGTCGTCTGATTATTGAGGTAGTTGACCGAGCTGCCGATCGTGTTGAGTTCTTTGCTGAGCGCGTTCTTTCGATTCTTGACAGTTCCGGATACTGTGATGAGCGCCGCGACGGTGGAAGCGCCACCAAGCTGTGTCGTGGTGAAGCTAAGGGATCCAATGAGCGCGGGACCACTGAAAGTGGAAATACCATAGGTCGAGCCGCTTTCATTGCGTGTCACCGCCACCCGGCCAAAGGTTCCGGAGCTGCCAGTCAGGCCGCCGATCAATGTTTGGCCGTTTTAGTCGGCGTCCTGGACGAACGTCTGTCTTTACGTTGGCCAGCATTGATGTGTATTGCTGTTCGCGATTTGGGTGGCCATTGCCTTGCACCATACTATCGGAAAATTTGACAAGTACATATCGCTTGCTGCCTATCATTGTCGATATATTGTTCAGGCTGGATTGTGTCGTTAAAAGTAATCCCTGCACACTCTCGATCTGTTGGTTCGCGCTGGTCCGCGCCCCAACGCTTGCCCTGATGCCTTGCGCAATAGCATACGCAGCGCCATCATCGGAAGCATCGGCGACACGATATCCGGTGGTTTTCTGTTTATGCGTTACAGCGAGCTGTTGTTGTGTCGTTTCCAGGGTCTGGAGCGCGACCATTGCGCCCATCTTGGTATTCACTGAGTTGAGGGACATAACGTATCACCTTTCGCGTCTAAACTTAAGTGCGCACTTTTCGCGAGATAGAAGGAGATCATGACGAACAAAAGTTAACGTTCTATGAAAAAAGAGTTAATTTATGGGCGACGGAGAAAATTTATGAGGGAAAGACTGTTCGTGGTGGTGATCAGCCGATAGGACTCCTGCAACTGCGTTTGCATCGCGGTCAGATCGGACAGTGTGTCAGCCATATGAACGTCCTGAGCGGATGAAACTTGGCCGCTAAACGCCGTGGCCGTAGTGGTCAGTTGCGATTGCGTTGCGGTCAGGCTGGCCTGGCTATTGCCCAGCACGCCCACATCGGTCGCCATCGCGTTGACCGCGCCAGTCAGGCTTGTGCCGGTATCTCGCACCAGTGCTGCGAAATTCGGATCGTTCACCTGCAAACTGGACAGCGACTCGAGCGTCGCCAGGGTCCGCATCAGGTCACGCATATATGACCCGGTGGTGGACGTGCCTGTGGATATAGCGGTAACGTTTGCACTGGCCAGCAATCCCGTTTGGACCGTAATGCCGTCCCCGGTTTGCACCTGCGATGTGCTCAGTGCGGTGCCGGGCTGGGACATATAGGTGGAAAATGATGATGTACCGGAGGTATTTGATTCACCCACCGCAATGGTCGTAGCGATTGTTGCCGCGGCACCATTGGTCGATAGAGACGACACCGCCGTGTTGATCTGCGTATAGAATCCCGATGACAGGATATTGTCAGGTGCTGGCACAGGCGGATTGGCGGTGTCCTGCCCGCCGAACACGTACGAATTCCCGTTTGTGGTATCCAGCAGGCCGGCCACTTGCGTTAATGCCGCGCGGGCGTTGCTGGCAATACTATCGACCTTTGAGGCATTCAAGTCATTCAGGTTGGGTATATCCGCCACGAAAGTAGAGGCAACCTGCTGAATCTGAGTCATCGCCGTTTGCGTAACCTGCATGCTGCCGAGCGCCTGGCCGATATTGGTCTGATAAGTTTGCAGCGCGCTGATCTGCGGATTGAGATTCAACGAGACGCTGGATTGGCCACCGAGACCGGCATAGGTTTGCGCGACCAAACCAGTGCTCGCTTGTTCGGTGAGCGTGTCGAGCTGCTGACGTACCATCGTGCTGTTGGCGATTACGGTTGGCATGATGCCGTATCCCGTGCCAATGGTCGCGCTCATTGCACGCTTTGAAGCAGTTGGGTGAACATTGACTGCACGGTCGAAATAACCCTGGCGTTCGCGCTGTATGCATTTTGCAAAGCCAGCATTTGCGACATCTCCGTGTCCATATTCACCCCACTAACCAATGCGACCCGAGTGGCCAAGCTTGTTTGCAGGGATTGTTCAGTTGTCAGATCGCTGGTGGTGGACGCACTTTGTTGGGCCTGGGACGACACCAGGTTCGTCGCGAAATCCGACAGCGAGTTTCCCGCTGAAATGAACGGCGCGGTCAGAGTGCCCGACGGTTCCGGGCCGAGCCGGGGACTGTGGCGTAAGGCCTCTGACCGCTGTATTGATCGCACCGAACAAGGACACCGTGTTAGCGCTCCTGAGCTCCCATAGGCCTCCAGTCAGCATGAAGCGTGCCAAGCGTGACGTGACGGGTTTCGACCGTATTCAGTGCCTTTTCAGGTCGGCATAATTTGCCGGCAGGCAGAATTGACCCCGCGCTTTCTGCCGGTTGGATCAGTGCAAACGGCAGCTTTGCGTTTGATCGGCCCTGGCCCAAAATTTGCGAAGAGATCTCCCTGACAATCGACCGGACAGGAGAGAGATTTGCCCGCCGCCCTCATGGCAGAGCCCGAGAAAATAACAGCCACCGTCTCGACGGGTTCCGCGAACGCACCCGGGAAATCGGATGCCGGGGGTGCGTTTCACACCATCCTGCACACGGTGCGGATGGCAGATCGTGACGTCGGCGCACAGGGAGCACTGGCACCACATGCCGTTCCCCTTGCTACGCGACCACCAGAGACACCTCCCCCAGATACGCGGGCTTCATCGGCGATCCCCAATCCGGAAGGACCCGTGCCACCCGGCGCCGTAGTGGCCTCGAAGACCTCAGGTCCCGGGAAAGACGTCCATCATGCGGCCATCCCGGAGGACGTTAGCGCCCAAGCAGGGACGCCAACGGACATATTGCCGGCCCAATTGGTCCCACCAACCGCAGTCGCCGCCGCACCCATAGGCGATCGCTCCGCCGGGCCTGCGACAACCACTGCCGAGGCCCGTGACACGGACCCGGAAACGTCCCGAGTGGGGGACACACGGAATGGCGAGGCCCTTGGCCGGGGCGCCTCAAAACCGCCTGACAGCACCGTTACAATCCCGGTACCGGACCAGGCGCCGGCCGTCGCCACGAAACCAGAAACGGTGGCTTCGGATCGGAAGAGGCTCATGGGTTCGGCGGAGACTACCGCCGCTCCACCGGCCGGATCGGCGGATGACCAAGGATCGGCCGACGTCACGGCATTCCCCATTCTGTTGTCCCCCTCACCAGCCCCGGCGCCGATTTCGTCAACTCCACCGGAAGCGCCAACCGGCGCGGCGACACCGGCCGCGCAGCTTGCACCGGCTTTACTGACGCTCGCGAAAACACCGGACGGCACTCAGCAAATGACGCTGCGGCTGCACCCGCACGATCTGGGGATGGTGCAGGTCAGGATTGTACGAGGCCTCTCGGGACTGACCCGGGTGGACATTTCCGCTGAAAAAGCCGCGACATTGGACGCGTTGCGCGGAGACCAACCGCAGCTTCATCGTGCGTTGGATGAGGCCGGCGTTTCATCGACCGGACGTTCAATCACATTTCATGCAGCTCATCCGGCCGATCCCGCTTCAGGCGCCACGTCGCACGGCCATCCAGGCGACTCCCGGCCACCGTCTGGCCGCACCGGCAGCTTCGATACGAACGGCTCATCCAGCGGCGCGAAAGGTGACCCTCCGTCGCAGGGAACCAACGCCCCGTTCACAGGCCGGCGGTGGCACAGCCCGCCGGCAAGCGCCGGGTCTGGCCCCGGGTCTGGCCCCGGGCCGATCCCGACATCCTATCGGGTCGGCCTCGACATCATCGCCTGATTACCCACACCGGAGATAAAGCAGTGTCTGGAACCATTCAGTCAGCAACCACCATCCCAACATCAAGTGCGACCTCTCCGGTTGGCACCAACGCGCTGGGCAGTCTGAGCGGAAATTTTTCGAATTTTCTATCGCTGCTCATGACCCAACTGCAAAATCAGGACCCGTCCTCGCCGATGGATTCAAGTCAGTTCACCAGCGAGCTGGTGCAATTTTCCTCGGTGGAGCAGCAGATCAGTACCAACACCAATCTGACGCAACTGATTCAACTCACGCAGGCCAGTCAGATCGAACAGTCGGCCTCGCTGATTGGCAAACCGGTGACCGTCAACAGCACGCAGTTGTCGTTGCAGAACGCCAGTAGCCGGATCAATTTCAATACCACCACCGCGGAACCCGTCAGTATAGCGGTTTACAACAGTGCCGGCGCTCAGGTGCAGACCGCAACCCTGACCAGCACCGCCGGAAAAAATGCCTGGACATGGAACGGCCAGAACGCCAATGGCTCCCAAATGGCCGATGGCGCCTACACGGTGTCCGTGACGGCGGTGGGCGTAAATGGGGCTGCCTCGCAGGTACCGTTCACTGTGACCGGTACGGCGACCTCGGTGCAGAACAACGCTGGTACCGTTCAAATTCAAATGGGTGGGCTGACGCTGCCGTTCAGCGCGGTGCAGTCGGTCGGCAGCCAGTGAACCCAGCTCACCAGCGCAGCATGCATGACGCGTTGCATCGCGTTTTTGACGCGTTCGGCCCGCGCCGCATGTTCTGGGGCACTGACATCACCCGCATGCGGTGTACCTGGCGTCAGTGCGTGACCATGTTCACCGAGGAAATGCCCTGGTTGCAGGGCGCCGACCTGGATCTTGTGATGGGTCAGGCATTCTGCGACGGGATCGGCTGGGAAATGTCAGCGGCGTCATAGTCCGCGTTTCAAGTCATAAGACCGCCTGCAACGCCCGAACGTACTGATCCCGGCCGTTCTCAGCCCGTATCCGGGCGGCGGCATTGGCACGAATACGCTGCCACAACTCCGCATCGCGGTACAGTTTGACGATATGTGCGGCGAACCGCGCGGGATCGGACACGCCGGAGCACAGCATTTCGCTCCCGCTTGTCCATTCCATTTGGTTACAAAGAAGATCAGTCGCAACGACTGGAAGGCCGAAGGACGCCGCCTCATACACCTTGTACGGTGCCCCGGCGGCAAATCGTGTCGGGGCGATGAACACGCGATGCGCGTTATAGAGCGACCCGATATCAGCCAACTCGCCTTTCAGTGTGACACGAGGATGATGTTCAAACCGCTCGAAGGTCACCCCCTTGGCGGTCGTGCCAACGATCGTAAGCCGTGTTTCATACCCGAGTTCCTGTTCAACCGCCGGCAGAACCTCATCAACAAACCAGCACAGACCGTCATAATTGGGACTGCCGACGTCATGGGTGGCGCCAACAAACAGCAAGCCGTGCCGTTCGGCGAAATCCTTTGGTGTCAGCGCCAACTCGCGGATATGCCCCAGCAACGACACATCGGAGAAGCCAAGCGACCGCAAGTATCGCGCCTCGGATGGTGAGACAGCAATAATATCCTGACAAAACGACGCGTTTTGGAGTTCGGTGGCGGCGGCGGCTTCAAGGTCGAACGTCTGCCCAAGCAGGTCAGCCCGCGCCGCAAGGCGCAACGAAGCGACGGCCTCGGTGTCGAGAATAATTCGCGGTGGCCGCCCTTTGCCGACGACATGGCGCTCTACGATGGGCCTGATCCGGTCCAGATTATGCGTTCTCGCCACCCAGATCGTCTCGTAGTATCCGTCCCGGCTATCCAGAAACTCCGACAGATCCTCCAGCGACCGATCATACATGACCTCCACCGTTTCGGGTATGTCGGCGTAGATGGCAGCCACGTCCGAACTGCTGCTGAACATCGGGAAGACCGTGACCCGGAACCCCAACGACGCCATCACCGTCAGCACGTCGTTGGACCGGACGAAGCCGGACCCCCAGGTCCGCAGCGGCACCTGATCCTCGATGAACAGAATATGGCGTTCGACCAATGCGGACCGAGCGAAGATCGTCGTCCGCTGATCGGCGATATAACGTGACCGGAGGTAATGTCTGTTTTCGCGGACGAAAACGCTTCTGGATCGATCCGATTGCGCCTGCGCCGCGCCCACCGCCGCGGCATTGGCATACCCGTAATGATGCACCACCACCGACGGATCGTACACGACCCGGAACCCTGCCCGGGATATACGGGCACAGAGGTCGGCATCCTCGTAACAGGCAGGCGCGTACTCATCGAGGAAGCCATTCAGTTGCTTCAGCAGATCGGCCCGCACCAGCAAAAAAGCACCGGAACAGAAATCGACATCGCGCACGAAATTGGCCTCCGGCGCGCTGGGCGACGCGTCCCGCATGTAGCCAAGCGTGGCGCCATCACGCCAAATGATGCCGCCGGCCTCGTGCAGGCGGCCGTGGGTCCGCATGATTTTCCCACCCACCGCGCCAATGCGCGGATCGGACAGCAGCCGTTTGACCGCAAGAACGACCGCGTCCGGTCCCAGTTCCAGGTCGTTGTTGAGGAACAGCACCACCGCTGCCGTGGAGCAGGCAACACCGGCATTGGCCGCGCGAACGAAGCCGATATTGCTGTCGAAGCGCACCAATTGCGCGCCATGCACCGTGCGGCCGATGAACCGGGTCTGGTCGCCGGACCCTGAATCGATCAGGATGAGTTCGATGGCGCCGGGAAAGCTGTGCCGCAACGAATTCAAGGCCTGCATGGTCAGGTCAAAGTTGTTGTGCAGCACGACTATTACCGAAACATCAGGGCTGCCGGTGAACGTGAAATCGAGCGGATGCCGCGCGAACAACGGCAGCAGGTTCCGCGCCTTGCGGCGGAACAGCGCCTTGGCCACGCGTTCCTCTTGCTGGCTGTCCCCGATCGCGGTTGGCTCCAGGTCGTCGGTCTGGCCGAACGCCAGCACATGCGCGAACGCATCGCGCGCGCGGCCGGCGTCCAGGTCGGCACTGACCGAGGCATGCGCCGAGACATAGTGGCGCAGATCGATGGTGTCGTTGGGTGAGCGCAGTTCAAACACGCCGTTGCTGAGAAAATGCTGGTAGCCGTTGCGCACGCGGCCGGCTTCGACGCCGGCGCCGATATCGGCATAGCGGCTGAGGTAGAAGGCCTCGCTGAAGTCCGGCAACGGATCGAACCGCGCCGGGGTCGGGTTGGTCAGGTAGTGTTGCAGCGCGCAGACCACGGTGGTGCCGATTTGCCGGGCGACCGCGGGGTACTGGCGCGCATACCACACCGGATCGAAATACCAGGACGTGCGCGGCGCGGGTGTTCCCGCGGCGATGCGGTGCAGGAAATGCTGAAACGCCCCTTGTTCGTCCGCCAGAAGTGCCTCGGCCGGATCGAACAGCAGGTGCGCGAGCCGGCCCTGACGGCTGCCCTGGCGCAGATAGTGGTCGTAGCGGTTCGCGAACCCCTGTGCGCGCAGGGTTTCGTGGATCAGTTCGTCTCCCGATATGCGGTAGAGATAGTCGTTGTACAGCCAATGCGGCGACCGCCCGCCATAGCCCGCTCGGCAATATTCATCGAAGCCGGAGGCGTATTGGCCCTGACTGACGGCGGCGGCGGCTTCGGGATACTCGCTGAGATACCAGGTTTCGTCGAAATACGGGTTGGGCGAGTGGCCGATCTGCTGGCCGGTGATCAGGTAGAACCGCAGAACCGCGTCCGGATCGTTCGCGGACACGATCATCCGCACCTCGGGATAGGTCCGCAGGTACCAGTCCGGGTCGAATACCGCCCAGCCGATAGTTTCCTGCCCTGTCAGGCAGGGCAATCGCATTTCAAAATAATGCCACGAGACTGGCAAGGTAAGCATCGTCCCAGCCGGCTCGCTTGATCTTGCCGCGCAGGGAGGTTTTCGTCTTATCCTTCTGCATGACATTGAGCGCCA
>Ga0316219_1002593_pt1 | contig 16252 bp, 36 predicted proteins | sample TBH18003PmetaG_FD_203635 | JGI IMG/M metagenome (GOLD analysis project Ga0316219, IMG submission 203635) | Freshwater microbial communities from Trout Bog Lake, Wisconsin, USA - TBH18003P | ecosystem: Environmental > Aquatic > Freshwater > Lake > Hypolimnion/Profundal zone | place: USA... | reverse complement strand
CTGGTGACCATGGCCCCCCCCCCCCCCCCCCCCCCCCCCATCGCGTACGCTCACGCTACGCGCAGGTAGTTTTTAAAAAATAGTCTGGGGAAAAATTATCCTGTGGAAAACTTGTGGAAAACTTGTGGAAAAAGTCGCCTCGCGTGCGTGCGGGCGTGCGCGGGCACGCGAGGGCAGGTGGGTCGCGTGCGCGTGGGCGCGTGGGCGCGAATCGCGTGTGCGTGTGTGCGTGTGCGCGTGGGCGCGTGTAGGTACGCGAAACTTTGAACAAAGTCTGGAAAAGGTCGAACTGTTCTGATTTTTTTCGCGTGCGTGCGCTCGAAGAGATTTTTGAAATAAAACTGGGGAAAAATAACCTCGCGTGTGTGTGGGCGCGTGTACGCGTTTTCGCGTGTGCGGGGGCGCGTGTACGCCTACGCGATTTGCGGGCGTGTGAGGGCGTTTTAGGGGCGTGTGCGGGAGTTGTATCGCGTGTGCGCGGGCGCGGGTGAGGCACGCGAGGATTTTTTCGCGTATGTGCGGGGGCGCGTATGCCCGTGCGCGGGGGCGCGAGGATTTTTTCGCGTATGTGCGGGGGCGCGGGAGCACGCGAGATTTTTACGCGCATTTGCGGGCGTTCATTTTTTTCGCGTGCGTGTGGGACGCGAATCGCGTACATCACATCATCAGGAGGAGATTTTTGGAATAAAGTCGGGGAAAAATTATTCTCGCGTACGCGTACGCGCGGGCGCGGGCGGGCACGCGAAACGCTTAGGGATTTTGGCCATCTGTTTTGGAGATAGCACCTATCTGTCAAAATGATTTGCAATTACCGGCTGGGGCTGGTATCTTTGATGTATCGGGGAAACGCCCCGAAACGAAAGAGAGTTCCAATGTCCAGCGTTGCTTTGTTCCTTGTCCTTGACGGTACTTGCTATGGTATCCGTTCCGGTTTTGCTAACACCACCGAGGCCGAGGCCGGTCGGCTGACCTGGTTGCAAGAACTGAAGGCCAACGGCGCTTCCGAGAGTGTCCAGGTCGTCATAGGCTAGGGAGAAGGTCGGGGGGCTGAAGTTTGGCCCCCCGATTTTTTTTCGCATAACATTGCTTCGCGTATGTAGGCACGCACGCGCACGCGAAAACCTGCGCAATCGCGTGCCTGCACGCACACGGGCGCACGCGAGGAGTTTTAGGGTATCTCTGGGGAAGATAATGGCTATCTGTGAAAGTGATTTGCTTTTGTCCTTGCCTTGTGCTAATCTTTTTAGGTCGGGGGAAACGCCTCGGCCTAACGAATGGAGCAGACATGGAACTCACGACCAGCGAACTACAGGCGCTTTACAACCTCGCTGTTAAGCGACTGCGGGCACTCCGCAACCCTTCGACGGGTGCGACCCGTACCGAGCACGCTGCGGTCCTCTCAAGCGCCCTCAAGATGAAGGCGGAACTCAACGCAAGGCAGAAGGGGTAGGTCGGGGTGTTTCGCGTATGTGTGTGCACGCGATTGGGCGTAGGCGCGTGTTCGCGTATACACGCACGCGAGAAAATTCCGAGAAATGGCCATCTGTTTTAGAGATGGAAGGTATCTCTAAAAATGATTTGCAATCTGCCCTTACCTGTGGCATACTGGATAAGTCGAGGAAACGCCCCGACAAAGGAGCAACAAAATGGCAAAGCGCATCGCAAACAGTGCAAGTGCTCAGGCAATCGCAGAATTGCAGGAGTTTCAGGGTAGCAACCTTAAAGGAGTGTGGATCAACGGGGTCTACGAGGTCTACTCTTACTGGACACTTATGGCGTCGTTTGACCCTCGCAACGGGGACCAGTTCATCAACCCGAACAAGTACAGCCGGACCACCTCAAAGCAGATGAACTACGTCCGGCAGGGCTTCGAGAACATCGGGCGCTAGGGGATCGGGGATAGGGTCGAGGTCTGGCCCTATCCCCGATTTTCTGCCGGTAGTCGGTTCGCGTATACACGCACGCGATAGCGCCCGCGAATCGCGTACACGAATGCACACGCGAATCGCGTTTACGGCGCACGCGATGAGGAAATTTTACAAACACCATTGGGGAAAAATTATTCTCGCGTACGGGACTTGACGGCACTTTCGAAAGATGCTACACTTTTTAAGTAGGGGAAACGCCCCAGCCGGAAAGGTTTTACTATGTCACGCTTCACCGTTTGGGCCATTGCTTGTGCAGTTGCTATCCCGTTTTACTTTTACCTAGAAAGCCTTATCCCCCCAACCAACGGGTCAATCGTCCTTCAGTGGGGCGCGTGGGCCGGTGCGGGTGTGGTGTGCGTGGCGGTGGCGCTTTCGCTGGCGCTGTTCCAGACGAGGGAAGGCTAAGGGGGGTTCGCGTGTATGCGCACGCGAGGATTTAGGGAAAATTTCTCGTGTACGTGAGTTGACAACCCTTAAAAAATGCTGTATACTTTTTAGGTCGGGGAAAACGTCCCCAACGGAAGGAGCCACCAATGGCTAAAAACCTTACCGGCCGTTACGAAAACGGCCTTTGCATCGACTGGTTGCCAGCCAACCAAGCCTATTTGGCGACGTGGCACCACTTCTCAACGCTCAGCATCCTCAACACGGAGGAAGACGTGGAGTGGTACCTGCTCGGGTCGGGTTCTCCCAAGAAATTGGAGGGATAGGAGGCCATTCGCGTATGTGTGCGCACGCGAGGCACCGGACATTTCAGAGAAAGGGTCGCGCACGCGAGGCCGGCGATTTGACTACTATAGAGTAACCTGCTATTTCGCGTACACACACACGCGATTTGCGAGGGGTTTCGGGGTATCTGGAAAACAGATACTTGCTATCTCTCAAAATGATTTGCAATTCTTGGCTGGGCATGGCATACTGTTTAGGTCGGTAAATGACCGGCGATGAAAGGTAGAAATGAAGACTAACCAATTAGAGCGCACGTTAGAGGCTATGGACGCAATGGTCGCACGATGTGGGCACAATGACCCTATGGGCTACCTATCGGGGACTGTGTGCGGTAAGTGCGCCCGTCGCAACCACGAGCAAGCGATGCGTGGAACTCGTCAGGGCGCTGGAAGGGGGCGCCGGTAGACTTAGGGGAACTGTCGGGAGACAGCAACACACCCCCCCCCTGTTCGCGTGCATACGTACACACACGCGAATCGCGTAGGAATCGCGTACGCGATAGCGTGTAGGCCCGCACGCGAAGAGGATTTTACAAACAATACTGGGGAAATTTTAGCACAGGCTGGCCCGAAAGTCCAATCTATTTTACAGATAGCACCTATCTCGAAAATGTATGGCTCTCGACTTGACACGTCGCCCCCTATGGTGCATAATGGTTGAGTACCGAAATGCGGTACAAAGAAAGGTAGTTATGGCTCGCATCACTTCTAGTGTTTTTGTTGATCCCTCTGACCTTGAGGGTATGATTTCATACGTTTTGTCCAATGGCATGATCACTCTGAACATGGGCGGTGTGTCGCTGTTCTTCGAAAACGAGGGGGCGGTTGAGACGTTCTTTGAGAAAGCCCGAGAGGCCGTCACCAACGGCAAGGCGTCGGGCTACTAGGGCGAGGGGCTGGGGGCGAACACACGTTCGCCCTCAGTTCAGCACCCCCCTCGCGTATACACGCACGCGATGGCGTACACACACGCGCAATCGCGTAGGCTCGCACGCGAATCGCGTACACGATAGCGTACCCTCACGCACGCGATGAGGAAATTTTACAAACAAATTGGCGGGAAATTATTTTCGCGTGCACAAAAGAAAGATTTGCAATTTGTCGGCGGTTGCTGTACAATGGTTGTATCCGGTAAATGACCGGCGAGAAAGGTAGAAATGGAAGACACTATGACTATGACCGAGGTGGCTAAGGCTATCGGTGAGCACTTTGGCGGTATGGGCTGGGTGACCAATCAGGCGATTATGGCATTCCTCTCAGAGCAGGACGACGAAGAGGGCGGGACGTATTCACGGGAGAGCGTGGAAGAGTTTCTCTCACGGTAGGCGCAAGGGTAGGGCGAACACACGTTCGCTCTACCCTGCCCCCCATTCGCGTATGTGCCCGCGCGATTCGCGTATGTGTAGCACGCGAAAACTTTTAAGGGCCATCTTAAAAAAAGATATTGACTATCTCTCAAAGTGATTTGCAATTCTTCGCAGACTATGGCATACTAGATAGGTCGGGGAAACGCCCTTACAACAAGGAGTTATAATGGAAGACGCACTCAACTTTCAGGTGTGCATTGACTGCACCTATGCAACGCAGTACGGCACCTACTCGGTCGAGAACATCGACGAAGAGACCCGCGCAATCATCGAGGCCGGCCTCTCGTACTGGACGCACCACGTGTTCAATGTGAAAGACGAGCACCCCTATTTCTCTATGCGCCAGTGTGACCTATGCCGTCGCCATTTGGCGGGGGACCGCTTCGAAGTGGAGGCGTGGACGCGGTAGACGCTGGGGGTCGAAGTTTGGCCCTCAGCGCCCCTTCGCGTATAGGGGCGCCCGCGCACGCGAATCGCGTATACCTCGCGTACATACACGCACACACGCGAAGGAGTTTTTAGAAAAAAACTGGGGAAACATTATACCACATAGCCCGCCATCTTGTCAAGTCAATTTTAGAGATAACCGCTATCTATTTTTGTGATTTGCAATTCTGGGCTGGGTATGGTATCTTGGATAAGTCAAGGAAACGCCGAGACGAGAAAGGCAGTTATGACAAAGGTAATCTACGAAGTTGAGGTTGCAAGGGGTCAACTTATGAGCGGAGTATTTGACAACCTGTGGCAGAGCAGTAGCCCGTGGGTCGGTCAGATTGACTGGGACTGGCAGGTAGTGCCAGCGCAGAACTCTGTTGAGGTCATCTACGACGACCCCGAGGGCGACGAGGGCGAGATGAGTGGGCGCACCGTCGTCACCGTTGAGGACTTGGCTAGGGCGTACTCTCAGATTTTGCAAGAGGGCTTGTATCACTGTGGCGAGCCGGTCACGTCAAACGTGAGCGACTGGGACGCCTGTGTCTCCGACTACGTTTTGCAGTATGCCCTTTTCGGGAAACTGATTTACGGCTAAATGTTCCACGTGAAACATAGGGGTCGGGTGAAGTCTGCCCGACCCCCTGTGGATAACCTGTGGAAAACTTTTTTTCACGGTCACCGGTTCGCGTAGGTATACACGCGAATCGCGTATGAATCGCGTATGCTTCGCGTACGCTAAGGCCACGCGAAGAGGATTTTACAAACAATGTGGGGAAATTTTACCACACGAGCGGGGAAAAGTCAAGTCAATTTTAGAGATAACGCCTATCTCAAAAAAAGATTAGAAATTGACTTGACAAAATGCCGAAGACCTGCCATAATGGTTAGGTACCGAAATGCGGCACACAAAACGAAAGGTAATAACATGGCTACATTCGAAGAGGTTCTGAAGGCTAACGAGGAGCAGAACTACACTGTTTCGGAAGCGGTGCTTACGGCATTCTATGAAAATGACGCTTTTTACTGGGCTACTGAGGACGCTGGCGACATTGTCCGAGCGTGCGAAGATGCCTATCAGGGTGAATACTCAGACGGCGCTGAGTATGCTGAGGAATTGACCGAAGACGTTTGTAGCATCCCTGAAAACCTGCGCTACTACATTGACTACGCAAAAATGTGGCGGGACATGGAGATGGGTGACGGCTACTACATCACTGACGGGTTTGTATTCTGCCCTAACTGATGCGTCGAGGGGGTAGGGTCGCTTGACGCTGCCCCTTTGATGTTCCCCCGTTTTCTTCGCGTGTGTGCCCCCGTACGCGAATCGCGTGCAGGAATCGCGTGCACGAGATGACAATGGCAATTTTACAAATAAAGTTGGGGAAAAATTATCCCACAAGGCCGGCGCCGTGTCAAGTCAATTTGACAGATACCTTCTATCTCTAAAAGTGATTTGACTTTCTGCTCGGCGTAGTCCATAATGGTTGAGTACCGAAAACGTCGGTGCGAACGGAGGAATAAATGACTACTACTTACTCGGCAAAGGGAAACCTAAAGTCAGACTGCACTTGCTACTACTGCCCTAGTTGCGAAGCAACGTTCATGGACGACACCTACCCCGAAAACTGCGAGTGCGGTACTCCCTGCACACCTGCCTATGAGATGTGTTGTGGCGAGTGCTGGGACGAAAGCAAGTACGACTTCGAGGAGAACGCCTTTAACCCGTGGTGCTTGGCGAACAACGCTGACGCCTTCGCTATCTACGGTCGGCGCATGGGGTGGACTGGAAGCAACGGACACACGGGACGACTGACCACCTTCGACGAACTCATCGAAAACTTGACGCTCCGAGGTGACTTCACTCTGCGCTGGGAATTGAGCGAGGACAATAAGACCCTGACCGTCGTTCGCTCTAGCCACGATGAGTACGGTGCGATGTTCGAGGTCGTCCCGTGGAATGAGGGCGACGATGAGTAGGCGAGACCTGACCTACGAAGCGTGGGAGCAGCGGGAGCAGCGGGTGGGGGAGCAATCCCCCGCCTAACCCCCCCATCGCGTACACACATGGCACGCGAATCGCGTATTTCGCGTACACGATGCACACGCCTACGCGAAGAGTTTTTCAATACATACTGGGGAAATTATACCACGGGCCGGCCCTAAATGCCAATCTATTTTAGAGATAGTCACTATCTGTCAAAATGATTTGAAATGTTGCTTGAAACCTGCCATAATGGTTGAGTACCGAAAAGCCGGTATGAAATACAAACCGAAAGGAACACTATGTCCGAGTTCACCCACACCGAAGTATCCGCCCCGTCGCTTGATGAGGTCCTGCGGGCCAACACTCTCGCTGAACTTGAGCGCCGTGAGAAGTCGCTACTGATGCGAGAGGCGTTGTGTGCCATGCGCGCCGAGCAGTGGGACAAAGAAGAGAACAAGTTGCAGAGCGTTAAGGACCAGTTTATCACGATGGCGGCGTCCTTGATGGGCGACGACGTGGTGATGGTTGATTCTTCCGATTTGGAAAACGCGCTTGAGTCAATGCGGAGCGCCCTATCGTCCGTTGAGGACGCCCAGAACAGCATCGCTGACCTGTCCAGCCAGATTAGAAACGTTGAGAGCGAAGCGGAGGACGCGGTGCAAGAACTGGAAGACGCAATCTCCAAGTTGGAAGACCTGATGTAATCCGAGGGTAGGGGTCGGCCCGAAAGGGTCGGCCCCAGTAACCCTGTGGGGATTTTTCGCGTACACGATTTGCGCACGCGAGGCCAGAGATTTGACAAAACAAATGGGGTGTGCTATTACGCGAGGCTAGGGCCGGCCATCTATGAAACAGATAAGCACTATCTGTTAATCCGATTTGCATCAGAACTCGCCGTAGGCTACAATGGTTAAACACCGATAAGCGGTGACTATAACAAAGGAGCAAGCAAATGAGCAAGACAGCATACGAGGTAGTCGCACAGTCCATTATCTCACAACTTGAGAAGGACGTTGCGCCGTGGCGACGTGAGTGGTTGGCGCAGGGCTACGTGCCTTTGTCAATGAGCAGTAAGAAAAAATACAACGGGATGAACTTCATGCTACTGGCCTTTAGCGCTATGGCAAAAGGCTACAGCAGTCCGTGGTGGGGTACTTTCAAGCAAATTACCGAGCGCGGGGGCGTGGTGACGAAGGGCGAGAAGGGCACTCCGATTGTACTCTGGAAGCAGTTCGAGACCGAGAACGCTGACGGCGATAAGAAAAATGCCGTAGTGATGCGTTACTTCACCGTGTTCAATGCCGAACAAGCGACGTGGATTGAGGGGGAAGCGCCCGCGTTCGACGAACTGGAAGCGCGCAGTGAGGTTGAGGTAATCGAAAATGCACAACGCATTATGGATGAGTATTTTGGACGTGACAACGCGCCTAGCCTTAACTTTGGTGGGGACCGCGCGTTCTACTCGCCTAGTCGGGATGGGGTTACACTCCCAGAGCAAAAGGCGTTCACGAGCGACGCGTCGTTCTATGCAACAGCGTTTCACGAGATGGGCCACAGCACCGGACACAAGACGCGCCTACACCGTGAGGGCGTGGTTGAGAATCACTACTTTGGAAGCGAACTATACAGCGAAGAGGAGTTAGTGGCAGAGTTCACCGCGGCGTTTTTGTGCAGTGAGACGGGCGTACTCCCTGAGACGCTTGACAACAGCACCGCTTACATAAAATCGTGGCTGAAGGTCCTAAAGAACGACCCGAAAATGCTAGTCAAGGCAGTCGGGCGCGCACAGAAGGCCACGAACTTCATCCTCGGAACTGAGACCCCTACTCCTGAAAAGGAGTAGGTGGTTTTGGGGGGGGACCCCTCGCGTACACGAATCGCGTGCACGAAAGTGCGCCTTCGCGTACACGAATCGCGTACACGAATCGCGTCAAACGCGAGGCCAAAAACTTAAAGAAACACGTGGCCGAGATTAGCCAGTTTTACAAAAAGGGTTTGGGGAAAAATTATTCTCTCGCGTAGGTGTGGGGCTTTTGGGTCCATTTACTGTGTCATACTGCATAACCCCCAGAAGGGCGGATTACAGAAAGGCATAAGATGACACCGAAATTGTATTACGTAACGGCAGACGGGCTTATAGGCATCGCTAACGGGCTTTTGATTGTACGCAGTGATGAACTGACGTGGACTGAGTTGCAGGAAGCCGTAGAGAAGCCCAATCCGAAGTCGCAGGTTATGCGACTGCTACAGCGTGACAAGGGTATTCGCCCAGACGCAGTTGCACTAACTAAGGCCACAGCGTTCACCACACCAGAGGCGGCGCAGGAGTTCCGAGAAGACCTAGAGAGCAAGGGCTGGGTATGGCTTAACGAAAAGGTACTTGACACGGAGTAGCGACCTGTGTATACTGGATTTGTGCCGGAAAAGCCGGTGCAGATACCAGAAGGGATTACCGTGGGAGACCGTGGAAACATCAAGTTAGTTAGTGAATACGGACAGCCGATTTACTTTTACACTCATTGGACTGCTTACCGACTGCCCGAAATTGTGGCGCAGGGGCTGGACAAGGGGCGTGGCCGGTGGGGCGATGAGGACTACCTCAATCGTATCATCTTTCAGACGCTCCTCGAAGGCGACGAGAGCAACCTTTCTTACGGCATCAGTACCCGTGAGGCTGGCGACGCTTGGCGCTTGGTAGAAGTAGACCACGCAAAGGAAGAGGTTTCTATCTACGAGCGTGTCTACAGCGAAGACTTTGCGGACAGTCACTGGCGACCCGTCTATGAGCCTAAGTCGTTTCACGAGTTTGTCCTTGACTTTCTCCCCGTGGAGGTGGCTGTATGAACGAGTGGACTTTTGATGACTGGTGGAACGAGTTTCAGCCCATTGACAACCCATTCCAGTCAAAGCCGTCGTTCTTTGTCAAGATGTTTGAGACCTATGGCGAAGAGTTGGAGTACGTTCAGAACCAGCCCGCTGATAGGGTTTGGACGGAACTGGATGACAACACCATTGTCAATGGCTACCACATTGTGAATAGGTTTGGCTACTACGTCACCCGTGAGCCGTGGGATGAATACACCGAGGTCATGGACTTTAATTTGCGCTAGGAGGTTGCCCCCGATTTTTGGGGGCAGTTTCCCCCTATCGCGTACGCGAATCGCGCACACGAGGCCAGAGATTTGACAAAACAGGTGGGGCGTGGTAAGGCATTTTTATGAAAAGATGTGGGGAAAAATTATCGCGTACACGAAGGAATGATTTGACACCGACGTCGGCCTGTGTCATACTGTTTGTGTCGAGAAAACGTCTCGGCTGATTACCGAAAGGATGCCAGTGCCAATTATTGACTTGACACTAGAACACTTGTACGATACACTTACTCTGGTCGGGGTGGTAGTAGATGAACACCACGGCTGGGGGCGAGGCAAGTACGAAGACTTGGGTTCGCTTTGCGAAGGGCTGAAGGAAGAGATTACCCACTTACTAGAAGGAGGAAAATGATGAGTAGGATGTATAGCGCGGTCGAGGCATCCAATGCCCTGATGCTCTATTCTGAGCGTAAGTTTCGGGGCGACGAAAAAGATGCCAATGAACTGCTTTACTCCCTGTTAGTAGAGATGCTACAATGGAACGTCGAGGTGACGGGGAAAGTTTTAGATTTCCTAGATTTGATTTGACAAACTGATTTACCTGTAGTACCATAGATGAGTACCGGAAAAGCCGGTGCTAGTGACCGAAAGGGTTTGTATGCACGTATTGCACTTTATCGCCGTCGAGGCGGACACTGCTAAAGAAGCAGTTGATGAGGTTGAGATTGTCCTAGAGAATAACGAAAGCCCTGTATTCCCGTGGAGCGACTGGGCAGAAATCGGGGGGCGCTGGAAAAATGAGGGCGAGGTTCACTGCTACGCAGAAGACCCCACAAAGTTTGAGGGCTTTTTGGAGCGTGCCCGTCTCAACCGAGTGAATGAAATCAAGTATCTTTTGAGCAACATTGACCCCGAGGCAATCATTGAGCAAGTGCGCAATTTTGATGGGGAAAACCCAGGCTACGACATTGCCTTTTACCGTCTCCGTCAGGCTATCGCCATTGCCGAGGGCAAAGGAAAGCACGATGCCTGCTTCTACGACCTGAAAGAATGGTGCGAAGACTTCAAGTATCTCCGTGGGCGCATGGAAACAGACCCTACCCGTCAATTCTTAGTCTTGGTAGATTTTCACTACTAGGACTTGACAAAGCAAAAAACCCGTGGTACAATGGTTCATCACCGAAAAGCGGTGGTTACAGACAGAAAGGATACAAAATGGGAAAGCACATTTATGCAGTAGTCATTGAAGAGACCGAAGACGGTGCGGAGGATAATTTCATTACCTTCACGGCGTCAGTTATTGAGACCGAGGGCGTAGACGACGCCAGCAGTCTTCCCCGAAACCGTGACACCGTGGGGACACTCGTTGTCCACAACATTGACGGACTTCACGGAAACTTTGGGGAATACATTGGGGGAGCAATTCACAACTATTGGGTGAACGCTGACCAATGGGGCGAACTGGTGACAGAAGACAACTTCAACGCTTGGGGGAACTAATGGGAGAGCACCACGTTTACTACGTAAGCATTACTTGCGACCACATGGTTCTAAACACTGTTGTCCACTACGACAGAACGCCCGACGACGACCGGCTGGAAGCGGACATTGAAGACGTTCTGCTGGAACTTGCATCACGAAAGATTTTTCAAGAATACGGTTTCAACCCCTACAACTGGGCTATTGACACCGACTACACCTACGGAGGAGAACAATAATGACTGTAAACTACGACACTGACGGGACTCCATACATGGAGGTCTCTTACACTTACACCGTAAGCGTTATCGCTGAAAACGCTGACGAGGCGCTGATGTGTTCCGACGGGCTTTTCAACGACCAGACGGGCGCAAACCCCAACGACTTCCACGTGGAGGTGCTGTAATGAGTAAGTGGATTATCAAGGGCTGGACGGGCAACCGCCTATGGACGGAGTTCGGGAGCAACGACCCGAACCTATCGTTCGACAGTTTTGAGGAAGCGTGGGGGTTTATTTACGAGACTAAGCCCGAACCAGACGAAGACAGCCCAGACTGGGTAGATGGCTGGTACGACGACTACTTCGTGGAGGAATTGGTATGACAACGACTTTAGAGGTTGTGGGCTATTTCTCGTTCAACTGTCAAGCGGACGGTTACTGCACCTTTGGCTGTGGGAAGCGCCCCCAGACAGTGTGCTTAGCCTGTGTCGAGCAAGAGATTCGGCTAGAGGGCATTACCGTACCGGCAAACTTCCACCCGATTAAGAGCGACGGCTCTGTCTATGTGGACATTTGCGACCTGTGCGATGAAGCCTTTTAATCTCAAGCGCAGTGCGTACTTCGTGACTACGCTTGTAGTCTAGTAGCCCCGTCAAGCATTTCTTTTAATAACACGGGATTTTTCAATACCCGATTTGCATAATACCTGATGAGAGGAGGTGAGCATTGAAGAAGAATTACGTAGGAACCCCGACGACGAACATTAAAGGCGTTTCTTGCCGGTGCGGTAAGACGTTTCCAATGGGCGACGCCCGTTCGATGAGGCGGGAAAAAGAGCGCCACCGTTGTAAGTAGCACCAGTCTCGGCTGGGCAGTCTATCCACAACCCGTTTTAAGACCCCTGTAGTGCCCTGTAGTGCCCGCAATATCCAAACTGGATAGATTGCCTAGCCCTGATGTTTTAATGTCTGAAATCGAAGCCTCGCGTGTGATACGCGAATCGTGTATATATATCGCGTACGCGAAGGGCCAAAAATCTAAAGAAAGGGGCCGGCGACCTCAGCCAGTTTTTAAAAAATAGTCTGGGGAAAAATTATTCTGCCTGGTCACAGCCAGTTTTTAAAGCCAAATTGGGGGGAAATTATCTTCGGTTAGGGCCGGCCCTGGTACATAATAATACCATTATCATACCATAAATTAACATTCATGTCAAGTTTTGGTACGGATTTGGGGGATAAAGTACCTATACGCGCGGGAATGCCGGCTTAGACGGGCGTTAATGCATGGTTTTAAGAGTTTCTAAAGTTGTTTTAAAGGGTTTTGAGAGATTTTAAGGTTGTTTAAAGTTGTTCTGTTTTTAATGTTTAAAATCGCACCCTTGTTCAACTTTAACCTTTATTAAGTCTATTACTTGTTAAGGGTTTCTAGTGTCTTTTGAGTCCGTACACCTTTTGCCCGCTTGCTTTAACTGCTCCTCTGGGGTTGCCCCCCTTTTTTTGGGGTTACTCGCTGATTGGGTTGTTCTCTATGTCCCGTTCAGTAAAGTGGTAGCCCCAAGCATTTAGGAATTGGTCGTTTGAAATCTTTTGACGTTTAAACGCTTCTTCATACTGTTTACGCAGAATCTCTTTTAGTTCCTCTACTGTTTTGTGAGGTGGTACTTCTCCGTTTGTTTCGTCCACGTTTGCTCCTTTCTTTGGGGATGCCCCCCTTAAAAATTATACCATAGTTTGGCCGGGAATGCTAATCGTTCCTAATCTTCTTCTTTTTCAAAGGTGCCCTTGTAGGGTGTGCCCTTGTAAAAAAAATTGCGATGCTCCGCAGGTGGTGCAGTTGTGGAGGCCGGCGCGGCGGTCAGCGAATTGGCTACAGCGCCGGTGGTGTGCGTTACGGTCCACGGTACAATCGGCGTGGTGTAGGTGACCCAAGGGGTGTAGTGGCCATTCTGGTGGGCCGTCAGGCGGTTCTCGGCGGCGTGGAGTCGCTTGCTAAGGTCATCAATGCGAGCGTTGAGTCTTGACTCGACGGTACTTATTCCCTTAAGGACCGTGAGAAACAACTGCTCGTTCTCCTTGAACTTGCTCTTCTTGCTCATTCGTTCTCCTCAAACTTGTAAATGTACGTGCCCCAAGGGGCCGGCTTTGACAACGATTCCATCTCCCAGTATTGCGGGCCGTTTTCTTTAATCTGCCAAGCAAAATACCATTTGTTGCTATGGAATAATTCGACGTGAGTGCCGACTTCCATAAGAGCACCGGTTGAGGGCCTTTTTTGCTCAATTGGCTGGTTCATTACTTGCCCGCGGCCCAGTTGATAAGACGCTCGCCACTGGCCCTTGCTTCCAAAGCGCCAATACGCTCACGGTTTTCCAAAATCATTGTGCGCATTGCAAAGATTCGTACATCCTGCTCTTCCATTAAGTCCATTGCCTTAGACCAAACCGAATACTCTTTGCCTGCCTCTTCACGGGTCAAACCACCGCCGGTGTAAAATTCATTGGTCAAATGGCGCAGTGCAAAGTTAAGGGCCACCGAATACCCTTGCCAAAAAATGTCTTTTTCGTCGCTAGTGCTTACACGCTTTTGTTCGTCCTCCAAAATCTTAGCGAGACGCTCGGGGGCTCGGGTTACGTTCTTCACTTCTCTGCCTTTAGTTCGCTCAAGCCGATGTTTGCAAACAAAAGGAGCCAATAGATGAATCCGGCTTGCCAAAATCCCATTGAAGGGATTTGATGCGCCCAGTGGTGAACGTCGCCCATCAAAAGCATCAAAACAAAACCGCCGGCCACAAAAGAAATTGGGGACGCCAAAACGACAAAAAGGATAAAAAGCCCCATTGAGGTGCCGTTGTGTTCTTTGACCTTCATGTTAAGCATTAGTTGTCCTCGCAAAGAATAGCCAAAACGCCCTCGGTGGGTACATTGACGTACTTTTCGCCTTCGATTTCAACGGCGTAAGCCAAAGCGTGCTTAAAGACAATGTTGTCGCCAACGTTAATACCGGTCACGTCGGGCCCGACCGAAATAACCTCGGCAATGTCGGGGAGCGGAACCGCGCCCTGTGGGATGACAAGGCCAGACTCGGTGGTCTTATCCTTGTGCTCGATGCGTACAATTACGTTATTGCTAGTGGCGTTGAATGCCATTTAAGTTCTCCTCTTTTAATTCGTTGATTAACATCTCAATGTGCGCCCTAGCATCTTCCATTGCACCTTGGTAGCCCCACCATTCTGGTGTGTCTAATGTGGCAGCAAATGACTCAAGCCCCGTCAAGACAAGATTGAGTTTGCGCAACTCCAAGATGGCCCGGTCGATGCTAGGGCCGGACATTACTGCTCTTCTGGCGCTGCGCCCGAAGCCATGGCCAGGGATGTGCCAATCTGCTCTTCGGTCATACCGGACTTCAGCATCAAAGCAAAAAGTCCGCTAAACAGCATTGCGCCGATGGTGGTCATGTCCACTTTTGGGGTTTCCTGATTTTCCATTACTGCTCCTTTTGGTTTACGTTGGCACGCTCTGCGCCGACTTCGATTGCGCCACTAAATAGGCTCTTGTACTGCGTTTCCGCGTCCTCGCCGGCAAAATTGGCAAGGTGATACGCAAAGGCAATCATTCCTTCACGATAAATGCTTGCTCGTTCGCCATCGGTAAGGCCGTCCAGAAAATTAAGTGTTCCCGTATACTTCTTGTTAAGATACTCCAGATACTCTGGGTCTTTTGCCTGTTCTGGCGTCATTGCCATTCCTCTCTGTAAGTGTTGCTGATATATTGTAGCACAGTTTTTAAGCCGGCGCAACTACTAGTCTAGAGCACTTTTTATAAGTTCCATGACCATCACCATCCGGCCACAGGTACTTGAGAGTATTTACGTACCTTTACCCCTGCTTTTGTGGCTAAGTCTACCATCATTTGCGTACCTTTTGAAGGTGCTTCCGCATCTTTGTAGAATGCCAGCACCAAAGTTGGTTTGCCCTCTTCGAGCATTTGTTTGTTTCTAACGTAGCCGGCCCGTTTGCCGTAAAGATTCCAGTTTGCCCTAAACATTTGAACGTCGCTCAACGAATTAAAACGCGCCCATTCAGCGGCTATTTTGTCCGCCCCGCGAGCGCCGCCGTGAATGATGACCGTATTGTGCCCCTGTTTGTCAAGGGCCGCCCACAACATTTTTTCGTCGGTAAAATCTCGGCTCCCGCACACAAGGATTCTTTTTGTTTGGGTTTCTTCAGGGCTCACCACTTATCCTTTACATAGTCTACCCAGTATTGAACAACGGTTTCTTGGGGCAAATCCTCAACCAGTTGTTTACAGTCGGCAACCAGTTTATCGTAAGCGTCCAGTACCTTGATTACGTCGCAGGGCCAATCGATTCCGTCGCCCTCGATGCAGTTGTCATCGCAGCCTAAGCATTGAGGCGGAACCCCGTCGCCGTAGTTCAGAGGCTCGTGCTTCTCTCGTAGGGCTTGGCGCTCTTTACTATTCACGGTAAAGAATCTTTCCCAAGTCTTTAAGCAGTCGTTCGTATGCGTCCAGTACCTTTATAACTTCGCAGGGGTACTCCTGTGGTATGAACTCAGCCCACGACCAGTTGACCCGAATACCGCACTCGGCGCAGTATTTTTTTTCTCGGCGGTGATTCTCTCGTAGTTCTTGACGTTCTTCTTTATTCATCGTTTCCACCTGCCCAATTATCCGATTCGGCGTCGGCAACAGACCCCCTATAACCGTCATCGTATCCACGTTCGTAGTTTGACACTGCTCGCCGGTCTGCTTCGTCAAGTGCATCCAGCACCTTGATTACGTCGCAGGGCCAATTTGCCCAATACTCGTAGAGCCCGCACTCGTTGCAGTGCAGAGGCCCGACGCCATCACACAAGTAACAATCCACACAGGGCGGGTGCTTATCTCGTAGGGCTTGGCGTTCGTCGGGGGTCACGAGTGCCACACAATCTCTGTGCCATAGCGAGGTTCGGGGTGTCCGTGGACCTTCATGGCGTCCTCGAACGAGGCCCAAATGCTGTGGG
>Ga0316219_1002588_pt1 | contig 16279 bp, 16 predicted proteins | sample TBH18003PmetaG_FD_203635 | JGI IMG/M metagenome (GOLD analysis project Ga0316219, IMG submission 203635) | Freshwater microbial communities from Trout Bog Lake, Wisconsin, USA - TBH18003P | ecosystem: Environmental > Aquatic > Freshwater > Lake > Hypolimnion/Profundal zone | place: USA... | reverse complement strand
AACTACGTCTATAACTACAAAAATCACTATAACTATAACTATAACTGGTAATTATAACTATAACTCGCATCAAAGTACAGAAATTTCATTAAAATTATGATAATTTATATAGAATATCGGTCAAAGCCCGCCCCTGCGTGGCGTCAAAACGTGAAAAAATGAATAAAATTGTGATAATTTATATAGAATATCGGTCAAAGTCCGCCCCTGCGTGGCGTCAGAGGATAATAAAATAGAATAGTGTTTTTTATTCCTTTTATTTTTTTACTTTTATGATTTTTTATATGTTTCTTTTTTTTCTATTTGATTTATTTTTATTATCCTCCCTCCCTCCATCCTAAAATAAATAAATAAATAAATAAATAATGATTTTAAGTTAATTTAATATATATTTTATATAGATTATGGATAAGCTTGCTGAATTACAAAGTGAAATTAATACATTGCGTTTTGAAACTGAAAATAGAGTCAATACTTTAATTCATTTCCTAAATGATTCTGATGAAAAGGCAAAGAAGATTCTAAGTGATTATTTCAAAGGAAAGAAAGAAGATATGACCCTTAGAGAACATTTTGATATCAATTTAAGCTATGATTTGCTTAGACAAAGCACTGATAATTTAAGGGTTTATGTTTGTGGCCATAGCTATTATGATTGGAGTGAAAGTTCAAAGAGTAGAAGTCCATCACCTCAACCAAAAAAAGACAAAAAAAAGAAATGAAATGTATAATTTTATAGAATTTATATAGATTATTCATCTTCCTCATCAACATCGCCATTGTATTTGGCTGAGGTTAATTCACATCCACTAAGGCAATTACAAGTCTCGGGAGTACATTTCTCCTTCTTTTCCTTTGGCTTTTGCTCTTCCTCTGTTGTTGGGTTGTCTCTTTTAATAATTTCATTGATTACCTTAGAAGATAAGCCAGTCAGCTCTTTAATATCTTTGACGGATTTACAGCATTTACAACTCTTGTCCTCAAACACTATTTCAAATTTAGCTTTGGAATCTTCAATAGTAATGTTCAGCTCTTCTTCACCAATATTGACTTTGGTTTCAAGATTGTTCTTAATAATATTATGGACTTTAGATAAAGTCAGATGATAATATTCAGCAATATCCGATAGGGTATCGAAATTACATACATTGCTTTCAGCTGTCTTAACAAGATAGCGTTTAGCTTTGTAAATATGTAGCTTGGGGTTAGGTACTGCGGAAAGTTTTGGCATTATAATATTAATATACTAAAATTTCTAAATAATATTTTAGTATTTTTTATACTTACGATAATTTCTTTCGTGGTCTGAATCATCATCTTCTGAGTCAAAATCACTGGACTCTGTTTCTGATTCTTCACTGGGCTCAGATTCACTAATCTCTGACTCAGATTCTTCACTGGGCTCCGATTCTGATAGTTCTTCAGCTTCAATTACCGGCTTTTGTAATCGACGAGCTGAGGCAGTCATCATAGATTGGCTTTGGCGTTTAGGTTGAACAATTTCTTCATCATTTGAGTCTTCATCTTCAAAAGCAAACTTCTTTGTAGAACGATACATTTTATATTATATAATAATAAAATAATTTTAATATCCTTATATCAAAGTAATTACTATACTTTGGATATTGGGAGGGAGGATAGATAAAATAAATTAAATAGTAAAAAAAGAAACTACTATTTTTGTACTATTTGGTTTTTATAAAATAAGATTTTTATGTTATCCTATGGAATCATCCTCTACAGACGGCGTGAAGCCAAGTAAGCACCCCCGTGATGGCTATCGTGATGGCTATCGTGGTGATGGTCATAATCCTCTTCATCAGATTCCTCAGCCATTCCACGACCACGCATATGATGAGAACGACGATGATGCTTGCGACCAAGACCAACGGCACTTAAAGCCTCAGGATGTTCCATTACAAATTTAGCACCGGGCTTAAGAACTTTATTGTATGCGAAGCTACCAATGGATTTAAAGCCTTTGGCAAGGTCATCGAAGAAACCAGCTGCTCTCATACGGCTTCCACCATACATATCAGCACTGGCAGAGAAGTAGTCACCACTGGCACGTAGAGCACGGATATCAGCATCACTAACAGGCTGCTTAATTTGCTCGCAGTTGCCCGGAGTAATACGCATAAGATACTTGTATTCAGCCAAGGCACATACATAAGCTGTAAGAACATAATTGTTCTTGTGATACATTTGAGGAGTATATCCAGTAGCACAAATGTAACTACAATTGACTTGGAATTGATATGTACGGGTGCCAAGAGAACCAGCTGAAAGATTAAGGAAATCAATACCATTGAAAGCAGTAATTGGAATCTTAAACGCTGAACCATATAGACCAACAGACAGTGATGAAGCATCATTATTAGCAACAACAGCTGGATATACTTGGGTATTCCAAGTTTCATAAAGTGTAAGTAAAGACTTTTGTTTCTGCATAAATTCATAATAAAGTTGCTCTGCCTTAGCACTTTGGAAGCTTGGAATACCATCGACATTAAGGGTCATTGATTGAATTTGGAAACCATTGGTTTCTGTTTCTAAGGCATCCTTTTGATAAGGAATGTCATAGTTAACACTTAGGTACCAAGCGTCAGGAAGCTGTGAGGTATATGTTTGATTGAGAGTAAGTTGAAAATTTTTTGGAGTATCGCCAACAGCTGTACCAGCACTCAATTGCATTGGGTCATATGCTGTAAATGGAATTAATACAGCTGCATCAGCCTTAGGAAAGTCAGCACGAGGAGTAACTTGCTTGTAATAAAGATTTGGAGTTGAAGCAGAGAAAGCAGCTCGAGCTAAAGCAGCTCCAATAGCAACATTAGCAATAGTACCAAAACCTAAAAATGACTGATTGACCACAGTAATAGGATTAACAATATTACCCCCGGCATTTGCTTGAGCATACCCAAGGAATTTAGTAGCATTAATCTTAATCATACGGTCAAAAGTATTATTGGCCATTTGACATTGGATTTGAATATTTTGAAGATGAGGGCAATAAATTTCATCTTCAGCGAATAGCACTGCTGGCGGTACCCAGAGTGGCTCCATTGTAGTAAATGAAACATATACTGAAATTGTGAGACCAGCAACTCTTTCAGCTTGAGTAATTACATTGCTTCGCTTATTACCACCCTGAGCAACTTGGATAGTAAAATTTTCAACACCAGTATATGAAACAAAATTATCAAATGATGACCCAGAAGCCGCATAAGTTTGATAAACATTTTGACCAGTCAGCTGAACATTATTATTAGCCGCAATAGCCGCTGAATTTGTAATAATAGCACCAGCTGCTGCATTGGCCACTGTGGCAATTTGAGTGAATTTTTCAATGAACTGATTATTAATTGACATTTTATAAACATCATCACGAGGGCGGTTGAATGTTTCAACCATCGGAATGATTTGGCTGGGATTAGCAATGTTAGGATTGTTATTAAGAGCAAGACTTTGAAGAGAACAAGCACGAGCAAAAGGCCAAGATTTAAGACCAACGACAGATTCATCAATTAGTACCGCACCAACAGCACCTGGAAGAGGAGCCAGAGTTAAGTCAAAAGCACAAACGATTTGACATTGTTGGAGAAAGTAAAGTGATTGATAAACATTGGGTGGTATTTCAAGCTGATAGCTGGTTCCACCAATTGATTGTTGCTGTTGGCTGGATTGCCAATTCCAGTTGTAATTTAAAACACCATCGGGAACTTCCCAAACTGGTGAATGTAACCCACCACTTAGAATGGGAGCAAACCCACGGTCTATTGTTTGTTTAAGACGTAGCCCAAGAGACATAATATATATATATATAATTTAGTATTAAGACTTTATATAGTACCTAATGGGTGAAAAATTATAAAATTATTTTACTTTGAGAAGTTGCGACCTGAATTTTACTAAACTTTTTTTCTATTGCTGATGGCATTGAAATGAGTTAAAAATATTTCTTATTTATTAAATTATATTAGCATTATGTCAGGACATTCAAACCATTACCATTTGTCAAAGCATCCAAAGAATGATAATAGCAAATGTATTGCTGTTAGTAACAATGGAATCAAAGTCTATCTTAATGAATCCGCTGGGAATGATATTGCTGATATTGATAGTCGTATGAGACTCTTTAAAGAATTTATTGAAGAACCTATTTGTGACCGGCTTAGTCACGCTTCTATTGATGACTTGGAATATGCTATAAGCAATTTAGAATTGCCCAGTGACCACAAAATTAGAGCTTTATATAAAAAATTTTTAGATTTTGCTAAGGACGTCGATATGATTCAATTACCTGAAGGAGAATATGATAGCAAACGATATCCCATCAATTACTTTTCAATTGCCCCAATTCAATTAGATGAAAATGACCATACCCGAGATGCTATGGCCGTATTTGCCGCTCCAAATAGTGGAAAGACTGGACGAGTTCTGGCTCCTAATTTAAAACTCTTTAACAAAGTCTATCCCCATTCAAAAATATATTTATTCGGAGCCAAGCCATTAGAATCACAACCTTATTTATCTGGAATCAAAAATATAATCAAAGTAGAGTTATCAGACTACAACGTTGATAAACTAATGAACCAGCACGAAAGCCCTTATCTTAATTTTGTTAGAGATGATGGCGAGCCATCTTATGTTGTATTTGATGACATTATTGGTTGCCTTGGTGATACTAAGCTTGAAACTAAAATATTAAAAATAAGAGATTCTTGCTTGCTTGTTGGACGTGAAGCCCGAATATTTGTAGCCAACTTGTGTCATAATCCTTTCAGTGGAAAAGCCACTGTGCCTTTATGGTCTTATTGTAATAAAATAGTAGTCTTTCCCAATGGAATCCAAGAAGAACACTTACACAAAGCATATAAGCGTTTATCAATTACACCAAAAGTTCAAAAGTACATTAGTCAAACCAAGCCCAAATGGGTAATGGTTGAACAATTTAATGACCCTCGTTATCTTATTACACCTGAATATGTAATGTTGTTATAGTATTATACAATTGAATAAGTAAAACATATATCTGTGGAAATTGGTGATGAAGTACCACCAATATCGCCAAATTGATAAGCTGCACTGGGAATGTATTGGTCATTGTATGTCCAAGTATTAGTTACAGTATAAGATGTTAATGGGCAACATATTATGTGACCATCAGTTGTAATACTCCAGACCGTAACTAATCCACATTGAGGAGTTAAATAAGAAGGACTAAAGGCATTCCCAAGTACAACACCTTGCATTTGACCAAGTAATAATACCTTTGTACTACTAAATAATACACCTTCAAATTCAATGGGAATTTGTCCAACACTCATATAAACCAAATCAGCAGATGTGCTTTGATTCCAAACAACCCAATGAGCTATATCAGTTATTTGTGAAAAATTAAATTTAACAATTACATCATTTCCAACAGCATTATATACAAAATCAATATTAATAGGAGAACCAGGGATTGGATGAGTACCAGATACTTTCACATTAGGCCAATATGTTGCTGTAACACCAGTATCACCTTGGGCACTTAATATATTATTAAAATATGTATTTAATGTATAAATTTGACTATTAATATTTTGACCAGTTCCATTATCACCAGTAGGACCCACATCTCCAATTGGTCCTACGGGTCCAGTAGCACCAGTAGCTCCTACGGCACCTAATGGACCTTGACTACCACCTGATTGACCTGCTAATCCAGTAGCTCCTTTATCACCAGTAGCTCCTTTAGCACCAGTTGCTCCATCAACACCGGGAATCATCACTCCCTGTGGTCCAACACCTCCTTGTAAACCAGTTGGGCCTTGTGGACCTTGTAGACCAGTTGGCCCTTGGTCACCTGTAGGACCTTTATCACCAGCTGAGGCACCAGGGGCACCTGTAGGACCTTTTGGGCCTTGGGGACCAGTTTCACCATTTTCACCATTAACACCGGGAATCATTACTCCTGTAGGACCTTGAAGACCAGTGTCACCAACAGCACCAGTTGGACCTTGGTCACCTGTAGGACCTTTATCACCTAAGGGACCTTGAGCACCACCTGATTGACCAGCCGGTCCAGTAACACCTTTAGGGCCTTGGGGACCAGTTGGACCTTTAGCTCCATCAACACCATTAACAGCAATTCCAGCATTTCCTGTAGGACCTGTATCACCTGTCGGTCCTGTATTACCTGGAAGACCAGCACCAGCATTACCCCAAACCAAAATATTAGAATTAGCTTCGACAACCATACTTTGGCCAACACTTGGAGCTGATGTGGGAAGAACATAATTGCCTACTTCAAGACCCCAACCATCTAATAATGCGTAGTTTGAACAATTCAATATCTGAGCCATACTATTATATATTTATATAATGTAATGTATTTAGATGATATTTAGGTTAGCAATATTTATATATTAAAATTTCCACTCCTTATTAATATATATCTGAGGAATGTCCGAATCCATTAAAAAGACAAGTTTTGCAGCGACTCTTGAAGAAAAACACATTCAAGGCAAAAAACATATTTATGCTACCTTTAGAACCAGCAATACCAATAATATCAATCCTAATCCAATTACCAGTGATATTATCAATCAAAGTACTGATATTTTAAAGAATGAAGCTCAATACAAAGCCTGTGTTAGTAGTTTGACTATCAATGTCGGTGAAGTAGCCTTTAGAAATATGCTTAGAGATGTCAATTGGAATCCCCAAAATTTTTATACTAATGCTACTAATCAAGTAGTGGGCATTGGTGGGCCATCTGGAAGCAGGTCATTTACTTTACCAGCTATAAATGTCAATCCTAATCATTTCAGTCATTTACTTATTGGATTCAATGTTGCTGCTAATGGTTCTTTAATTTTTGTACCCAAAGTCGCAAATGATATTGCTGTTGATGGGTTAATGTGTCATATACCTTATCAATCTGGATATACATTGAATGGTACTTATCCTGACCCCTTGGCAGACAATGGAGCCAATTCAGCATCTTATCCATTACAATATTGGGATGTTAATGAAATAGACCAGTATTGTTTTATGATTAATGATACGTTTTCATTAATTATGGGTCAATGTACTGGAGTAGCACAGCAACCTCAGCCTCCTACTCAAAATCTAAATATGGATTGGGCTCCGAAATTTGGTGTTTTGGTTAGCAATGGAAATTATACCTTAGAATTGAATGCTCTTAATTGGTTAACTCCTACTGCAGCTGGAGGTGTTGCTGTTCCTCTATTAAACTATAATATATATTGTAATGAATTTTTCCAAATTCAGATGGATGGATTCAATTGGATTCAACGCAAAGACCCTGTTGATGTTCTTGGCATTACAAATAGTGCTGGCGTTTTTGTGCCTACTGCTGGGTACATTGGTGCTGATTATGTACTAAACTTAAATGCTTATGCCAACAAAGCATATAATTATTACATTCCCAGAGTTCCAACCAGTGGAGTTGTTCCAGTTTCAACAGCAATTCCACCCCGATATAAAATTGTATCTGAAAAAAATACTATTGTTAATCTAAGCGATATTCATTCAATTCTAATCACTTGTGACCAAACTCTGGCTGGTCTCCGTCAACAATATATTCCAGTCAATAGTGGTATATTAAATAATAATAATACTTCTCAGCCACTTTTACAAAAACCAGTGATTAGGAACTTGGATTTAAATTTGAATGGCGGAAATCTCTTGGGTCTTGATAATCCTTATGTTTCTTATGAAGCCATTACATTTGACCATTTACTTGACTTCATTCAAAATTCAGCTCTAAATTCATTTAATTTATATTTCTATGCCATTACCAATATTGGTGATGTTTTACCTATTTATCTTAGAGCTGGAGCCAGTTGCCAAGTCACTATTGTTTTTATTGAAAATTAAGGGGGATTTGAAGGGAATTTGAAGGGAATTGGGAATTTGGAGGAATTTGTGATATATACCTCACAAATATATAAAATTGCTTTGAATTCCCTTTGAAATACAAAGCAAATCGCTGAGGATTTTTATAAATTCCCCATTTCACATTTGGAATTGGTGTTAACAATTTGAAAGGGTTGAAGTGGTTTTGAGGGTCTTTGATGGGTCAGATGTGGTTCTGGGACGTGGACTATTATCATTAACATATAATGACTGAGATGAATATGCTTTGTAAGGAACTGGATTTTGTAAAAGTGGCTGAGTAGTGTCTGACTTTCTACTTAGTCTTGGAGATTGAGGTATTGGGATTGGAGGCGACCTTATTATTTCAGAGTATATATCATCACTAATAGTCAATACTGGTGTTGATGTTCGTGAATTGGCTGGCACAGAAGGCACTATTGGGTTTAAAAGAGGTTGAAGATTTGTTCGCAATATTTCACTTTGTAAATTAACAATGGCTGATTCTTCCGGTGTTAATGTGGCTTTTCTGGAAGATGGCTTAACACAATCACTTTCAAGGCAACCACTTTTACAATGATACATTTGCTTGATAACTACACCAATAGACATTATTAAACCACAAAGTGCAATAATTAAAATTGTATTATTATCCATATATATGTCTTTGATGTGGGTTGTCTTCAATACATTATTAAACAATGTAAGTAAAAATAGGATTTGGCCATTCAGAATAAGACAAATCACCATTACCTTGTCTTAAAATTAATGACGGGCAATAGCCATAACCATTATACCACGGCTGACAATAGTTAACACTCAAATCACCCCAATTAACATAATAAATAAAACCAGCTGAATCTAATAGCCATTGGTATTGACAACATCTTGTGTAATTTCCACTACCATCGTAAACGACTCCCATACTGGTTCCTAAACATATCACTTTGCCTGTAGCCGGAAGCAATAATGTATAATCAATATTTCCAGTTCCAGTTGAAATTGGTAAGGCACTTATATATGCTGATTGTGATGTTTGACTTGGACCCCATTTATTAGCTGCTAAATCTCCGGCTGTACTTCCAGTAGCTCCTGAAATATCAATTTCCAATTTGATAGCATATTCTCCTTCAATAATTTGGAATTTAAAATTAATATTAATTGGAATTGCTGGATTAGAAGCTTGATGAGGTATAACCGCTGTTATGCCAGATTGAGTAGGTGCCAAATGACAGCTCATAGTCCATTGACCAAAAACAGCTGAACCTGATGCCCCTTGTGCACCTGTAGGGCCTGTAGGGCCTGTCAAACCTACTGGACCAGTAGCTCCTTTGGGACCTGTGAGACCTGTAGCTCCTGTAGTACCTGCGCCCGGACCAGTATAATCAGCACCAGTGTCTCCTTGAAGACCAGTGTCACCTACTGGTCCAGTAGCTCCTTTAACACCATTAATAATTGGACCACTATAAATTGGACCAGTTAAACCTTGAGCACCAGTATCTCCTGTATTACCAATTGGACCAGTATCACCAATAGGACCAGTATCACCAGTAGGACCTGTATTTCCACCTGTTGGACCAGTATAATCAGCACCAGTGTCTCCTTTAGGTCCAATAGGACCAGTATCACCAGTCAATCCATCAGTTCCATTAATTATAGGTCCAGTATAAGCAGCACCAGTAAGTCCAGTAGCTCCTGTAGCTCCTGTAGGTCCTTGTGCTCCAGTATCACCAGTTTCACCAGTTAAACCAGTGGGACCAGTAGTACCTGCTCCAGGACCAGTATAATCAGCACCAGTATCACCTTGAAGACCCATTGGACCTATATCACCAGTTGGACCCGTAACACCATTATATGGTGCTGGACCAGTATAAGCAACACCAGTAGCTCCTTTGGGACCAGTAGCTCCTTGAGGACCAGTAGGACCCACAGCACCAGTGCCACCATTAACCCAAGATATTATTTGAGGTGCCGTACATTCTAAGATTTGACCAGCCGTACCAATAGCAGTTGGCATTTCAGCGAAACCTATTAAAGGGGCGGTAATTGGAAGTACTATATCAGAACAATTTAAAAGACTTGCCATATTATATATTAATATGATTGCTATATTTATATATATAAATTATCTAATACTTTGTGTAGTCTTAAATTAATGTTGAATAAGTAAATGACCAAGGTTGTTCAACAAGGGGCATAATATTAGTGAAATTGAGTCCAGTTGGAGTTGGACAATAAATATATCCAGAAGTCCACGGATTGTTAGGATATCCATAACTGCCAGCCTCATAAAGCACTATGTTATCACCATATATTGAAAATGTTAAATTTGTATATCTTTGAAATTGCTCATCACCTTGTATAATAGCACCCAATATATTACCTAAATATAAATCTTTGCCAGTAGTGCTTCCAATTAAAGCTTCAAATGCTGAGGGAGCCCCTGGTTGAGTTGATACAGCATTTGAAATTAATTGCTCAGTTATTAACGTTTCACCCGATGAGGCATTCAATCTGAAATTTTGAAGATTCAATGAACTACTATCAAATGTAACTGTGACTGTATTAGAACCTTCAATTGTGGAAAAAGTAATTGGAATAGCCCAAGGACCATATTTAGTGCCTTGACCTGGGGAAGTACCATCTTGACAAGGCCAATAAATAGTTGATGGAGATAAACCCAGCAATGTAAAAGTAGCATTTAATTTATATATCCAAACATTTGTAGAACCCGTATTACCTGTAGCTCCTTTATTACCAGTAGCACCCTTTGCTCCCATTGGACCAACATCACCAGTCGGACCAGTAGCCCCAGTAGCACCTGTTGGACCACCACCAGCTCCTTGATTTCCAGTTGGACCAGTAGCACCAGTCGGACCTGTATCACCAGTAGCACCATTAGTTCCATAGACTGTAGCCCCAGCATCTCCTAATGGACCTTGAGCACCAGTATTTCCAGTTGGACCTTGAGCACCAGTCGGACCAGTATCTCCTTTAGCACCACTTGGACCACCACCAAGACCTTGGTCTCCAGTTGGACCAGTGAGACCAGTAGCTCCCATAGCTCCATTAGCTCCATTAGTTCCATAGACTGTAGCCCCAGCATCTCCTTGAAGACCTGTATCACCCTTATTTCCTACAGCACCAGTATCTCCTTTAGCACCAGTATCTCCTTTGGCACCAGTAGGACCATCACCAGAACCTTGATTTCCAGGTGGACCTATTGGACCCTGTAATCCTGTAGCCCCAGTAGCTCCATTAGTACCATAAACATTAGCACCCGCATCTCCTTGTGGACCAGTGTCACCAACAGGACCAATTGGACCTTGTGTACCTGAACCCGCATCAACCCAAGATAATGTTGAATTACCGGCATTAACAGCTAAAGTTTGCCCTGTGACACCAATTGATAATGGAAATTGATAATCACTTTGAACATATTGATATGTAATATTTGTTTCACCAACAAAGTTAAGATAAGCGGCCATTTAATATATTATCTATTATCATTGTATATTTAATACAATATAAACTAATATAGTTTGTAATACCATTAGAAAAAAAATAATTAATTAATTAATTAATATTTAAAAAGTTTTTTATTACATATTATATAATATGTTTGTGAAAATAAAGGACGAATATATATTTGAAACTCTGAAGCTGGATAATGATTGGGAAATTAATCGAATGGGATTTATTAGAAGAAAAGTTGATGGATTTATTCCATCCATTACAAAGGTATATGATAAAAATTCAAAGACTAACAGACCCGTGGTCTGTACTATTAATTTAAATGGCAAAACAATGAAATATCATCGTCTTATAGCAATTCAATTCATTCCAAACCCGGAAAATATGAGCCAAGTAGACCATATCAATAGAAATCCTTTTGATAATAGAATTGAAAATTTACGATGGGTCGATGCCAGAACCAATTCTAACAATAAAACCAATCACTCCCCTAACCATAACATTAACTGGCATTCCACAAACAAATGCTGGGAAATTAAAATATTTGTTGGAAAGCTAAGACATTTTGGTAGTTTCAAGACCACAGAGTATGATTTAGCTATAAAACGTCGCAATCAATTATTATATTTTTATGGGTTTCCTATACCCGATTAATCCATTAATAATGACGGATGTGTCGGGAACGACGGGAATGACGTTTACCAGCTGCAGGAGCCAGAGCATACATAAGACGGTCACCTCCGACCATCATACGGTGTTTCATACCACCAAGGGGATATCCAAATCCACGTGCCATATGGCGGGAGCTTCGGCGGGAGCTTCGGCGTTTGCTGGCACGATGTTTGGAACTATGACGTTTAGAATGGCGACGACCACCAATTGATTTACGACTTGAACGACGGGAACGATGGTGGCTACGACGACGAGCAGAAGCACGGGAGTGTCGTCGGCGATGACTACGACGCTTAGCTCCACCTACAAGTCCTGCGTTTTCAAATTCAGAGATTGTAGCATCAAGCAAATTATTTCGAGCTGAGGCAAGTGAATCCATTTTAGTATATACTTTGTTTAAATATAATAATCTTAAATAAGATATATTAGTAATGTCATATGATAATGATAGTATATTAATTTCTGGTGGCAAAAGAGCCAAAAGTCCAAAGAGAAGAATAAGAAGTATTGGAAAAAAAGTACAAGTAAATGAATCTGCCAATACTGAAACTATTGTGCCAAATCGATTAGACAATCAAATGTTTGTACCCAAGGCCAAATCAGTAGCTGATACTGAATTATATGAGAAAGGCACTTATAGTCCTGAAGACCTTGAAGCTGAAGATAAGAAATTAGAAGACCGATTTATGAGGGGCGAAGAACGTTACATTGAACAACATTACAAACAAAGTGCCAGTGATAATAATGGTACTTCTTATAAGATATATTCTTATACTCCTGAGGAATATGAAGACAGAGTTCAATATTTTCTAAAAAAATATCCCAGTGCCATTAGATTATTTAGTGATAAATATAGCAAAGCCAAAATTTACGATGACCTTGAAAAATATTATTTAACAGTAGTTCCCAGTGAACAAAGACGTTCACAAAAGTCAAAGTATGCTCAGTTTGCCCTTAAAATGAGTGAATATACAAAGTCATTTGAATCAATTAAATCACAAATTCAAAGTGCGTTTGAAAATGATGTGGATGAGATTAATAATTATCTACATCATTTGAACTTAGATGACCCTAATGTTCTATATTATGATAACTTACGTGATGAAGAACAAGAAGAAATTAATTTAATGGGAATCCAATTTTCATTAGATGACATTAGAGATGCCGTGACCAGTGCCATAGCTCAATTAAAATTATTAATAGAACAAGTAAATACTTTTGTTCCTGACAATGAAACCTATAAATTAACTACAACCGAAGCCGACCAGCTCACAGCTCTGAAAAATCGTATTAAATCATTTTATGCCTTCCTATTATCATACAATTACGCAAGAGGTGCCTTTAGTGCTGATAAAGCCTTTTTACATCAGCATAGAAATCGATTCCAAGGAGCAAATATAATTGATTATCTCAAAGAAATATTTAAATTGGGCAATATATCAGGAGCTGGCAGAGGTCGTAAATATTCTCAAACTTTATCTGATGAAGATGTAGCTATTCTATTGGGATTCACAAAGGATGGAGTGCCTTATATCAAAGGAGGGGCTTTATTTGCTCCTAATGTTAAACTATCAAAGGCTACCAATGAAACATTAAAAAAGATTGGAGACCTAACCATTACAAAGCTATATTTAACACAGCCATTAAATATATGGGAATTTAATCATAAAAATAAAACATATTATATAACTATTAGCAAAGACAAAGGCGGTCTGGAGATTAATAAAGCATCTAAGCCATCAGATGATGAAGAAACCATTAGTTTGGAAAATCCAAAAGCACCTATTACTATTAATGATATTATTAATAGAACTGAAAGAGATATTGGAGTCGATGACTTTCACAATTACCATCATATTCACAACAACAACAGCAAATTACAAAGACAATTACAAAAGTCGGCCATCTATTTTCTCAAGAAATGATTTGGGAATTCCTCAGCGAATCCCTTCCAAATTCAAAGACAATTCAAAGCAATTTTACAAATTTGTGAGGTATATATCACAAATTCCCTAAATTCATTTATTCATTGGTTTTTGGGCCTCAGGTTTCAAGAACTTTTTGCTCTCAGATTGAATGAATTCATTCAGAGCCGGAGTGTCTTTAACTAATAAAGTATTAGTATTATGAGCAGTTCTAATTCGATTCAGCAAATCATATATTTGTGGCAGAGTATCATCACTGACCTCAGCAATATTCTTATAAAGGTCAGCGATTTCTGTATTAATTCGGTGTACATCATCAAGTACAACCATTAAACCCTTTTGAATATCATCAGGCAACTTAGTGAAAATTTGACCAATGATAGTACTTTGATTACCTATGTATTCACCAATCAAATTCTTAGCCACTGTTAACATATAAATACTCTCTGAAACTTTGGCAAACTCTGTGTCATCAGCCCGTTGTTCTTCATAAGCAGCGTGAAGTCCAGCAATAAATTCATTCATTGCTAATACTAATTATATAGTTTGTTATTAATTTGCCTTTAATACGATTTTTATTTTCTTTAAATTAATTTTATTATTTTCTGGTAGAATGGGAGGAGGAGTAGAAGAGGACATTACCATTTCTGGTAAAGCCACCATTTTGTCATACAAACTCTTAATAGTTTGATGTTGACCTGGGCTAACCCATTTCTTGCCTTTCAGAGCAGTAACCATTTCCTTGTGTTTGTCTTTGAGAAATTGAAAATGTTGCGGTTGTAATAGATATTCAATACACACTTGACGTTCCTCAAATACCTCATTATACTTTGGATTGTAAATCCATTCCCACATCGCATTACAATAAGCACATCGCTTACAACCATAGCGTTTAGCTCCTTCTGGATAAAAATAATCTACTAATTGTGGTGTTTCTAAATATTTCTGGCAACAACTTTTACGGCTTGGCATTCTATATAATATATTTATTAAATTTTTTTTATATAGTAATTATATAATATATTTGAGAATCAATTTTTATTTTACACATCTAATGTTTTCTCTTTGATTTACGACGACGGCCAAGAGCTGTCATTTTGGCGTGACCAAAATTTATTTGTTGAAGATGAATATTGTGGCTTCTCATAAGTTGTCTAATAGCCTTAGCAATATCAGGACCGTGGTGACGTTTTATATAATCTATTAAGTGGTCTTCATTTAATGTTTCTATTGATAATTCTTGACGTATTTCATCCAATTCAGAGGCTGGTATGGTAAATATATCTCCGATACGAGTTGCTATAGTATTTACATCACTGGGGGCAAGATGATATACTGGCAAATCTGCTAAAGCTTCAACATCAATTTCCGATGAATCGTCAGTAATTGATGATGAAGCTTCATCAGCGCTACTTCCAACACCACCTTTGTATTTTCTACGACGACCATTAGCTCTGGGTCTGGTAGCTCTTTGAGGAAGTATAGAAAGTAAATAATGAGCAACAATACTTTTATTTTCTGGTTTCATATTACTTTTTGAAAGCCAATCAATATAAGTACGTATATCATTACCCATATCAAATGTCAATGTTTCATAAATAGCTTCATCATCCACTGGGTCAAATCCCAGTTGATGTAATTCATCCACAATCGATTCAATAATTTCTGTACTCAAACCAGCTCCTTTAAATGAGGCATTCTTTGGAATAGTAAAGTATTTTTTAATATTATCAGCAAAACCAAAAATTGAACCACCGTGATGAGGAACCAAGGCCAATCCAATTAGTTTCTTACCACTGGCTTTGTTAACTGAAATGCGAGTATAAATATGATACAAATCCGTAGGTGTAGCATAGTCATCAGCATATTCCCAATTCTGTCCACCATATTCAATATACTTTGTCATTGGCGAAACACCATCTCGGACATACAGAGTATCAGAGCCCTTATTAATATAATCAGCTCTACTGGCTATTGCTCGTTTGTTCAAAGACATAATATAACATTGTTATATTGTAGTGGTTTTATTATAGATTATAACGGGAATTGATTAATTAGAAAAGAAAATTGTTGCCAGAGGATGATGAATGAGGAGTACCCCTAAAATCCTTTTTATATTTTACTACTTATGTAAAATCATAAGTTGTTGCTTTTTTCTATTGAATTTCTTATAATTACTATCACCCTCCCTCCCAAAGTAAAAATACAAAGGAAATAGTAAGGAGTAGTAAGCGAATTGCTTTGGGAGGGTTCTTTGGGAAGGTGTGGGGGGATGAATTATAACTGGGGACGAAACAATCTATAGAACAAAAAAATTG
>Ga0316219_1002576_pt1 | contig 16322 bp, 8 predicted proteins | sample TBH18003PmetaG_FD_203635 | JGI IMG/M metagenome (GOLD analysis project Ga0316219, IMG submission 203635) | Freshwater microbial communities from Trout Bog Lake, Wisconsin, USA - TBH18003P | ecosystem: Environmental > Aquatic > Freshwater > Lake > Hypolimnion/Profundal zone | place: USA: Wisconsin... | reverse complement strand
CGGCGTCTCCGACCGCGGCCACACCGCCGCCAGCCAGCTCAAGCCGGGCGACTTCGACTGGGAGAAAATCTTCGGCACCCGCGGCGTGCGCTGGTTCCACACCGGCGGGATCTTTGCCGCCCTGTCCGAAAGCACCGCCGCGCTCACGATCGAGGCCGTGAAGGCCGCAAAGCAGCACGGCACCATCGTCTCCTACGATCTCAACTACCGCCCGTCACTGTGGAAGAGCATCGGCGGCCAGGCCAAGGCCCGCGCCGTCAACCAGGAGATCGCCAAGTACGTGGATGTCATGATCGGCAATGAGGAGGACTTCACCGCCTCGCTCGGCTTCGAGGTTGAAGGCACCGACGAGAACATCAGCCACATCGAGACGGCCGCGTTCAAGAAGATGATCACGAACGCCGTCGCAAAATACAAAAATTTCCAAGTCGTCGCCACTACGCTGCGCACCGTGATCTCCGCCACCGTCAACGACTGGAGCGCCATCTGCTATGCCGGCGGCCAATTTCACGAGAGCCGCGCCTACCCCGGCCTAGAAATCCTCGACCGCGTTGGCGGCGGCGACAGCTTCGCCAGCGGCCTGATCTACGGCTTCCTCAAGACGGGAGACGCCGCCAAGGCCGTCAACTACGGCGCCGCCCACGGTGCGCTCGCGATGACGACTCCCGGCGACACCTCCATGGCCACGGTCAAGGAAGTCGAGAAGCTGATGGCCGGCGGCAGCGCGCGAGTCGTGCGGTAAAGCGCGGCTCCCCCCGTCGGAGCCAATGCCGGTAGCTACGAGCGTGAGCGAGTGGCTGAATGTCCACTCGCTCACGCTCGCAGCTACGGCGGCAGACCCTCCTCGGGCAAATCACGCATACCAATCCCGCCGGGTGAGCGGCAGGCCGGCGTGGCCGCCGGGGCCGGGCTTGGCTAGAAGCGCCTGGTAAATCGCGATGTCGCCGTGGTCGAAGCCGTGGGCTGAGCCAGCCATGTAGAGACGCCAGACCCGGTAGGTCGGCTCGTCCACGAAATCCAGTGCCCGGTCGTGCGCGGCTTCCAGCCTTCGCACCCAGTGTCGGCAGGTCAGCGCGTAGTGCTCGCGCAGGTTCTCGACGTCCCGCACCTCAAAACCCGCCGCCTCGGCCGCGCCCAGCACGAGCGGAATCGGTGGAATGTCCCCGTCGGGAAAAACATACTCGTCGATAAAAGACGGCCCCTTGAACCGGTCCTCCTTCAAGCCTTCGCCGATGGCGTGATTCAGGAAAACTCCTCCGGGGCGCAACAGGTTCCAAGCCCTGGCGAAATACTCCTCCAGATGGGCCCGCCCGACATGCTCCGACATCCCCACGCTCACAATCGCGTCGAAACCGCCCGCCTTGTGCACCTCGCGGTAGTCGCGCAGCTCGATCCGCACCGCATGCTCCAGTCCCGCCTCGCGGGCTCGTTCCGCCGCCAGCGCGGCCTGGTTGTGGCTCAAGGTGACGCCAGTGACTTTTACCCCGAAATTTCTCGCCGCGAAGATCGCCAGCCCGCCCCATCCGCAGCCGATGTCCAGCAGTTGCTGGCCCGGTTTGAGCCGCAACTTGCGGCAGATATGCCGCAGCTTCGCGGCCTGCGCGGTGCCCAAGTCATCCGTGGGCGATTCGAAATAAGCGCACGAATAAACCATGCGCTCATCGAGCCACAGGCGGTAGAAATCGTTGGAGACGTCGTAGTGGAACGACACCATCTGACGGTCCCGCGCGAGGGAATGCGTGGAGCCGTTCCGCCCCGACAGCTCGCGCCCGTCGTGACGTTCGCTCGGCCGGCTCGGTAGTAGTTTGAGAAAATAGTAGTTCGCCAGCGTCGTCAGCCAGCCATCCGGGCGGTGTTCGAGCGCCTCGGCCAGTTCCAGCGCCTTCTCGATGTCGCCCACCACATCGAAGTCATCGCGCAGGTAGGCTTCGCCGAGTCCCTTCGCCGTGCCGTCCGCCAGCATTTCGCGCAGTGCGCCGGGATGTTTCAGAACGAGCGTGGCGGCGCGCGGGCGGTCATCAGGCCAAAGGGTGCCGTTCCACAATTGAATCGACACATGCTCCAGCGGCGCTTGCGCGAACAGCTTGTTCAGAAAACCGAGCGTCGACTCGGTAGCCGGCTCAATCGTGATGGCCATGGTCAGCCTTTCTCGCTGACCGCATTTTTGCCCGAAGGTTTCCGCCCGCAACCCAAATTCCGGCCCTGGCCGCGGCTGCCGGGGACCCCAGGCCCAGGCTAGCCGCGTGACGCGGCTTTGGGTTCGACCGCGGCGAGGGCGAGATCGCGGCAGGCTTTGAGATCAAGTTTACCGGTGCCGAGGACGGGGATCTTTTCGACGCGGTAGACGATCTTCGGCACCCAGAGATTCGGCAGGCCGCTCGCGAGTAACTTTTCGCGCACCTGGTCCGAGTTCACGTGCCGCGTCGTCAGCAGCACGAGCGCCTCGCCCTTGGTCGAGTCAGGCACACCCATCACCACGGCGCTGTAGCTCTCCGTTTCGTCCCAGCCGAAGACCTCGGCCAGTTTCTGCTCCACCGTGCCGTGCGGCACCATCTCGCCGCCGATCTTCGAAAACCGCGACAGCCGGCCCTCGATGAAAAGAAATCCTTCCTCGTCCATCCGGCCGAGGTCGCCAGTAACAAACCAGCCGTCGCGGAAGGCCGCGGCGGTCTTTTGCGGATCGTCGAGGTAGCCGCTGAAGACGTTGGCGCCCTTGAACCACACGATGCCCTGTTCGCCCGGCGGCACCTCCAGGGCGGTTTCGGGATGCACGATCCGCACCGCCATCCCGGGCAGGAGCCGGCCTGTGGATCCCGCGCGCTTGCCGATCTGCGGCTCGGCGGTCGGGGTCGTCACCGCCGGATGCGGCTGGTTGATGTTGCTGGCGGGCGTCGTCTCGGTGAGCCCGTAACCTTGCAGGATTTCGATGTGAAATGTCTCGAGAAACGCCTTGTAGAGATCGTCCGGCAGTTTTTCCGCGCCGGTGACAACGAGTTCCAGCGAGCGCAATTCGCTCGGGTGCGCCTTGCGCAGGATCGGACGGATGAAGGTCGGTGCGCCGATCAGCACGGTGGCTCCCTCCTCCTTGATGGCGTCGATGATTTTGCGCGTGTCGAGCGGGCTGGGCACCGTGACGACCACGCAACCGCGGATCAGCGGATACCAGAGCGTCACCGTGAAACCCATGCTGTGGAAGAGCGGCAGGCAGCCGACGAGCGAGGCCGACTCGGGGAGGATGGAGAGCGAGGAAATCTGCGAGCAGTTGGCGAGGATGTTGCGGTGCGAGAGCGCGACGCCCTTCGGTTCGCCGGAGCTGCCGCTCGTGAACAACAGGCCGGCTTCCTCGTTGTCGCCGATCTTCGGCAGGCCGAGCAGCGTCGCGAACCACTGGTTGGGCAGCAGCCACACGGCCACCAACCATGGCAGGATCGCGCGCTTGCCGCCCATGGCCGCCAGCGTCTTCGCCAGATCGAGCGTTTGCTCGGGCCACGGAAAGTTTGGCACGCGCTGCCGCAGCACGTCGGCGGACAGCACGGTCTTCACGCCCGCGATCTTCATGCTGGCCTCCAAGGCTGCCTTGCCGGCGGTAAAATTGAGGTTCACCGGGATCTTGCCGGCGCAAAGCACCGCGAGGTTGGCGATGAACGCGCCCGCGCCCGGCGGCAGGACAATGCCCACACGACGCTCGGGGACCGTGCGCCGCAAATACCGGGACAGCGCCGCCGACGCGGCCGCCAGCTGGCCCGCTCGCACCACCCGGCGCTCGGCGGTCCGGTCCACCAGCGCAATGCGACGCGGATGCTTCACGAGTGCCTGGATGCACTCCCGGCCGAGGTGCCGGCGCAGCACCGGGCGCTGGGAGAACGCGTCCGCGCCAAGGTCCAGCAGCGCCTGACGCGCGCGCGCCGGCGAAGCCTGATCGGGCGCAATCGGCGGACCGAATTGCACGCACACCGGCGTCGGCATCAGGCGGGGCGACTTCCAAAGATAGGAATTGCCCTCGAACGAAAAAACCGAGCCCCAGACGCCGTCAATGAACGCCGGCACGACCGGCACATTGGCCCGCCGCGCAATCACCTCGAAGCCGCGCTGGATGGCCATCAACTGGCCGGTGCGGGAAATATGTCCCTCGGGGAAAATCACGACGGCCTCGCCCGACGTCGCCGCCTTGATGGCCCGGCGCAAGCCCTCCGCCGGGCTGGTGGCCGAGATGGACAGCACGCCCGCCTTGCGGAAGCACCAGTCGAACACCGCATTGTCGCGGAGCCCCTTGTAGCCGATGAAGCGCAGCGGCCGCGGGCACGCCATCTGCAGGACGACGGGGTCGATGTAGGAAAGATGATTCGCGATGACGAGCACCCCGCCCGTCGCCGGGATGTGCTCCGTCCCCAGGCTCCGCACGCGGTAGAGCGAGCGCGCAATGAGTCGCGCGGGAAACTCCAGATAGGCCGGTACGTAGGAGCGCCGGCGGGGTAGCAGGGGTGGCATGGGCGCGGACACCTAATGCCGACGCCGCCGGGCTTATTTTCAACGCTTTTCCACAGAGGGCGCTGGGCGTGCTGTCGCAGGTCGGGGTTGATCCCCGATCGACTTGCCCGGCATATCGGGCGCAAAGCCCGACCTACTTTCCGCGGCCAAACAGGCTGTCCAACAGGCCGCTGCGCTCCAAGGCGGAGTTCAGCAGCGCGTCGCGGATCGCGCTCGTGTCCGGCCGTGCGAGGGTGCCGCCAATCTTCAACGGCACGGCAAACGGCGCATAGCCGAGATTATCCAGCTGCGGGTCCAGCAGGCCGGCCCGCTTGATCTGGTCCCCCAGCCGCCCGCGCGCCCCGAGGTTGAGCTGCACCTCCAGTGCCTGGGAAACGACCGGAACTCCCGGCGCATAGCGGATCACGCCGCTGCCGCCGATCCGCACCTCAGGGGAGATGAGCGAGAAGTCCTTGATCACGAGATTCAGGGCGTCATCCCGCGTGGCATTAAGGCTCAGCTGGTCGAAGGGGATTTCCGAAAGCGACTTGGCAATGTCGGCGAGGATCTTCGACTTGTTGACGTAGTCGTCGGTGACCACTCCCAGCAGGCTGCCGATCGCGGCCACGCGCGACTGGGTTTTCTGGATCCGGTCGGACAAGTCGGCCGAGAGCGCGCGGAAGATGCCGCTCTTGCCGGACAACTTCATTTCCCCGCGGGTATGCTCCGCCAGATCCGCCAGCGTCGCGCCTGAACCCGTGAGGTGACTCACGAGCGTGACGCGGCCTTCCACCGTCGGCGGGCGCGTGGGATCGAGCGCACGGAACACCGCCCCCACGTCAAAATTGCCCAGCGAAACATCCGCCGCGAGCCCGTAGCCGGGCGCGCCCATGCCCTGCACCGAGAGACCGCCGCTGACCTGCACCGTGCTGTCCGGCCCAAAACCGGCGCGCCCCTCCTCGAGCCGCAACGCCGCCGGCTCGATTCGCAGCAGCCCACTCACGTCAGTCAGCTGAAGTTGGTCACCGTAGGAAAATTGTTTCAACGCGATCGTGCACTGCCCGGTGACCGCGCTCCAAAAAGGCGCCGGATGATCGACCGCGGTGACCAGACGCGCGGCGGGCACATCGGCAGCGGAGAGAAGCGGCAACGCAAGCGCCTGCACGTCGTCGAGGCGCAAACTCGTGCTGGTGACACGCCCCGTCAGCGCGATCTTGCCCCCGGCGGTGACGGCCGTTCCGGCCAGGGTGAAATCGGATTTGCTCGCGCCGCGCTCGAACCGAAATGGCGCGTTGAAAGTGATGTTGCCGTCGGGCTGCACATCGGCGCGGATGTCCACCTGGAGCGAAGGCAGTTCACCCGCGCTGGCCGAAACGAGATGGGTGAGCGCCAGCTTGATTTGGATCTCACGCTTTGAGTCAAAGCTTGCGGCAAAGTCGCCCTGCGCTTCACCGGAGGTCAGCACCCCGTCCAGCTCGCGCTGGTGCAGCACCGCCGGCAGATGGGCCGTCCAGTCGCCCGCCAGCTTGATGGGCTGGTCCTTGCCGGCTAGTTGGCCGGCCTTCAACTCGAGGGCGAACAACGGCACGCCGCCGCTGCTGACCGTCAAGGGTGCACAGGCCACCTGCCAGCCCTGCGGCGTGTAATCCGCCGAGCCGGTCAGTGCGATGTCGGCGCCCCGCAGGAACACGCGCCCATCGGCGCCCGTGACCGTGAGGTTACTCACCGTCAGGGGCGATTTCGGGCGGATGGAAAAGCCGCCATTGCGCGCGCTTGCCGCGAATTCGCCCTGCAATTCGTTGCCAGTCACGTCCAGCCCGGTCCGGCGGAGCAAGGGTCTCACCCATGCGACCGGCAGACCTTGGAAGACCACGCCGAGCAGCTCGCTGGCCGGGTCCGCCACGTTTAATTCGCCCGTCTTCAGGTTGAACTCAAAGGCCTGCAGCGCCCGCACTGTCGCCACCGGCTTGGTCCGCGCCAAGGTGACTGACAGTCGCTCGACCCGCGTGGCATCGCCCCGCTGGGCGAAATCAAAATCCGCCGTCAGGTGCACCGTGCCGAGGATCGCCAGTTCGGGATTGATCGCCGCCAACCCGCCCGCGGTGGCATCCAGCCGTCCGCTGGCGTTCAACTCGGTGAACGTCGTGTCGACGTCGAACCGCCCCTCGCCCACCCCCGCGAACACCGGCAACTCCCGTCCGAACAGGAACGGCGCCAGGTCGGTGTGATGCAGGTCCAGTCGCCAAGTGCCGCGCAGATGGCTCTCGCCCGCTGCGTAACTGGTTTCGATCGCGGCGAGCTGCTTCGTTCCGGACAGGAGCACCACCGCGTAATTTTCGCCGCCGGCCGACTGGGCGGCAGAGACGTCGAACGCGAGGCGGACATTCTCGGGAAACTTCGGGCCGCTCGCCTCCGCTGTCGTGGCCGCCACAAAACGCGCGATGCTGCGCGGCGTGTCCATCACCACGCCCAGCACGCCCTCCACCTTCAACTCGTGCACGGGCGCATCCGCTCCGTCGAAGACAATGACCGCCGTGTAATCAAATTTGCCCGGGTGACCGGCGGCCAGATTTCCGCCCATCAGCGTCACTTTCGCCCTCGCCGCCGGCCGTCCCGGCAAGGCGGGCAACAGGACTTCCCCGGCAAGATCCACACCCGCCAGCGAGAGATCCACGGGCAGGTGCAGGTGGTTGAAGATGCCGGCGAAGACCACCGGCGACGGCGCCGCCGGCGCGTCGGCATACGCGGAGGGCAGCAGCGAAAATTCCCGCGCGCGTGGCGCAGGCATGTCGGCCACGGTCGGGGACGCGGACGTCGGCGCGTGCGTCAAATCCAGGGTCCACCCCTTGGCCTCCAGCCGGGTGATTTGCACGCGCTGCTGCCAGGCAGCCGGGATCACGGGAAGATCCACGTCCACGGCGGGCAGTGTGAGGACGGCGCCGGACCGGACCACCCGCACGTCTTCCAGGCGGACTCGGCCCAGGCCCGCGGAAACGCGAGTGAAAGTGACATCCCAATCCGGCCGCGACGCCAGCGCCCGCCGGGCGGCCCACGTTTGGAAGCCGGGGGTGAAGACGATCACCCCAGCCGCGAACACGAGGACGCCGACTATCGCCGTTCCGAGGACGATAATGCGGCTGAGTTTCATGCGAGAGAGCTGACCGTCCGCTTCACTCTGAGGGGCGAACCGGACAGGGGAGTCGGGAAGGCCGACTACCCCGGCCGGAAGCGGAGATTTCCGCGGATCAACCGCTCACCGACTGGTCGGGAAGGCCCATCGCCTTGCGCAGCGTGGCGACGGCCGTGTTGTAATTGTAGTAGGCCTGGAGCTGGTTGGTGCGAGCCGTCGTCAGGTCAACCTGGGACTGCAGCACGTCCAACTGCGTGGCGGTGCCAGCGTCGTAACGCGCCGTGGCGAGACGAACCGCTTCTTCCGCCTGGGCGACGACCTTTTGCGAGGCGTCGACGAGCTCGGTGGATTCCTGCCAGGACGAGAAAGCCCGGCGGACCTCCACCTCGGCATCGAGCTGGGCCTGGACTTGGGCGAGCTTGGTCTGCTGGAGGACGGAGTGGGCCTGAGCGACGCGGCCACCCGTGGCGCGACCATCGAAAATGTTCCACTGCGACTGCACGCCGACGATGAAACCGTCGGGCGAATCGCCCAGGGAGTTGCTCACGCCCTTCCGCAGCGCCCAGCCGCCATAGAGCTGGAGATTAGGGTAATAGTTGGAACGGGCGGTCGTGACGGTCTGCACGCCGGCCTCCGAGAGCTTAGCGAGGCGCTGCAAGTCGGGGCGGTTGTTATGCGCCGAGTCGAACGCCGCCTGGAGGTCGAAGCTCGTGGGCGTGAAGTCGAGGCTGCCCAGGATGTCGGGGACCTTCGTCAGGGTATCCTGGGTGTTGCGGGTGAAGCCGAGCGCGAGGCGCAGGGACTCGATCGACAGGCGGAAGTCGTTGCGCGCGGTGATGAGGGGCACCTGGGCGTTGGCGACCGCGACCTCAGCGCGGAGCTTTTCAAAGGAGGAAACGGTGCCGGCGTTGAAGCGGTCAGTGACGTTTTTCAACTGCTGGCGGAGCAGCTCGACGTTCTGCTCCTGCACCTTGATTTTTTCCTGGTTGAGCAGCACGTCGTAGAACGCGATCCGCACGGACAGGAGGGCGTTGTTGATGACGTTCTTCAGGTCGAGCATGGCGGCGTCACGGGCCAGGTCGGCGCTCTTGATCGCCGAGCGCACCCCGCCGCCGGCGAACAACGTCTGCGTGGCGGTCAGGCTGACCGACCAGTAGCGGTCGCTGGCGGGAAACTGCGAGGAGATGGACTTGTCGAGATGCTCGTAATAGCCGGTGGCGGCGACGTTGGGAATCGCCCGGGCGGTGACCTCGATCACCACGCCGTCCTGTTGCTTGATGCGTTCGCGGGCCTGGCGAATGTCGAAGTTGTTCTCGATGGCAAAGCCGATCGCCGACTTCAGGTCCAACGAACCGGGCATGAGCTGCTCCGGCTCCGGAGCGGCGGAAAGGGGCGCGAGCGCCAGGAGAATCCCCGCGAGCGGCAGGGTCAAAGCGAGGGGAAGACGGACGGGTTTCATAGAAATTACTTGGCCGGAACCGCGCTGGGGAGACCGGCGGCCGGCACGGTTGCCGACTGACGGTCGTGGGTGTGGTCCTTGGCGATGAGGATGTAGAGCGAGGGCACGACGAAAAGGGTGAAAATCGTGCCGATGGTCATGCCGCCGACGAGCACCAGGCCGATGGAGTTACGGGCGGCGGCGCCGGCACCCGTGACGAGCGTCAGCGGGAAATGGCCCGCAATCGTGGCCACTGAGGTCATCAGGATCGGCCGCAGCCGCGTCATGGCCGCCTCGTGGATGGCCTCGAGCTTCGGTTTGCCGGCCTCCTGGAGCTTGTTGGCGAACTCCACGATCAGGATGCCGTTCTTGGCGACCAGGCCCACGAGCGTGACCAGGCCGACCTGGGCGTAGATGTTCATCGTCGTGGTCCAGCCGGCGGTCCAGGACGGCACGTTGGGATTCGGCATCTTCAGGAAGGTGAAGAGCAGCGCCCCGAACATGGCGAGTGGCACCGAGCCCAGAAGGATCACCAAGGGATCGCGGAACGAGTTAAACTGGACGGCCAGGGCGAGGAAGATGAGCACGACCGCGAGCAGGAAGGCGGGCACAAACTTGTTGCCCTCCTGCCGGAGCTGGCGGGATTCACCCGTGTAATCGATGCTGTAGCCCGGGGGCAGGATTTCCCGCGCCGCGTTCTCCAGCACCTTGAGCGCCTCGTCCAGCGTGCGGTTGGTCAGCCCGGACAGTTTCACCGCGTTGAGCTGCTGGAGACGATTGAGCGAACGGGGCACCGTCTCGTTGCGGATCGTCGCAATCGTGCTGAGGGGCAAAAGCTGCCCGTTGGGCCCGGTCACATAGATGTCCTTCAGCTGTTCGGCATTGAGGCGCTCCCCGCGCTTGAGTTGGGGAATCACCTTGTAGCTGCGGCCGGAAATGTTGAACCGGTTGACGTAGTTGCCACCGATCGCGGACGCCATGTCGGCACCGATCTGCGACAGGCTGAGGCCCAGCGTCCCGGCCTTTTCCCGGTCGATCAGGATCTGCGCCTGCGGCTGGTCGATCTTGAGGTCAATCAGCGGCGGAAAGTAGAAAATGCCGCTCTGCGCGGCCTTCATCTGGATCTTTTGCGCAAACTCCAGCATCTGGGAAGCGTCCGCCGTCGAGGCGATGACGAACTCCACCGGAAAATTGCTGCCGCCCGGCAGGGCTGAAGGGAGGGCGACGAAAATTTGGAGTCCCGGAATTTGGGACAGCCGGCCCTGGACCTCCGGCAAAATCTGGGCGGTGGTCCGCTTGCGCTGGTTCCACGGCTTGACGACCATGCCGCTGAAACCATCCGCACCCACCGAGGCGCCCGCCGCCGGGGGGAGCATGATCTGGAAGGTGAGATCCCGTTCGGGCGTGACGAGAAACGCCTTTTCCGCCGCCTTGCCGTAGACGTTCTTTTGGTCGGCGGAGACATTGGAGGCGGCATTGATGATGCCAAAAATGACCCCTTGGTCCTCCGTCGGCGCCAGTTCCTTCGGGGAAAACATGTACATCGGGATCCACAACAACCCAAACACCGCCCAAACCACGTAAACGGCCGGACGCGCGTTCAGCGTGCCAGCCAGGGCCCGCCCGTAGGATTGGCGCAATGCATCAAACTTGTGGTTGACCCAGCCCGCGAACCCGCGCTCCTCCGCCTCCGCGCTCTGGAGCAGCCGGGAGGACATCATGGGCGAAAGCGTGAGCGCGACGATGCCGGAGATCGTCACCGCACCCGCCAGGGTGAGCGCAAATTCCCGGAACAGGGTGCCCGTGAGGCCACCCTGCAGGCCGATGGGCGCGTAGACCGCCGCCAGCGTGATGGTCATGGCGATGATCGGCCCGACGAGTTCGCGGGCGCCAATCAGTGCCGCATCGAACGGCGTGCGGCCTTCGCGCAGGTGGCGCTCGACGTTTTCGACCACGACAATGGCGTCGTCGACCACGAGACCCACCGAAAGCACGATGGCGAGCAGCGTGAGCAAGTTGATGGTGAAGCCGAACACCTGCATCAAAAAGAGCGCGCCGATCAGGGACACGGGGATGGCGGCCACCGGCACCAGCACGGACCGCCACGATCCGAGGAACAGGAAGATCACGACCATCACGATCAACAGCGTGTCCATCATGGTGTGGAAAACGTCGTGGATCGCATTCTCGATGTACTCCGAGGCGTCGTAGCCGATGCCGGCCTCCAGGCCGTTCGGCAGGCCTTTTTTGATGGCCTCCAGCTCCGTGCGCACGCGCTTGACGACATCAATCGTATTGGCGTTGGGCAGCGGATAAATGCCGATGAACACGGCGGTTTTGCCCGTCATGCGCACCGTGGTGTCATAGTCCTCGGAGCCCAGCGCCACGTCCGCGATATCCTCGAGGCGGACGATGGTGTCGTTCTGCTGCCGGACGATCAGGCGCTTGAAATCCCCCACGGAGTGCAGGTCGGTATCGGCCGTGAGATTGACCTGCACGAGCGCGCCCTTGGTCGTGCCGATGGCGGAGAGGTAGTTGTTCGCGGCCAGCGCGGCGCGCACCTGCGACGGGCTGATGTTGTAGGCCGCCATCCGGTCGGCCTTGAGCCAGATGCGCATCGCGAAGGTGCGGGCGCCGATGATGTCGGCGCGCTGCACGCCGGCCACCGCGGAAAGGCGCGGCTGCACCACGCGCACGAGGTAATCGGTGATTTCGTTTTGCGACAGGACGTCGGACGCGAAGCTGATGTAGCACGACGCGAATTGGCTGTCGGCGGACTGCACGCTGATCGCCGGCACCTCGGCCTCGGGCGGCAGGTCGTTGCGAACTTGGTTCACTTTCGCGCTGATTTCGGCGAGCGCCTTGATCGGCTCGTAGTTCAGCTTGAGGCGGACGTTGATGAGCGAATAGCCCTGCAGGCTCTTGGACTCGATGTAGTCAATGCCGTCCGCCGCCGCGATGGCCTGCTCGAGTGGAGTGGTGACGAAACCGCGGACGAGTTCGGCGCTCGCGCCGACGTACACGGTGGAAATGGTGACGGAGGCGTTGTCGCTGCGCGGGTATTGGCGGATGTTGAGCGAGCGGTAGGCCTGAACGCCGGCGATGACGATGACCAGGCTCACGACGATCGCGAGCACCGGCCGGCGAATAAAGAGATCAGTAAAGGCTTTGTTCATGTGACGTAACGCGGGCCAATCAGGAAAAGTTCGAAGGGGGCAGGTTCAGGTATCGTGCGGTTTCGGGGCGAGCTGCGCATCAGGCGCCAGGCTGTTGTCGACCACGACCGCCTCGCCGGGCCTCAGCTTGAACACCCCCGAGGTCACAATGACTTCCCCTTCCTTCAGGCCGGACACCACCGCGACGAAATCACCCCGCGTGGTACCGAGCCGGACAAACTGTTGGCGAAGCACTTTCTCCATTTTGCCGGACTTGGCGTCGGTCTTTTCGTCGACCACGAAAACCGAATCGCCGTAAGGCGCGTAGAGCACCGCGGACGCCGGGATGGCCCGGACGTTCTCCTTGTTGGGGAGGACCACTGTGACGGTGGCAAACATACCCGGGCGCAGTTTATCGCCCACGTTGGTCAGCGTGGCCTGCACGCGGACATTGCGCGTCGCGGGATCGACGTCCGGGTTCAAGGCGGTGACCTTGCCCTCAAGCGTTTCGCCCGGTGCCGCATCGCTGGTCACCCGCACCACCCCGCCCACGGTCACCTCGGCGAGGCGCTGCTGGGGAAGCGAAAAATTCACGTAAATCGGGTCCAGCGTTTGCAAGGAGACGATAGCGTCGCCCTCCTTGAGAATCTGGCCCAGATTGACCAGCCGGAGGCCGAGTCGCCCGGAAAATGGCGCCCGGATTGTCTTCTTGGCGATCGCCGCGCGAATCCCGTCAACCTGTGCGTCCGCCTGCTTCGCCTGCACGGTGGCGCTGTCGACATCTGATTGGGAATTGGTGCTTTTCTCCCGCAGGTCCTTGGCGCGATCCAGGTTGAGCTGGGCCCACTTGGCGCCGGCTTCGGCGGCGGCGAGCTGGGCCTCTTCCGTGGAAGTGTCGAGCTGCACCAGCAGGTCGCCAGCGGCAACGGTCGCCCCGGACTCAAAGGTGATCTTCGCGACCTTGCCGGCCATTTCAGCCGAGACCGTGACGCCTTGGACGGCGACGACCGAACCCGTGGCAGTCAGTTTTGTCTCCCAGCTTTGATCCTTGGCGGCGGTGGCGGTGACAGTCTCCGGCGGCATTACCATGGCCATCTGGGCGGCGCCCATGGCGGCAAATTGTGATTTCTTGGCGTAAAAAAGCATGCTGACAACCAGGACAACCAAGGTCACAGCGATGATGAGTTTCTTAAGCATGATGATATAGGTAGGGGAAATTCAGTGAGCGCCCGGGCAGGAATAAGTAGGCCTCAATGGACGGCTAATGCGGCCGGGGCATGACTCGCCGCCGGCGACGAATCGGCCTGGCGCTGGATCTTGTTCAGCAAACGCAGGAGGGTCTGGCGCTCGTCCTCGGACAGGGGCGACATCAGCCAGGCCGTGCGCTTGAAATGCTCTGGCAGGATCGCCTGCATCAACTCATGGCCCTTGGGCGTGAGGCAGACGATCATCATGCGACGGTCCACGGTGTCGGGCTCCCGCGTTACCAGGCCGTCGCGCTCCAGCGTGTCGATCAAACCCGTCATCGTGGCGCGACTGACCCCCGCGGCATCCGCAAGTTCAGCCGGCCCCAGCGTCGACGCATTGCGACCGCACCGCTTGAGCAGCAGCATGAGGACGCCGAAGCGGCCCTGCGAAATGTTATGCTGTGCCAGGGGACCCTGCACCACGCGCGCACCCTCGTCCGCTGACCGCAACAAGTGCAGAAAAGCTTCGCAGGCCGAGGGATCGAGGTCGGGAAACTCCTTCGCCGCCTCGAGCAGACACTCGTAACGGGGGAGATCTTTGAGTAGGAGATGGGGCACGGTTGGACTGAAATTAATTATTCAGAGTTGGGATGGTTAGGGAGCTAACCACAAACACAAGCACAAGTCGGCAAAGAATCAAATTTTTCACATCCCGCTAATTGCGGGATGGCTGCAGAATCCTCGCCGCCCGGGCGGGTGGCCTCAACTGCGGGCAGCGGCGACCAGGGCTTCCGTGGTGATCCCGAGTTCCTTGAAGACTTGGGCGAACGGGGCGCTGAGGCCGAAGCGGTCGATGCCGACCACCTTGCCGTCGAGTCCGACGTATTTGCTCCAGAAGCTCGTGACACCCGCCTCGATCGCCACGCGCTTGCGGCAGGCCGACGGGAGAATGCTCTCACGGTATTCCTCGGGCTGGCGGTCAAAGCGCTCGGTGCACGGCATCGAGACGACGCGCGTGCCCGCGCCGAGTTCTTTCGCCGCCGCGACGGCCAGCTGAAGCTCGCTGCCGGTGGCGATAAGGATCGTCGTGAGCGGGGCCGTTTCCTGGATGGCGACGTAGCCGCCCTTCAACACGCCCGCGCGGCGGATGTGCGGCGGGATGTCGTTGAGCATGGGCACGGTCTGGCGCGTCAGCGCGAGGAGCGTGGGGCCGTCCGCGCGTTCCAACGCGGCGGCGAACGCGCCGGCGGTTTCCTCGGCATCCCCGGGGCGGATGACATCGAAGTTCGGAATCATGCGCAGCGCGGAAATCGTTTCCACCGGCTGGTGCGTGGGACCGTCCTCGCCGACGCCGACAGAGTCGTGCGTGTAAATGTAGACAACCGGCAGCTTCGCGAGCGCGGCGAGGCGCATCGACGGACGCGAGTAATCGGCGAACACGAGGAACGTTGCGCACGACGGACGAAAAAGCCCGTCGTAGGCGATGCCATTGCACATGGCGGCCATCGCGTGTTCGCGAATGCCGAAGCGGATGTTGCGGCCCGCGCGATTCGTGGGATCGAAATCCTTGTCGGCGTTGATGTAGTTGTACGTGGAACCGTGCAGGTCGGCCGAGCCGCTGATCAACAGCGGCAACTCCGCGGCCAAGGGTTGGAGGACCTCGCGGCCGGAGCCGCGGGTGCCGGGGTGCTTCGCATCGGCCGGAAACACCGAGATCTTCTCCAGCAGGTGCGCGGCCGTCGGGTGGGTGGAGGCGCTGTCGAGCAGCGCGGCCTTGTCGGAGTTGGCCTCGCGCCACGCCTTGAACGTCTTGTGCCAGCGGTTGTAGGCGCGGACCTGCCGGGCCTTGTGGCCCGCGAAATATTCGTAGACCTCGGGGCTGACGTAGAAGTGCTGGTCGGCCGGGAGACCGAGGCCGAGGCGGGCGGAGTCGGCGAACTTTGCCCCACCCTCGCCGTGCGCCTTCGCGGTGCCCGCTACTTCGGGGATGCCCTTGCCAATGAGCGTGCGCGCGATGATGAGCTGCGGTTTGCCGCTCTTCGACTTCTTTGCCTTGTTGAAGGCCTTGAGGAACGCGGCCATGTCCTGGCCGTCCACCGTCTGCACGTCCCACTCGATCGCCTTGAAGCGCCCGGCGGTGTTCTCGCTCTGCGTCTTGTTCGCCATCGCGTCGAGCGTCACATCGTTCGAGTCGTAGATGAGGATCAGGTTATCGAGCTTCTGGTGGCCGGCGAACTCGACCGCCTCCATGCCCACGCCTTCCTGCATGCAGCCATCGCCCGCGAGGCAGACGACATGGTAATCAAAGAGCTCATGCTCGGCGGTGTTGAACCGCGCACGAGCCATCTGGCCGGCCATCGCCATGCCAACGGCGTTGCCGATGCCCTGGCCGAGCGGGCCGGTGGTGGCCTCGACACCCGCGGTGTGGCCGAACTCCGGATGCCCCGGCGTCTTCGAGTGCAGCTGGCGAAACTTGGTGATGTCCTCGAGCGTGAGTTCGAAGCCCGCGAGGTGCAGCCAGGCGTAGAGGAACATCGAGCCGTGGCCCGCGGAGAGGATGAAACGGTCGCGGTTGATCCAGCGGGGACGGTCGGGATTGAGCGAAAGCGCGTGGCCGAAAAGTACGGCCCCGATCTCGGCGCAGCCGAGCGGAAGGCCGAGATGGCCGATGCCGGCCTTGTGCACGGCGTCGATGGCGAGACCGCGGGCTTGGGCGGCGGCTTGGGCGAGGATGGGCGTCTGGAGGGTCATGAGAAGAAAGGAAGGACATGAGAACTACGGCCCGGTGCGCGCCCGGGGAAGCAGATTATTCGCGAGGCTCGGCGGGGCACGGGTCTTCGGCCCGTGATGGGGACGTAAGTCGGGCTTTACACCCGACATCCGATACCGCGAGGTCAGCATGTCGGGGATAAACCCCGACCTACATAAGCGGCTCAATCTCCATC
>Ga0316219_1002570_pt1 | contig 16343 bp, 16 predicted proteins | sample TBH18003PmetaG_FD_203635 | JGI IMG/M metagenome (GOLD analysis project Ga0316219, IMG submission 203635) | Freshwater microbial communities from Trout Bog Lake, Wisconsin, USA - TBH18003P | ecosystem: Environmental > Aquatic > Freshwater > Lake > Hypolimnion/Profundal zone | place: USA... | reverse complement strand
CACGAATTCCTTGAAGCCATTGGCCTCGAGTTCGTTCATCAGGACATTGGCCATGTATTTTTCATCGACCGGTTTGACCAGGTCCTCCGGGGCCCGGATTAGGCGGACGGCAAGGATGCCGTAAATCTTGCCGTGTCCACCGTCGCCCGGGACCTTGTTATTGTCCTTGGACCAAAGGTGCGTGGTATCCTGAATCGTTGACCGTACGCCGACTTCGATCGGCTCGCCCTGCGCGGCGACCTGATTCGGCAGCGCCCCGAGAACGAGTGACATCAGCATCAGGGCCGACCCGCAGATCGCGGGGTTTACACGGGGCAACGCGGCGCGACCCGTGTTCAGGATAACGTTCAGTGAGGTTTTCATGGTTGGGAGGCGAGGATTGGGGGCAAGGGGGCGATGCACATGACGGTTTCAAAATATTCCAACGAGGCGACGGCTTCAGCCAAAAGTACGGAGGTCCGTAAACCGGAGACGGGCGGACGGATCTTTTCCATTAGCTCAACTGGGAAAATATTCCCGTCGCCGCCTTGCTGAATCCCCTCGACAATCCCGACGTGCGAACCGCAAGAAGGGTGCGGTCCGACCCTTCCCGTGAGCACTGACGATTTGGCTTCCGCCCGCTGGTTTTCCGAAGAAGTGCAGGTCCATGCCGGGGCGCTGCGGGCGTGGCTGAGGGGTTCCTTCCCCGTTTTGAGTGACCCTGAAAACCTCGTGCAGGAGTCGCTCACGCGGGTGTGGCATGTCCGCCAAACCGGCCGCGTCGAATCCCCCAAGGCCCTGCTGTTCACCACGGCGCGCCATCTCGCCCTCGACGAACTCCGCCGGCGGAAGATCGCGGCGATCGAGCCGCTAGCGGAAATCGACGCCCTGCCCGTCTTTGATGACAGCGCCACCGCCGCCGATGTCGCCGAACGCCACCAGGAACTCGAACTCTTGACCCAAGCCATCCAGTCACTCCCCACCCGCTGCCGCCAGGTGCTCACCTTGCGCAAACTCCACGGCTTGTCGCAGAAGGAGATCGCCGCGCAACTCGGCATCTCCGAACACACCGTCGAGGCCCAGGTCGCCAACGGCGTGCGGGGTTGCGCCAAATTTCTCGCCCGTCACGGCCTGCCCTGAACCTCCGCGCCGCCATGCTTCCGCCCGACTTTTCGTCCGCCTCCGCCGACACCATCGAGTCCGCCGCCGCCCAATGGCTCGCGCGGCTCGACCGTGGCCTGACGGCAAGCGAGCAATCCGAATTCGCTGCATGGCGGGAGGCGGATCTCCGTCATGAGGCCGCGTTTCTCCGACTCGAAAAAGTCTGGGGCGCGCTCGATCAAGTGGCGCTCGCGCGTGCGGCTCTGCCCACTGCCGTCGATCCCGACGCGCTCACGCAGCCGCGTCGTCGCGCACGCTGGGTCTGGGCCCCGTTGCTCGCCGCCGCCGCGGCTGGTGTGCTCGTCTTTTTTTCGGGCAACCCCGCCCATGAATCCCATCCCCGACCCCACGCCATCGTCCATCCGGGCCCGCAACGCCTTGCCCTCGAGGACGGTTCCATTGTCGACCTCCGGCCCGGCGCGAGAGTGGACGTGAAATTCACCCCCACCGAACGCCACATCCGCCTGCTCGAGGGTGAAGCCTTTTTCACCGTCGCGAAAAACCCCGCGCGCCCGTTCATCGTCAGTGTCAACCAGGTCACCGTGCGCGCCGTCGGCACTGCCTTCAGCGTCGGGCTGGATCCGCAGGAGATTTCCGTGCTGGTCACCGAGGGGCGCGTCCGCGTCGACGAGGTTACCTCCTCGGCGAGCACCGCCGCCCCGTCCCGCGAACTCTCGGCACTGGCCGCCGGCCAGCAGGGCGTCATCGACCTCGCTGGAAACCAGGCGTCCACCGGCGCTTTGGCCGTGAAGGTTTCCCAACTGACGAGCGCCGAAATCGACCAGGCCCTGGCGTGGCAGGGGCTTCACCTGGAGTTCATTGAGGTGCCCTTGGGCGACGTCGTGGCCGACTTCAACCGCTACAACCGCCGCAAGCTCGTCGTCGCGGACGAGGCCACGGCGGCGATCCTCGTCGGTGGAAATTTCCGCTCCGACAATCTCGACGCGTTCATCCGGCTGCTGTCCGCGGGATTCGGCGTCTCGGCTTTTCCCCATGGCGACGAGATCGTCCTACGTCAGGTGCATAGCCGCTAGGCCGCGGTCGCCAGCCCGGAATGCCGGGCTGGGAGCATGCTGTCGCGTGGTGCTGCTGGCCGCGTGGTGCGCGCCGCTGCCGTTCGTTCTACGCGGTGCCGGCAGCGTCCCGGCGGAAATCGGCGTTCGCTCCGCCCTGGCCGATCCCTACGCCCCCGCGCCGAGCCCGGCGGCGTCTCCCGAAGGCCGGAAGCAGGGCCCGATTTACTACATCGCCTCGATCCAGCAAATCTCGGGTGATGAGCTGATTTCGCCGCCCATCAGTGTGAAGGTGTTGTTGCGGCAGGCCCGCCAGGCACTGGACGCCCGCGGCTTTCGCGCCATCCAAAAAGGCCAGCGGCCGGACCTCGTCTTCACGGTCGAATACGGGCGGGACTGGCTGGACAATCCCTATCTCGACGGGACCCGCGACTTGCCCCCCATGGTCGGGGTTTCGAGTGTCCCGCCGACCAATGGCTCCGGTCTCAGCCTTGAACAACTGCCCCACCAGAACATTACGGGCGCACCCATCCAGCTGATGAATCAGTTCGAGGCCGGCCGGGAAGCCAGGATCCAGAAGGCGGCGTCCGAGAAACTCTATATTCGCCTCAACGCCTGGCAGTATCAGGCCGACGCCAAAGCCCAGCCCCGGCTGTTGTGGGTAACGACGATGGTGGTCGACGACCCGGATCACGTCGACCTGAACGCCGTGTCGGTCTCGATGCTCACCGCCGGTGCGCCCTATTTTGGCCGGGAAATTCGGGACGGAGAGATCACAATCCCCACCCCCGTCCCCGACGGCCATGTGAAGGTGGGCGCCCCGCAGGTGCTCGATCCCCCCGCGTCGCCCGCGGCTCCCGTCGCCGTCCAACCCCCACCGACGCCTCCGCCCGCCGCAGAACCGCGGAGGAAATTCGACCTGCCCGCCGGCGACGCCGCCTCCGCCCTGCAGGCGTATTCGCGCCAGTCGGGCCTGGAAGTCATCTATCCCGTCGAGCAAGTCCGCGCGATCCGCACGAAGCGGGTCAGTGGTGAACTCAACCCGCGCACGGCGCTCGACCGACTGCTCGCCGGCACGGGTTTGGTCGCCGTGCAGGACGAGACGACGGGCGCCATCGCCGTCCATTCCGCTCCACCGCGGTGACCCATTCCCGGTCCGCGGCTTAATCAAGGCCTGGCTAGTTGACGTTGGGCGACGCCGCCATCTTCGAGACATTTCCTTTCTCGAACATAATCTGGATGGTATACGACGCGAGATTCGCCGGCTCCATCGAGCCGCCCTGCGGTCCCCCGGTCTTGCTGATGGACGTTCCAGCACCTCCGGACGTGCCCATGCCCAAGGGGACAGTCTTGCCGGTGCTAGCGTCGACCTGGGTGGTGGTCACCCCGGGCGTGTAAGCGGAGTCGACGTTGAAATTCGCGTAGCGCATGCCGCGCAAGGCCCCATCCGTCGGGTAAAAGCGGCTGTAGGTCCAAATCTCCACCTTGCCCTGCGGGTAGTCCTTGGTGTCCACCTTGTCCGGCTTGCCCATCGCGATGTAAACCATGTCGGGCGTGAAGCCCTCCGCGACCGTGCCCTTGTCGATGTATTTCTTCTGCCAGGGCTTCAGTGACGCGTAGACGGCGGACTTTTCCTGACTGCGGGCGGCGATGCCGCCGTCCGATTCACAACCGGCCAACATCACGGCAAGCAGAACCGCTGCGCCGACGGAAACAGGGAACGTTTTCATGGGTATTTTTTGGGCGGGGGTGAAACCGCCAAGTTCCAGACGAATTCAGGGGAGCAATCCACTATGCCTATTTTTCGACCCTGCGGGCGAGCGATTTTTGCGGCCGCGCCACAAAGACACAGGTTCGGGTTGTAAACTTTTCCACCCGCGACACGTCTTGGCGGGTAATGAAGCCCATTCTTCTCCTGGCGACCCTCGGCGTCCTCCTGCTGGCGGGCTGTTCCTCCCTCGATACGCACCAAGCGGCGGACTACAGCCACTATCGCCGCATCTACGTCGAGCATCGCCTCACCGACAACCACCGCATCGACGAGCTGATCACCGCCGAGTTGAAGAGCCGCGGCTACGACGCCTCGAGCGGACCGCTCACCATGATGCCGGAGAACACCGAGGCGATCATCACCTACGCGGACCGCTGGCAATGGGACTTCAAGAGCTACCTCATCGATCTGGACATCGATCTGCGCGCCAACTTCACCGACAAGCCCCTCGCCCACGGCCATTATCACCAGGCGTCGGCCGCGACCAAATCCCCCGAAGCCGTCGTGCGCACGATCCTCGATCCGCTTTTCAAACAGCGGTGAGCAAACGCCGCTGGACACGATGCCCATGCCTTGTTGTGGGTCGGGCTTTACGCCCGACAGTCTCACCAGCATGTCGGGGATAAACCCCGACCCACGCGCTGCCTATTTTCCAAGGGAATAATCCGCGAGCGTGCGCAGGGTCTGCAGGCGCTCGGCTTCGACCGTGAGTTGGTTGGCCGCCAGCCGGTCAAATTTCCCGTGCGCCAGCCCCGCGTCCCGCTCGAGCTGGAAAGTCCCGACCAGCACCGAATCCTTCTGTCGAAGCGTCGCGAGGTTGACCCGCGCGAGGCGGGCAAGCTCTTCCCGGTTGATCTGATCGTAGAGGCGGCGCGTGCCCGCAATGTAGGCGTCGGCGCTCGCGCCCTGGCCGCTCAGCAGGTAAAGGTGCTGCAGCAGCACCTCGTTCGCCCGCGAGCCGAGGAACCGGATGTTGATCCCGCCCACGTAGCCGTTCTCCACCGGGCGGAAGGCCGCGGACCCCGCCGGCACCGGCACGCCCTTGATCACCGGCAGCCACGTCGAGATGCGCGAGAACTTCGCGTTGGACTGGCGGCTGGTCAGGAAGCGCAGGAAGTCGATCGCCCGCTCCGGGTGACGCGAGGTGCGCGTCAGGCCGAACGACATGGTCGCAAACGTGTTCGCCTCCGAGACCGGCCCGAGCATCCCGCGGCCATACTTGGGGTCCCCGGGCCGGAAGGCCGGCATCCGAAATGCCCCAACGGGAAAGTCCGCCTGCCGCAGGATGCCGCCCGCATCCCACGTGCCGGTCGCCAGCATCGCGGCGCGTCCCTGCAGGAACTGCAACATGGCATCCTCGCGGTTCAGCTGCGACCACCCCGGCGCCATGTAGCGACCGAACGACTCGACGGTCTGCAGGCCCGCCCGCACGTCGGGCGTCGTCAGCGACCAGCGTCCACGCACGTAGTTGATCAGCGCCTCGTGGCGCGTCATTTCCAAGTCCCGGGAAATGTCCATCGCCAGCGCATCCCGCTGCGAGGCCGCGTTGAACAGCCCGTCGGTCAGTTGTGTGAGATTGTAGGCGGAGCCGGCGAGCGGGCTCATCGGCTGATGCGTGACCTCGGCCCGGCGCGCCAGCGCCTCGCACAGCGCGATGAACTCATCAAACGTCGCCGGCGGGCGGTCCGCGCCGAGTGCCGCCGTGACCAGCTGGCGATTGTAGAACACCCGCACCGTCACGACCGCGCTCGGGGCCCCATAGTATTCGAGCAGGTTGAGGCTGAAGTAATGCTGGAATTCGTTCGGTACGAGCTCCGCCGCGTAACTCTGGCGCCAGGACACGCCGCGCAGGTCGGGCTCCGCGGCGTTGTAGGGATTGGGTTCCTCGAGGTAGGCGGTGATCGGCGTGAAGTACCGCGCGAGCATGTCGTCCGGGTTTTCATACGAGGCGATCTCGATGAGGTCCGGCGCGGTGCCGCCGATCAGCCCCGTGCGCAGCCACTGCTTCCACGCCCGGCCGGGAATGTCCATCTGCTCCACGCGCACATTCGGATGGAGCGCCATGTAGTCGGCCGCGATGGCGTTGAAGGCCTCGCGCACCCCAGGCTCGATCTGCCAATGCGCGAAGCGGATCACCTCGACGTGAGAGTCGACCACCGCATGCCCGGGCCGGAGTAACAACCGGCCGGCCGAGTAGAGATAGGCGCCGGCGAGCAATCCCGCCACCAGCCAGGTCCGCAGTTTGGGGCGCTTCATGGGGCCGCCTTTGCCAGTTCCGCCATGCGCTCCGCCGCCGTGCGGTAACGGTTGTCCGTGGACACCGCCGTCGCGAGAAACCGGCGATAGTAGGCCAGCGCCTGCTCGCGGTGACCGAGCGCGCGGGCCACCTCGGCCAGTTGCAAGCGGAGGCTCGTGGCCGTCACGATGTCGTGCGTCTCCAGCGCATCGGCCCGCGCCAGCCACGCCAGCACCCGCTCATCCAGCACGTCGTAGTAAAGCGCGGCTCCCGCCAGTGCGCGGTAATAGGCGCAGCCCGTCTCGGGCAGTTGCGGCGCCCCGGCCATGGGCGCCAGTTCCGCCGCCGCGGCGAGACGCGCGGGCACGCCGAGGTCGGGTCGCTGGTAAAGCAGCACCAGCGCGAGCTTGCCCGCCGCCAGTTGGGCCAGCGGATGCGTTGGCGCCGCCGCGATCACCGCGCGGTAGTCCGCCTCGACCTCCGCGATTTCCGCGGGCCGGTGCAGGTGCGCGATGCGCGCCAACAGGTAGCGCGCGCAAATCGCCGGCTCGTCGGCGGCCGAATCCGCCAGCAGACCGCGCAACTGCGCCTCGGCCTCCGCCACCTTGTCCGCCGTGACTGGCGAATCATTGAGCAGGCTCGCCGCCGCACCCAGCACCCGCCCCCGCTCCGATCCCGTCGACGCCCGCAAGAAGACCTCGTGGGCATCGTGAAACAGGTAGCTGGCGAGGTCCCGCCAGCCTTCGTCCGCCACCGGCGTCGCCCGCACCGTCCCCGCCGCGGCCAGCAACAATCCGCCCTGCCACAGCCAGCGCCGCGCCCTGCGCCAAGTCCCGGAGAGGCGTGGAAAGGAGGTGGGCGGAAAACGCATTGGAGCCAGCGAAGGCAACACAGGGTCGGGCGGCGGCCGGGAGTGTCATGGCGGGCAGCGCTGCTTGCCAAGCCCGGAGCGCACCCCGATGCTCACCGCACCATGGGAGCCTACGATTTCAACTTCGACCTGCCCGCAGGCGAAACCTACGTCCCCTCCGCCGACCGCCGCCGCGCCCTGCAGGCGCTGCTGCCGAAGGAGCCGTTCGCACTGGCGCCCAAGGTCACCGACCGCGGTGCGTGGGACCGCTGGCGGGACGACGCGTTTGGCCGGCAGATCCTCGCCACCGCGCGGGAACTCGCCGCCGCGCCCTATCCGGATTACACCGACGCCGCGTATCTCGACTGCCTCAAGCGCGAGGACGTCACCCACATCAACCAAGTCCTGCCCCTGATCCGGAAGCGTCAGGTGGCGTTCCTCTGTGCCGAAGCAATCCACGACACCGGCGAATTTATCCCGCTGATCGCCTCCGACACGCAGCAGCTCGCGAGCGTGCGGACGTGGATCCATCCCGGCAACGATCTCAAGCGGCTCAACTACGACCTGAAGACCGTCGAGCCTGACCTCGGCGTGGTGCACTTCGCGGAGAACCTCGCGTTGATCGATTTCATCCTCGGCCCGCGCCTGCCCGCCGATCTGCGCGCCCTCATCCGCACGGAGGTGAACCGCCGCGTCCTCGCACCTACGCGCAGCCGCATCGAAGCCGGCAAGGACATCAACTGGTGGATCGCGGTGAAGCATAATTGGAACGCCGTGTGCCTGTCCTGCCTCGCCCACACCGCCGCCGCGCTGGTCGATTCCGCCGCCGACCGCGCGTGGTGGCTCGCGTTCGCCGAGTCGCTGGTCCGGAACTTCCGCGACGGCTTCGCCGATGACGGCGTCTGCGTCGAGGGCACCGGCTACTGGAGCTACGGCTTCATGCACTACGCCTCGCTGGCCGAGCTGCTGCGGTTTGGCACGGGCAACGCCGTCGACCTCCTCGACGAGCCGAAGATGCGCCGCGTTGGGCGCTTTCCTGGCCGCGTCGAGCTCCAGCCGGACGTCTTCCCGACTTTCGCCGACTGCGCGTTGGATGCGCGGCCGCTCAATTGGATCCGCCTCTGGCTCGACAACCGCGTCGGCACCGTGGACCAGCCGACCGTCCCCGCCGCCGTCGACCCGTTTGCCGGGATGTTCCTGCAGTTCGCCGACGAGCCGCTGCTGTGGATGTTCCGCACGCGCGCGCCCCGCCAGCCCCAGGTGCTCGCCCTACCACCGGAACTTCGCACGTGGTTCGAAAACTCCGCGCTGCTCATCTGCCGCCCCGGCCCCGCCACCACGCGCCGCCTGTCCGCGTCGCTGATCGGCGGCCACAATGGCGTGAACCACAATCACAACGACCTCGGTACGTTCACCGTGGTGCTCGACGGCCGCTCGGTCGTCCTCGATCCCGGCGCGGAGGTCTACAGCTTCCGCACGTTCAGCGAGCAGCGCTACGAGAGTCCACTGCTGAACTCCTACGGTCACCCCGTGCCGCGCGTCGCCGGCCACCTGCAATCCGCCGGCGCCGAGTGGCGCGCCCGCGTGGTCACGAAGGAATTCACCCCCGACACCGACCGCATGGTGCTGGACCTGCACGGCGCCTACGACGTCCCCGGGCTGAAGAAATTGGAGCGCGAATTTATTTTCGACCGACGCGGAGCCGGCTCCGTTACGGTCATCGACCGCGTGGAGTTCGCCGCCCCCGCCGCCTTCGAAACCGCCCTCATCACCCTCGGCCAGGTCGCCGTGGAAGGCACCCGCGTGCGCCTCACCGACGGCCCCGCCACGCTCGTGGCCGAAGTAAGCTGCGAGGGTTCCACGCTCGAGATCAGCACCGACAAAATCGACCAAACGCCCCACCCCACGCGTGTCGCCCTGCGCTGTGTGGGCGAAGTTAAGTCCGCCACGATTCGCACGGTGCTGAAGCCGGTGTAGGAGAGCGATAAGCGGTAAGCTCTAAGCTTTAAGCTCGATCCACAGCACGGAAAATCTCTCCTTTCTGGAATAAGCTTATCGCTTACTGCTTAAAGCCTACCGCTTCCGACCGATGCCCTGGACCTACCTCTTCATCGCCGCCGTCTTCGAGATCGTCTGGGCGGTCGGGTTGAAATTCACCGAGGGTTTTACCCGGCTCTGGCCGTCCATCGGCGTCGGCGCCGCGATGGCCGCGAGCATGTTCCTCCTCGCGCTCGCCGCCCGCGGCCTGCCCATCGGCACCGCCTACGCCGTCTGGACCGGCATCGGTGCCGCCGGCACCGCCCTCCTCGGCATCATCCTCTTCCACGAAAGCGCCTCGGCGCTGCGCCTCGTCTGCGTCGCCCTGATCCTCACGGGCGTGGTGGGGCTGAAGTTGCTGGGCAGGTAATGACCGGCATTGTCATTCTGAGCGCAGCGAAGTATCCAGTTCGATACCGTTGACCGGATCCAAGCGAATTTTTCGCTGTGCTCAGAATGACAATCGGGAGCTACTCCGGCTGCAGCCGCACCTCGAGCGGCGTCCAGTCTCCGGCCGAAACCGTCACATCGTGCCGCACCGCCGTTTGGTAACCCGGACACGAAATGATCAGCTCGTAATGTCCCGGGCGCAGCAGCCGCCAGCAATGCCCGAACGTCGCATCCGTCGTCCTGCGGTCGACCATGTTGTTCTCGATTCGCGGCAGCCAGACTTCCGCAGCCAGCGGGTGCGCGGTGACGGCATCGGTGACGTGCACCGCCAATCCCGGCCCCCGCGAGCGTGCCATCAGCGCCTTCACGCCCTCCAAGTTCGCTGCGATGAGGCCAGGCACCTCCTCCGGCGCAAACAGGTGCGTGCCCTTGCCGGTCTCGATCAGGAAATCGAACACGCCTTTGCGCCCGTAGAGCCACGCGTAACTCTGGCTCGACGCCCCACCCGGGGAAATCGCGTAGGTGCCGTGTCCGTCCATCGTGGGGATGCGCCCCGCAATCTCACCGGCGATCTCGCGAATCAGCGCGTCGTCCGGCGCCGGCAGCCCGCTCCACCACCACGGGTAGTAGATTACCTCGCCCTGGCTGTGATAAGAAATCGAAAGCACGAAAGACTTCAGCTCCAGCAGATGGCGCATCGCGCGGTTCTCCGCTTCGGAAAACGGGTGCTCGCCGCGGTAACGCTCGCTCGCGGGTTGGTCGCTGCCGCCCATCGCCCAGTTGAAATCATAGCCGCGGTTCACGTCCACGCCCTCGGGATAAATCCCCGCGACGCCGTCGCCATTCACATCCCGCGCATTCTTGCGCCAGCGCGGGTCCCGCCCGGACGTCACGATGTCGTGGCCGTCGACGTTCACCACCGGCACGAGGTAGATCTCGCTGCGGTTCACCCACGCCGTCACCTCGGGGTCGCGGCCGTAGTCGAGGACCAGTTTCTGCAGCAGGGAAAACACGATCTCGGCGCCCATGATCTCGTCGGAGTGATGGCACGCGTCGAACAGCACGCCTGGCTGGTCCTGCGGTTGGCGGGCATCGCGTGACACCCGGTAGGCGTAAATCGGCCGGTGATACTGCGTCGTCTCGCCGAGCTGCACCCGCGCAATCCGCTCCGGGTGCGTCCGGACGAGGTCGTCGGCCGCCGCCACGATCTGATCGTAGCGATGGTAAATCGCCGGCAGGGTCAGCGTTGGCCCGTAGAGCGCGCGCTTGACCAGCTGCATCCGGTCCGCGCTTTCCATCACCTGCGTCGCGTGAAAGCCGTCCCGCTTCAGCGCATCGAACTCCGCCGGCGTCGCCAGCACGAAGGCCGTGTTGCGCACCAGGCTGAGCACGGTGTCGCGGTTGTAGTCGTTGTAGGCGAGCCGCCCCTTCTCCTGCTGCGCCGTCGCGGGCACATCCCGCACCTCGAGCAGCAGCGTCCGCGGCTCCGTCGCCGCACCCATCGCGCCCGCTGCCGCCAGGACTCCGGCCATCAGCCATTTTTTCATCAGGCGGACACCGGTAACGGCCCGGCCATGCCGGCGCGAAGCAAAAATCCCACCTCCGCCGGGCCTGCGGCGGGCAGGCCCCGCCCGGCCCGGCGCCGCGGCCCATCGAATCATGAAACATTCCCCCGCTGATCACGTCTGAATAGCGCGCATGAACCCACTCCGCTTGCTCCCACGCGCCGCCCTGCTCGCCTTCGCCGCCGTCGTGTTCGCCGGCTGTTCCTCCGGACCCGACCGGCATGCCATGATGGAGGAAGCCCGCCACTCGGTGCCGCCCATGGCCGCGCAGGAAACCTATTTTGACGGCCGCATCGTCGCCCATCTCACGCTCTCCACCGGGGGTGACCGCGACGGCGGCCCCGACCACGGAGACTCCGGCGGCGGCGGCCCGCGCAGCGGAGGCGGCGGGCGGCACGGCGGCGGCGGCCGGCATGGCGGCATGGGCGGAGGCAACAGCGCCAGCTCGGGCGATTCCTCCGGCGGCGATCTCGCCCAGCAAGCCCGGCACAACGAAAGCATCATGCCCGCGGTCCTGCTGCACCTGCGCCTCCAGAACCAATCGACCGAACCCGTCGTCATCGAAGTGCGCGACCTCAATTCCGAACTCGGCGACTTCGCGGTTCGGCCGGACACGTTCACGATTGCGCCGGGCGAAACAGTCGAGCCGGACGGGATGCAATCGCTGCTCGGCGTCGATACGTTTTCCCTGCCCGTGACCCTCGCGCTGCGGATCGGCGAGAAGTCCGAATCGAAGATACTCACGCTGAAGCCCGTCGCCCCGCCGGCCACTCCGCCGGCGCCAGCCACTCCTCCGGCCAGCCCGCCTGCGCCGGCTGGCTGACGGGCGCACAAGCCCTCGACGGCGGACCCGCTTGCGACGGGCGCACTTCACCGTTGCCGCGGCTGGGCGGTTCGTGACAATCGTTTGCCCTCGCCGCCGCCATGCCCGTCCGCTCCTACTTTCCCACTCTACTCTATCGCGCGCCGCTGCAGTCCGCGGGCTTGACGCGCCTGAATGCGGACCTCGCGGCCGAATGCCGGCAGCTGCGCGACTTCGATGCCGCCGGCCGCCGTTGGTCGGCGAAGAACTATCCGGGTGGCTACACCAGTTATGCGTCGATGAACGAGCTGCATCGTTTTTCCAGCACGTTCGCCGCCTTGGAAAAAAAACTCCTGCGGCACGCCCGGGCCTTCGCCCACGCGCTCGAATTCGACCTGCGCGGCCGCACCGTGCGGCTGTCCGACTGCTGGGTGAACATCATGCCGCCCACCGCGGCCCACTCGCTGCACCTGCATCCGCTCTCGTTCCTCAGCGGCACCTACTACGTCGTCACGCCGCGCGGCTGCCCCGGCCTGAAATTCGAGGATCCCCGCCTCAGCAAGTTCATGGCCGCGCCGCCCCGTCTGCCCACCGCCGCGCCGACCCACATCACCTACCCGGCGCGCGCCGGCGACGTGGTCCTCTTCGAGAGCTGGCTGCGACACGAGGTGCCCGCCAACCGCATGGCGGAGGAACGCATTAGCATCAGTTTCAACTTCAGCTGGAGTTGAAGCGCCCGCCCTTGCCTCCGACATTGATGAAACCCTCCCGTATGTTACACGTCTGAGCACCGTATGAAATCACCCCACTGGCCCCTTGTCGCGTGCCTGCCCGCCGCCGCCCTCCTGTTCCTCTCCGCCTGCGAAACCGGTCCCGATCGCAAGGCAATGATGGAGGAAATCCGCCACTCCGTCCCGACCATGACGGCCAGCGACGGCTTCTTCGATGGCAGCATTTCCGCCCGGCTGCTGCTCGGCGGGAACGCGCACGACATCCTCGTCTTGCAAAACGGCGAACACAGTGACTCCCGCAACGCGGACAAGATGATGGCGGGCCTCGGCAGCAACGTCCTCGGCACCCGTATGGGCGAGGGCAGCTTTGGCGGCGGCGCCAGCACGGACCCCAACGCCAACACGGACCCCAACGCCAACCCGGATGCCGCCACCCGGGAAGACAGCACCCGCGGCTCGCGTATTGCCGGCGCGAACGGCAGCATGGCCGAAGACATCAAGACGTCGACAGGCACCGAGGAAGGCACGGGCAAGGACACCAAGCATGTCTATCAGGGCAACCGCGGCATGCGCGGCGAAACTGACTCAACGGACTATTCCGAAGGTTCCCGTCCCCGCGTGCACGAAAGTGAAATGCCGCCCGCCTCGCTCCACCTCGTCCTGGCGAACAACAGCCAGGCCACGATCGTGGTCGAGATTCGCGAGGTAAACTCGGACTTGGGCAATTTCGCCGTGCGCCCCGACACCCTGACTCTCGAGCCCGGGCAATCCAAGGAGGTTGAGCCCATGCAGTCGCTCCTCGGCGTGGAGTCGTTTGAACTGCCCGTGAAAGTGCAGCTGCGCGTGGGCGGAGTGAACGAGACGAAGATTCTCACGCTCCGGCCCAACAAACCCTCGGACCAGCCACCTCCGGCGCCTCCGCCGGCACACTGAAGTTGTTGGTTCGCACCGTTTCACAGGCGCCCCATCCCGCCTGAACGGCCGTTCGTCGCAAACGGCTTTATTCCTGCCGCAAACGGGATTCAATGGTCCGCGTGAAGACGATCGAGGTCAGCGACGAGGCCTATGCCACGCTGCAAAAGCTCGCGAGCGGAGTTCACCGCACACCCGACGAAGTCCTGGCCTCGCTCCTGCACGTGCCGGCCGGTTCGCCCGAGGCGGCTGATCCGCTGGCGGCGTTTGTGCTGGGCGTCGATTTCCGCACGAAGTTCACCGCCGCCGACCGGTATCTCTCGATCCTCGGCTGGGTCGCCTCGCGGCATCCGGCCGACTTCGGGGAATTCATCCGCAGCCTGCCGGGCGGCCGGCATTACCTGAGCCTGCCGCCGGAGGAAGTCCTTGCGACCTGCCGCCGCAACCAAGCCCGCCAGATCGATGGCACGCAATTCTGGGCAATCATGAACCTCGACGCCAGGGCGCACCGCCATTTCCTCGCGCAGGTGCTGGAGTTCCTGGGCTACCGGGCGGACGTAATCGAGTTTGTCTGTGGGTCCCTCGGCCCGCCGGGACCGACGCGCCGCGTGGTCGCGTCCGCCGCCGCCTGACCGTTTCGCGCAATTTGCGCTTCCGGCGCGCGCGGACCCGAACTAGCGTGGGCCTGCGTGACCTCTCCCGCTACCCTGCCCGAGCCCAAGCGCCGCAGTTTCCTGAACTTCTTTGCGTCGGTGCGCTATGCCGTCGAGGGATTTTTCGCCGCCGTCAAACACGAGCCATCGTTCCGGGAAGACCTCCTTTTCGCCATCCTGCTCGTGCCATTTGCGATCGTCCTGCCGGTCAACGCCGTCTCGACCGCGCTGATGATCGCGTCGCTCATCCTGATCCTCATCGTCGAGCTCCTCAACTCCGCCATCGAGTGGGTCATCGACTACCTGCGCCCCGAAAAGCACCCGCTCGCGAAGCGCATCAAGGACATGGCCAGCGCCGCAGTCTTCCTGAGCTACATCAATTGCATCGTGATTTGGGGCATTCTGCTGTCGCCCAGCAACAGCGTCTGGCGCCGACTCTTGGGCTGAGCGGCCGGCCACAACGGCCGCAGCCGGCGGGTGGCCACGAAGAGGCGCAAAGAAGCGCGAAAAAAGACCGGCATCGGGTCGATGTGGGTCGGGGTTTATCCCCGACACAACTGAGCCCGATGATCCAATCCCGTCGGGAATAACCCCCGACCCACGCCCGCCCATCTGAATTGCAGTATTTTTTTTGCGCCTCCTTGCGCCTCTTCGCGGCCAATAACCGCCAGGCCAATCACCGCAGCTTTGCGAAGAGCCACGCGGCCAGCGTCACCATGCCGATGTTGGGCAGCCACGCCGCCAGCATCGGGTCGATGATCTGTTTCGTCGCCAGCGACGACGCGATGTTCGTGAGGATGTAGTAGAGGAAAAACAGCACGAAGGACTTCGACACGCCCACCGCGGGGTTCACGCGCACGCCGGTGACGGCAAACGGGATCGCGATGGCGATGACAATCAGCGGCCCGAGCGTGTCCGCAACGAGGCCGTAATAACGCACCGCGTAGGGCGTGACCTTGGGACTGTTTTCCTGCTCGAAGTAATCGATCAGCAGCCGCAGTTCCGGAAACGACAGGTCGCGCACCGGCCGGCTGTCGATGAGCAACATCAGCTTCGGGTCCTCGTGGAACCGGCTCACGACCTTCTGCGTGAACGGCGCCGTGCTCTCCAACTCGCCGGAATCGGGATCAAACGTCAGTTCGCGGCCATCCTTGAAAATCCAGCCCTCGCCGTGCTCGCCGCGTTCCGCCTGCGACGCCACAAAGCGCGTGACCTCCCGGCGCCGGTCATCGAGCTCCGAGACCGTCACCCCAAAACCGCGGTGCAGCACCTGGCTGTACCGGTTGAAGAACCACATGCGCCGCGCCCGCTGGTTGTTGAACGCCACGCTGTCCACGGCGCCCACGCGGTCCGCCTTGAGCACGCGCGACTCCCGGCGGAATTCCAAGCTGTCCTTCAACTCACGGGAGGTCTCGACCGACCATGGCACCACGGTCGAGTTGAGCCACCACGCCAGCCCACAGGCGAGCACCCCAACCACCCAAACGGGCGCCGTGATGCGCCAGAGACTCACCCCCGCGGCCCGCAGGGCGGTGAATTCGTTGGCACGGTGCAGCTTCCCGAGCACAAAGAGCAGCGACAGCAACAGCGCCAGCGGCAGCACGACGGCCAGGAAGCTCGGCATTGTTACGAAGAAATAGACCCACATGTCCGCCCCGCGCGCGCCCAGGTCGCGCAAGGTGCGAAAGTCGTCATACAGCACCTGCACCAGCATCAGGCCGACCGTCGCCGCCAGCACGAGCCCGAGGATCGTCAGCCATTCCCGCAAGAGGTGTCGGTCGTACGTGTTCAACCCCGCCGATCAAATCCCCCGCCCCGGCGAATGCAAAACCCAATGCGGGCCGGCCGGAAGACGGAACACGGACTACAGGACAACGGACGACGGACACAGGACTATGACCAGTGGGCACGGTTGGTGTCACCCTTCCTAGCCTTCCGTGTCTATCGTCAGTAGTCCGTAGTCCTGCAGTCCGCGCTTCTCGTCCGGCACGCCGGCTGCTTTCCCGGGTCGAACAGTTTGGTTGTAAACTCCCTCCCGCTCCCTTCTCCTTCCACCTCTCAAAAATCTGTTTTTTCCATGACCAAAGCCCTCCGTTTCACGCTGTTGCCCATGCTCGCCGCCGCCCTCGCCGCGGCCGCCGTCGCGCAGGATCCCATCAAGGTGGGCGAGTTCGCCTCGCTGACCGGCAAGGAGGCGGCTTTCGGCCAGTCCTCGCACAAGGGCACCCTCCTCGCCATCGAGG
>Ga0316219_1002564_pt1 | contig 16373 bp, 25 predicted proteins | sample TBH18003PmetaG_FD_203635 | JGI IMG/M metagenome (GOLD analysis project Ga0316219, IMG submission 203635) | Freshwater microbial communities from Trout Bog Lake, Wisconsin, USA - TBH18003P | ecosystem: Environmental > Aquatic > Freshwater > Lake > Hypolimnion/Profundal zone | place: USA... | reverse complement strand
CTGTTTCTGCCTTAGCAATTAAATCTTGATTTGTTATGTTTGCACCAGCCTCTGCTACTTGTGTTCTTGATGATGCAATTAATGAATTTAGGTTTGCTTTTGCAAGTTGCAATGCTTGAACAGCGGCACCTTCAGTAGCCTCTGAAACTTGATTAATTACCGAATTCGTATCCTGTTGAAAGTCTGTTGTCCAGTCGCAAAAATTGAACTGTACCGCATGACACATAGCAGGATTTGTCGTTAAATCTGATGGATATACGAAATTACCTTTACCTTCTGGTTGAAAAAGGCTTTTTAATGGGCCAGCTAACTGATTAAACGGTAACTGTATGCCTGCGACTGAGGGATTTGTGAAAAATGACATGTGCCTAGAATAGAGTTGTAACAAGTATTTATATCATAAATAACGGGACATTCAATAAATGGTAATAATATGGCTTATAGCGGAAAATTTATCCCTCGAAACCCACAAAAGTATCGTGGTGACCACAAGAACATACAATGGCGTTCTACTTGGGAGTATAGATATATGAAATGGCTTGATGAGACTGATGCTGTAGTCTCCTGGTCTAGTGAAGAGGTCGTGATCCCATATCGTGATCCTGCTGACGGTAGACCTAGACGATATTTTGTCGATTTCTATGCTCAAATGAAAACAAAAGACGGTACTATTAAGACTTATTTAATAGAGATTAAACCAAAGGTTCAGACTCTAGAGCCTAAGAAACAGAAGAGAGTCACGAAAAGATACATCAATGAAGTCTATACTTATGGTGTCAATCAAAACAAATGGAAAGCCGCTACAGAGTACTGTTTAGACCGTGGTTGGGAGTTCAAAGTACTTACCGAAGATGACTTAGGCCTGTCTAAATAGTTAATGGCATCTAAATTAACAATACTATCAAAGCAAAGAGAGAAACTCGGTCATGGTGTAATGACCAAGGACTCTTTGAAATGGCTCGGTCAAAAGATTACCGAATTACGCAATCCTTCATTAATACCGTCTGCAATTAGAAAAGAAGATGTACGTAATGTTAAAAGCGTTCAGACCGGTGCAATGTATTTCTTCTATTATGACCCAAAGTTAAAAGAAGAGTTACCGTATTATGATAGATTTCCGTTAACATTGATACTTGAGAAGTACAATGACGGTTTTCTAGCATTAAATCTGCATTACTTACCGTTTAAATGGCGAGTGGCATTTATGGAAAAATTGGTACCCTATGGAACGTCTAAAAACAAGCTGGACGAGGTTGCCAGATTACATGTGACTTACGACATACTTGAGGCTACACGCAATCTGAGAGAGTTTAGACCCTGTATTAAGCGTTATTTGTACGACCATATGCAATCAAGAATATTAGCAGTACAACCAAACGAATGGGATACCGCTTTAGCGTTACCGATTCAGCAATTTAAGAAAGCCACGGCAAAAGAAGTGTGGCAAGATTCACTAAACGAGATAAGGAACTCATAGATGGCGTCATCAATCAGCAGTTTTATTAGTACTTTTGGCTCAGACGTAGCCAGAAAGTTCATGTTTGATGTGACGATACCAGTACCGCTTGCACTTTCAAGTTATGCTAGTACCGGTAGACAATTGACATTCCGATGCGACAATGCGATGTTGCCTGGTAGAAATGTGGCAACTACAGATAAGAAAATCGGTTCGGCTCCTGTTGAGAAGTTCCCATATCATACATCTTACAATGATGTTGTATTAGATTTTATTGTAAATGGTAACATGGGAGAACGAATATTCTTTGATGCTTGGTTAGATTTAGTAAACCCATCTAATGATTTCAACTTCAACTACAAATCAAGTTATGCGGTAGATATTCTAATTACGCAATACGACATGACCGGTAAGAAAACATATGAGACCAAATTAATTGATGCGTTCCCAACGACAGTTAATCAAATGGATCTATCATGGAATTCGGAAGATGTACATAGAGTTTCGGTAGACTTTGCGTACACATACTGGACAAATAACGCAATTAACCCACTAAGTGCAAGTTCTTTAACACAAACGCTGAAATCGGAATTTTTAAATTCACTATAAATTGATTGGAGATTATTATGGCATTGCCTAAGATTGATACACCAACGTACACGTTGGAATTACCATTGAGTAAAAAGACTGTTCTTTACAGACCATTCTTGGTAAAAGAACAAAGAAATTTGATGATGGCTCTAGAAGCCGATGATAAAGATACTGTCGAAAGAAACGTCAAACAGGTTTTAACTAATTGTACATTGTCAACAGACATTGATATCGATGAGTTACCAGTAACAGATATTGAATATTACTTCATTAACTTAAGAGCAAGGTCAGTTGGTGAGATTGTAGAAAACAAATATGTTTGTACAAATACAGTCGGTGATAGTCAATGTAACAATAAAATGGAAGTCAAATTGAATTTGCTTGAAGTTACTGTTGATATGCCTGAACAACCAGATGTAATTAAGTTAACAGAGACTATGGCTATTAAATTGAAATATCCTAGATTCTCTGTTATTTCAAAATTGGCAAAGAAAGAATCTGCTGTTGAAGTTGCATTTGATATTATGATTGATTCTATCGAATACATTTTTGATGGTCAGCAATATTATTATGCAGTTGATAGTACAAAAGAAGAACTCACTGAATTTATTGAGTCTTTGAATCAAGAACAATTCAGTAAACTTGAAGCGTTTTTTGAAAACTTACCAAAAATTAGACATCACATTGATATGAAATGTAGCAAATGTGGTTTTGACCATTCCATGGATATAGAAGGTTTAGAGAATTTTTTCGGGTAATGTTCGGCTATGATAGTTTGAAGAACTACTATATGACAAACTTCTCTCTCATGCAACACCACAAATATAGTTTAGCCGAACTCGAAACAATGATACCTTGGGAGAGAGACATCTATGTGACTTTGTTAATGCAATACATTGAAGAAGAAAATGAGAAAGCAAAACAAAGGAATAAGAAGTAACAATGCAAAACGAGTTATTCAACCAACTACTCTCTGAGAACCAATTAGGTGTTCTCTTAGAGCAAGGTGGTACTAATCTCACTAAAGCACAATTAGCAAAAGTCAGAGAAGCCGCTAAAGAGACGGCAAATATGACACTAGAAGAAGTGCAACGCAATGCGGATATCTTACGTGGTATTCGTATGGGTTCTGGTGGTCGTGAATCTGAGGTAATGAATAATTATACCGAAAGTCTTCAACAAAAGTTTGAACCTCAAAGAGTTGCAAAAGCAATGACCGGTAACTCTAAACTAAAAGGTAAGACTGACGATAAGATGGAAGAAGAACCTGAAGAAGAACCATACGATAAAAGAAAAGATCCATCCATCTCTAAAGTACCACCAAATACTCATATGAAACTCAGAAAGGGTGACTCTGAGGCTGATATTTTAGCAAAGATGTTAAACATGATGCAAGACAACTACGACAAGAAAAAGGTTCGTCAGTTAGCAGAAGACAAGGCTAGAAGTGAAATGGATTCTCAACGAAATGCTAGACACGATAGTTTATTAAATCTTTTTGGTCACGGTAAAACAAAAAAAGAAAAAGTTGAATCGCCATCAGAATTTAACTGGTTGAAAGTTGCCGCAGTTGGTGCAATTGCAGGTCTTGGTTTATTTGGCATGAAAGATGCACAAGCAAAGTTTAAAGAATTGCATAAAATTAAATTTCCTTCAGTCGATGATTTGATGGAAACTGCTAAAGTCGATATAGATAAGATTAAAAGTGGTGAAGATAGACCTAAAGTTGATTTTGCATTAGACATTGATGATTTACCTTTTAAATCGGAAGAATCAATTGCTGGTGGTACCGTTTCAAAAGATTTAATACCGATAATGCAAGCAGTTAAAAAGGGTCACTCTGATGCCATTATAACTGCCGCAAATGATACTTACCATCAAGAGTTAAAAAATAAACCAGGTGGTTATGTCAGCGGTCACACTCAAGGTATTGATATCGATGTAGTTATGAATGATATGAGTAAAGAGGGTGCCGCAAAACTACAAAAAGAATTCGCTGACCAAAACCTAAAAGCCAAAGTCACTTATGAACCACCAGATTTAAAACCCGGCAGTGTAAATCCTAGAGGTCACTATCATATAGAAGCCTTACAAGCATCTAAAGAAATGGTAGATATTTCTAAGATGGATAAAGAAAACACACCGGAAGCAAATACACCAACAAAGTTGAAACTTACACCTAAGCCATATACATTAGATAAGACCGATAAGACGGTCAAAGATATGCAGAGTAGCACAGGTCAAGCAAAATCACCGAGTGTTGTAATTGTTAATGAAACAACAAATGTAATGTCACCACAAGTGGTAAAGAAAATAATTAAAAAAATAAACCAAGATAATTGGGTTACTGATGGCGTACCACCAGCACTCATTAAACAATTTGGTGGGGGTACACAATAATGGATTACGAAACAGCACGAAGAGTTAGAGGTAGAAGTGTCAAAGACTTAACAATTCGAAACATTGAGATGGGTGGTAGTATTGTTGGCTCATACAAAGGTGCTGTGGGTGCCAAATTTAAAGCCGCCGCTACTCGTATACAAGAAAAATTTGACCCATTAAGATACGTTAGTATGCTCAATTCACCTTTGACAACTGCCATTGTTGGTCGTTTGTTTGGTAGAAAAGGCAGTACTATAAGATACTTTAATGAACAGCAAAGAGAAAAGCAACGCAATAAAGTGCATTATAGCAAAGTTGGTTCTGGTCGTGCAACACGTTTGAAAGTTGGCGACTCTACTGCTGATATTCTTGCCAAAATGCTCAATTTAATGCAGAAAGAGCATGATGAGGATTTGAAAAGATGGGAATTAGAATCTGAACATAATCAGCAAAGAAAAGAAGAAGAAGATAGAAGACACAATGCTTTGCTCAAAGCAATCGGCGGTGGTGTAGAAAGCCGTCCTGAAGAGAAAAAGGCTAAGGGTAAATCATTCTTCGAAAAATTCAAAGAAGAGATGGTCAAAATCTTTGAAACCATCAAAGAAGGATTTGTCAAAGCAACTAAATTGATACTTGGTATACTTGATGATATTTGGTTAGTCTTTAAAGATGTTCTTGAAGGTGTTTTAACTGTATTTGAGTTCTTAGGTAAACTGGTAGGACACATTGTGAATATGGTATTTGATGCTGTTTTAGGTGCGGTAAAATATATACCTGGCATTGCCGCATTAATTGAAGGTTTTAAATTATTCAAAAGTAAAATCATCGACAAATTAGTTGAGCATGAACTTACATTCAAGAAAATTTATGGGTTAATTACATCGTTATACGATTTTATAATTGAAAAAAGCACCGAAGATAAAGCAGAGAAAATGCTCTCAATGTTTGGTCCTTACGGAAAAGCATTGTCGGCAATTTTATCTAGCCAAGGTGGCTTGGATGTTTTTGAAGAACTTAAGAAAACGCAAAATAATGAAGAAAAGAATGAAGTTCTTAGAAAGTTCTATGAGAAACATAAAGATACTATTGGTGCAGACCCAAATTTAGGGGGTTCAATTTTAAAATTATTTGGTATGGATTTTGATGATTTGAAAAATACATTATCACCAGAAGAAGCCGAATTGAATAAAAAAGCAAGTTTGTCACATGCTTTTAGTTTTTCTGATGATATTAATAGTATCATGGGGTTCTTTGGAGATCCGGTAGATAAGACAAAGGAAGCGCAAGGACAAATTATTTCTTTTGGACCGGATGCATATCAATATCTAAAAGATTCTTGGTTGAATGGTAAGACCAAAGAAGAAGCGATGAAAGATAGCAAATTTATTGAATTGAAAGATAAATGGCAAAATACTACACTTTCACCTGCATTATCGAGAACTGGAATTGCTATCAATAATTCTGGTAATTTTATATCCGATGGTAAAATTATTCCGCCTGAAGATTTATGGAAAACATTTACCATTAAGAATTATAATAAGTTGAAGGAAGAACAAGGAGTGTCTGATAGCTCCTCTTTGCTGAAAACAACTACAGATTTATTCAAGACTGGTATTGATAAACTAGATTCGAAAAAAATGGATCTTGAGATGTCTCATGGCATCGAAACTCTACGTAGTAAGCAATTAAGTATTACACCGAATTTATCTGAAATGACAGATAAAATTAGAGGTACTTACAATGAAGTTTTCAATAAAGGTGATGTTGTTGTCAATAAGACAGTCAATAATATACCAGCACCACCGGCAAAGACGGAAGAAGATGACGAAACACCTGTTAGAACTACCGATCCTTCACTGTTGAGATGCCAAATGAATTATGCAGTAGCCTGCTAACAAAAAACCCACCTTGCGGTGGGTCTAAAACTCTCCAGAAGACACTTAAAAAGAAAGAGTTTTAATCTTCGATAACGAGTTCGTAATCTTCTTTAGAAACACCACACTCAGGGCAACCAACAGAGTCTGGTAAAGATGCATAATCTTCTTCAGAAAGAATGTGTCCACAAACTACACAACGGTAATATCTCATTGTAAACCTCCTAATACTGCTTGATATGCTTCAGCATGTTTCTTTTCTACTTTAGCAAGAGCCGCAAATCTTTTTTCCGCTTTCTTAAGAACTATTGCGAATTGCTCTGCATGTTCTTTTGATTCTGCAATTTGTTCCTCTAACTCTTTTTGCGCTTCTGATTTACCTTCAGAAACCGCAATAGCATGAAACTTGGGATACATTTCGGTAAACTCATACGTTTCACCGTCAATTGCTTTTTGTAGGCATTCTTTCGTAGAAGGTTTACCGATTAGCAATTCTAAATGACCCCATGCGTGTAAAATCTCTTGGTCTGCTGTATGTTCAAAGTGTTTTGCAACATCTTCAAAGCCTTCTTCTCTTGCAATCTTTGCAAAGTATCTATACTTGATATGTGCCATCGACTCACCGGCTAATGCACTTTCAAGACTATCTAACGTTCGACTCATATAAACTCCTTAGTTAAAAAATGATAAGTAATCTCAAGGACTACTTATCATAGTTTATCACAATTTCATATCAAAATCTAATTGATTTTTTCTATGAACGTTATTGTCTGGCTTAATCTTCTTCTGCCAAGCGTGAGAAGTAATCTAAGTCATCATCTTCTGCTACCAATTCAGCATCTTTGAACTTGGCTTTAGGAGCTTCTGCTTTGATTGTCTCAACGGTAGTCCTAGGTGTCTCAGAAACCCCTAGGACTTTGTCCAAGCGTTTCTTAAGGTCATCATAAGACTTGAACTCTTTATCACTTACAAGTACTTGTAAAGAGTGCTCAGAGTTATAAATCTTCTCAAGTTCGCTATCATCATTACTCAATGGTGCTGGTGATGTGAACTCAGACTTATCATAGTTCTGGTAACCATCAACTTTACGAATCTTCAATTTGAAGTTAGCACCTTTCCACAAATCAAATGGATCAAATGGTTTCTCATCAGGGAATGATGGGTTCCATGCCTCTACCAATTTTTCGTAGATTTTCTTACCGTATTTGAATAAGAATACTTTACCTTCATTCTCTGGATGTTTTGGGTCAGAAACAATGTATACATTCGATACGTAATTTAACTTACGCTTTCTATCTCTTGCTACTTGTTTATTAGAATCAATACCAGAGTTCCATAACAAACTATTGCTCTCACAAACAGGACAATTTTTACCTTGAGTTGTCAAACAATTATCGATTAACCAGCCACCAGGACCTTGAAAGCCGTGATGCCAGTATTTAACCCATTGTAAGCCATCTTCACCATCTTGCGGTGGTGTAGGTAAGAAACGAAGTTCAGCCATACCATTGCCAGCCTTATCGACTTCTGGTTTCCAAAATAGTTCTTTATTTGATGCACCATCGAATGAGGTGCCGAGTGCTTCAGCGGCTTTTGCAAGACGGTCTAGATTTGAACCTTCTTCCGCTTTTTTCTTTAGTTTAGAAAAATCTACCATATGTATTTCCTTTCGTTGTATACGTTGTATTTCGACTTATTTCGCATGTTTCATAATATAGTCTATTTATAAGAGTTTTTGCAACTCTTGTATTGTCTCTTTGGCACTTTTATGCCAAATAGCAATTCCACCGGCTTCAATCCAATCGTCAATAACACTTCTAGTGTCATCAATAATGATTGAGTCCTTATTCGCATATTTGTACTTGAGAGACTTACCAGGTACAAAGTGTCTTGGGTATTCAATACGGTGTTTCTTTAACCATACTGTTTTCTGTTCAGAGATTGTTTCATGTGAATCTTCTCGTGCAGAAGAAGATAGAATGTGTATAGGTGGGTAGGCTTCATCTAAGAACTTGATGAGTTCTAGCATGTCTTCCATAGGCTCTAGTGTCTCAAATTGTCGAGTCTCAATGAAGTGTGTAAAGTTCTTACCGAATGAGCCTTTACGTTCAGCCATATCAGTATGAATCTTGTACAACTCAATATACCGTTTTTGAAAGTCACAAATAACACCATCCATATCGAGGTAAATAGTTTCAATCATAATAAAATATCTTTCATAGTTTTCTTAAGGTCATCTCTATCATATTTTAAAAACGGTGTGTATTTTAAAATAAGAAGTTTATACTTCGGCCATATTATAGAATCACTTATCTTTTCACTCCACATCGGTATGAATTGCAGAAGACTCTCCATGACACATACCGTTTCAATTTTCACATCACCATGCATTAATTCTCTCAGCAATATCGGATACTCACCATTGTTAACATATAATAACTCTCTTGGTTCTTCAACCAAGTCTCTAAGATGCATTATATCTTGTTTGAAGTTATATGTCAATGCTTGATTTCTTTTTTTCCAGTCCAAATAGTTATCATGTGCATCATTCTCTAAAAGATTACCTGCCCACTTAACATTAGAAACCAAAAAATTGGCAACTAAGAAATCTTTGAGTTCATCATACTTGTACTTCTTGGCTAATTTGTAAAACTGAAACTTGTCTTTTCGTTTTGAAAATTGATCCTTTGTGACGTTGGTTTTGCCATTGTACTTAAAGTAATCGTAAGAATCAGTAGTAAAATGAAGTTTAATCGCATTGTATAATGAACATGCCGCAAAGCCTGTGTTCTCATCAATCATATAGGCAGTTTAGAGGTCTTTTTAAGTAAGTTGAGTTCTTGTGCTTCTTCTCGTATCTTCGCTTTAAGAGCAGAGGTGAGTAGTTTTGATGCTACATCAACCTCTAATCCTGCTTGCTCACAATGCCAAAGAATGGCTTCCATTTTAGATATACTCTTGTCTCTCGATATGGTTTCAATCAAGAGTGAGAAGTTACTTATTTCAGTTTTAGTTGGTGTTGTCATAGTATAATTATATCACAGTACAGAGTTTTTGTCAACTAATATTTCGCATAAAAGATATGATTGCCGATTGTTTTTACCGGATGAATATTATTCCATGCAGGATGAACATAATTCGCATGGTAGAATAGTATCTTTGCCTTTGCGATATCTTTGTGTAGAATACCTTCAGTCATTGCCTTTTTTGCAATTAATAAGGATTCTTCCCATGCATATTCATTGCGAACAGCATAAGACTTTTCACATACCCATGTAAACTGGCAAGTCTCACCAGTCTTCTGATACACAACTCCACATATATCTGATGGGAAGTTTTTGTTTTGTGTACGGTTCATTACAACTTGTGCTACGGCTAGTTTACCCTCATAAGGTTCCATAGCGGCTTCATAATATAAATTCTTTGCCATGCAAAGCACTTGTTTATTAAAATTATCTTTAACTGCTTGTGTCAAAGATGGTGACGGTTTTGCATTAGTAGTAATTAATGCCAATGATAGAATTAGAAATAAAGTTTTGTTTAGGAACTTCATCTTTTCTCCTTGATGATTGGGCATAACTCTGATGAGTTGCCGGCCTCCAATGTGTTGTGTGGAGGATGAGATTATGAATAGCATAGATTCATAATTGGGACTTTTATTGAGAGTCCCTTAACTCATTGATTTATTTAGACTCTTAGAAACTTACACGAGCGGCAACGCCTGCTTGTTTGTCTTTAATGTCTTGGAACGATGCAGATGCGTTCAAATCAATAGCCAATGTTTTTGTCAATGGATATGATACACCTGTATATGCTACGGTTTGTTTTGGGGCATCTTTGTCCCAGTTAGCATGTGTTTTAGCACCAACAAATGCGTAAACAGGACCAACTTTGCTACCCAAAGTACCACCAACTAAACCATAGTTGTATGCAGTATCTTTAGCGGCATCAAAACCTTGGTCACGACCAGCACCAGCATATACATTCAATACACTAACTTGATATCCTAAAGTACCTTCGAAGCTATTGTACATACCGCCTTGAGTTTGCACTTGTGTACGGTCTTGAATCACAACATCAAAACCAGCACCGATATCTTTACCAGCACGTACAGTTTCTACTGTAGCATGTTGGGATTTATCAGTACGACTTTGATTTGCATCGACACCTACAGAAACAAAATCAGCGGCAGATGCAATACCTAGAACTGCCATTGTGGCGATTGCAATAATTGTCTTTTTCATCTTTTCTCCTTAAGTTAATAAAACAAGTTGATTCTGTTGCTAAGTTCAACTTGCAAAACTCCGATGGAGCTTACGCTACCATCAAGAAACGCTCATCGTTTGCATTTACACAATTTTGCTTTTTACGTCTACTCCTGACGAGTTGTCTATGCCTCTACTATTTACCCTGTCGAAACCAAGTGCACCCCCATCAAAAGCATACTATCTCTACTTAAAGTTTATCAGCAAGCCGACTCACAGTATGCTTTTGGTGGAGGTGGGGAGATTCGAACTCCCGTCCAGAGCACCTTTTGATTTACTTCATACAACCATATTCACATTATACATTAAATTATTTAGCGTGTCAAGGTAATTATGTTACGAACGTTCCCGGTGTTGTAAATCTATGAATCCAATAAGGTCCACAACCTACTTGTGGAATAGTAGATGGTGCAGGATAATATGGTGAGAACGATAAAGTAGGTTGATTCGTAATTGTGTCTCCTCCAGTAGCCAATTGTGTGGGACTTGAATAAATGAATACTGCGGCACCGGAACCACCGCAACCACCTAGAGTGGGATAACCACCACCGCCACCGCCGCCACCTGTACCTGGTGTGCCTGAAGTTGCATGAGTGATAGCACCCGGTGGTGTATAATGTAATCCAGATCCACCTCCACCTGCTCCTCCTACCCCATAAGGCCTTCCATATGTATATGCTAGAGGTATTGGTGGTGATGAGCCGGTGGTGGTGGCTTGCGAACCACCTCCTCCACCACCATACGTGTTACCATCAAGAAATTGAATTCCTGGTCCACCATTTGCGGCTGATGCTCCGGAAGGGCTTGGGTTGACAAATGAACCTGGAACACCGCCGCCTGTTGTACCACCACCCCCACCAGAAACAGAAACACCATGTGAAGAACAGGTTGCAGTTGCACAACCACCTGGAAAATTACCTAAACCACCAGAACCAACCCCAGGACCAGGTATAGTCGCATATCCTCCCCCACCTGCACCCGCACCAGAACCAGGATAACCTAATCCTTGAGTAATGGTTGGTGGTGCATAATATGAGCCGCCAGCACCACCGCCGTATCCAGTAATGGTTGTTGGTCCAACTATCGTGGTTGGTGTGCCTGGAGATCCAACCGATGGTCCTGTGCTACCTCCCGATCCAATCGTAACTGCAAAAGATGTCGAACCTGCAATGCACGATAAGGAAGTGAAATGATATCCTCCTGCACCACCACCCCCACCCTGATATGATCCTGCACCACCACCACCCATAGCCAAAACAATCAGTTTACCAGGAAACGATGATTTACCATATGCACATGAAAAAGATATTGCACCTGACGGCACACCTAACAAGGTTCTAACTGGAGAACAATTCATTGATATTGAAGCAGTTCCAGGACCGGATAGTTCTTTCTCAATTGATTGATTATATGAACCGCAGGTTTGAGTACCGGCTATTGATATTGCTTTTGAACCAGGATTTGATGAAGGTATAATTGCCATTTACTTTTTATTTGATATTATTGCAGTTGAGGTTTCCTTGTCAAATTTAATATACCCCTCACAACAGATATTCCAGTCATCGTTACCTAGACCGTCACCTGTGGTTTCATCATGTGAATCAACATTTATTTTAAAATGTTTGACAAGATATTCTTTTTTACCATTTTCAAAGACTCTCCATACGTGTTCCATCGAACCTCGTCCTGGTTGTCCTCGTGTTTTATTGAACCTAATATGGTATTTATTCATATTACTTCTGCTTGTGGTCGACAAACCTGTCCTGGTTGAATTGCCGGTACCACACTTAAGTTGAAATGTATGAATATGAATGGGTTATCCGAACCATTTCTACCAAAAGCATGAGGTAACCATGCATTAGAGAACATAAAAGTACCAGATTTTGCACCAAAGTTAACTGCAATACTTGCCGGTGTTGCTTCTGCTATGTTTCTTTCAGGTAGATTAATCTGTTTCTTACCTGGTCTTGGGTCATGGAAAATAATATTAGAGCAATCCTGAGGACACTCTAGCATATAGAAACCGGTTAATTGAGCACCAAATGGGTGTATATGCTCTTCATTGTGTGAATGTTCGTAGTGTTCCTGTGCCCAAAAGTCTTGTACATACACATTGAATTGTTGCATATCATAGCCTTGGCTATCTAAGATATTCCATCCTGCTTGTGCAGTATATTGTACCAAATCCGCAACTCTAGCATCATTTTGAAATGTATTTGACATTACAACAGGATACAGTTTATTCAAAGAAGGTCCATAGCTTTTTCTGGCTTCTTTGAGATATTCTCTTGCAACTGTTCTCGCATTATCTAAAAATCTAGGCTCTTCAATCACATAGACCATTGATGGAAAATATGCATAAGCCAACATATCTGCTGGTTTTATTGTTTCTTTGACCTTTTCCTTAACCTTTTTCACTTTAGCCATTTATTTCTTCCCATTGTAATAACGAATTGCATCTATTAAACCATGAATATGGTCTTTTGTCTTTTGTTTGTATATGATTGGTGGACCATCGTCAACTGCCATTATAATAACAAGATTATGTATTGGTTGTCCTACAAGTTCTTCATACATCAATGCATAAGCGGCAGTTTGCCAGAAGTAATCTTGAATATCTTCCATTGCTTTGAAACGCTTAGAAGTCTTAAAGTCTATGACTGATAGTTCTCCTTCGAATTCTGCAATACAATCAACACGACCTGCTAACTTTAATTTGGTAGACCAAAGGGCTTGCTCTTGATAATGTATATTATTGATTTTACTGAGTAGAGGCTTTATTTGTAAGAACGATGCTCTAGCATCAGGCATTGCAGAAGGTATTTTCTCATTGTTGAGAAAAGCCTCGCACATGCTATGTACTGATGTACCTCTTGTGGATGCTATCTTAGATATCCTATTGGCTTCTTCTTCACCAACTTGTTGACGCCAATCAAAGAACTTTTCACGAGATTTTAGACCGATAACAGTTGTAACGGAAAGAAGTTTAGTGCCGTCAGGCAATGTATAAATTCTTTTACCGTCTTTCTGTGTTACCGATTTTAAGTCTTCAATCTCTTTTGGTTTACATGATACAAACATTAATATTATTCTCTTAGATTGTGGGTCGTATGATTAGACAATTCATACTCTCGTTTTTGTCTAGCATATTCCGCTAATTCCCTGATTAAACGCTCTTTCTTCATTTGTTCGTAATAGATACGCACAGCTTTTGGCATCATTCTTTTTTTGCTCATTCTTGCTCCCATTGTTATTTGATTTTCTTCTTTTAACATTGGGTATTACATTAGGCTTTTTGTCATCGGCACTCCTAATTGGTGGTAGAAATAAAGCAGGGATTTGTGTCACTTTTACCATTCTCTTTGCATTTTTGTTTTATGGCCACCCTTGATAGTATTACCAGGGATGGTTTCTTTCATACGATTGATAACATATTTTTCAAATGTTGAATCAGCGGTACCTGTACCTGGTGTACTCATACGCATACCATCACCAAAACCTGGCAATGTTTCTGCTGTGAAGTATCGTTCTAGGTGAGGATTTTGTTCCTTGAATTCATCAAGTTTTGTATACGACATGGTATGTACTTCTACCTCGTTCGTATTCTTGTTCATAAAATCATACATTGGCATGAAACCACTCCGGTATAGGTCTAGAATTAACCTTGCCTTTCCATGAGGCAAGATGCTGTTTATTATTTATATAGTAGTTGCGATAGGATTGTATCGAATTGCCAGGAACTTTTACCTCGTCCGGCATAGCAGGAAAAGGCTCTTCAAAGGTTCTGTCTACAGTTTCTAGGCTTTTAGGTACCATAGTCAATGTGGTAACTAAACCTGAACGTTCGCATAGGTGAACTTTGCCGTATCTGTAGGTGTATTCTTTGCACAACTCAATCAATAATGAATGTAGCCATTGATAGTTTGCTTTACTTCGTCTTGCCCATATGGCAGAAGGATGATTTAGGTGAGTTGCACTATACAAAATAGAATCACGAAAATCAGAAAGAACATAAGAGGTTTTCTTTCTTCCCATCTTAGACAGACCCACGGTAGGAGTCCCATCAAGTACACGGTGAGCAGTTGATAAAAGTTGAGCATATTCAAGGATCATTTTAATGGAATGTTTATCGGTATGCATTTCTGCACATATTTTTGGGTCATTGTGGAGGTAAAAAATGTTCATGCGTTTGTGCCTATAACGTTTCCTAATTCATCTATTTTAACTCTATCTACAGATATCCAAGGGCCTATAGAATCTACACCACCATACTGATTGTGCATTACAACTTGATATTGTAAACCGACTGAAGTGATTTTGTCTTCTTTATTCACATACTCAGCTACACGGAAGTTGTAGGTAGGTATTTGAGGTAACCATATCTCAGGTGCCGGTATTTTGAATTCGGATGCCGAACCAACATTGAAAGTTTGGTTTGAAGAATTGTAAGTGCATACATGCTTGTTGGTGGGTAATGTAATATTCATAATATAATTATAACACAGATTAAACAAAAAAGCAACACGAATGTTGCTTAAAAGAGACACTTTATTTGAACTGAGGACCCGTTATCCACGCTACCAGCGAGTATCTGGTGCCTTTAGTCACTGGAGTGACCTCATGCATTGTATAGCTTGGAAAGGTCGTCAGAAACCCTCTATCACGCTTGGATGGGGTTGCTTCTTTACCGAAGTATAGATTTAAGTCACCACCTTCATAATCTTTAGGGTCTGATAACTGTAAAGTTATTGATAATTTACGTGGTGAAGGACCTAGATATGTCCTATCAACATGTTGTCCATAGAAACCTTTTCGTTTCGAATCGTATTTGGTAAACTGAAAACCTTCATTGAAACCCCATAGGTCAAACTTATAGAATCTTTCATTGAGTGCTTGAATGTAGCCAGTCATTCTTTGAAATACCCAAGCCATATCATCCTGAGGGAATAACCATACAATATCACTACGTCTGATATTTGGGTTACTTATACCACCTTCACCACCACCAACTTTAGCATCTTGTTTTCTGCGTTTATTACCGATAGCAATAATTTTATCACATTCTTCCGGTGTAAATGCGTTCTCCCAAAATGCCCAATTCTCTAGTTGGTCATTAGCAAATGGCCATGAACCACCCATTGATTGTGGTACTTCTGATTTACCCTCTGAAGGATCATCATATTCTTTATCTTCACCAATAACCTCAACAGAAGTTTTCTTAGTTTTGCGTTTTATACCTTTTGGTTTTTCAACTTCAGATTCAATCTTGCGTATTCGTGCCATCATCTTCCTTTATAATATCAATCACACCATCAAAGTGTCATTTCACTGGGAAAGGCTTTCAAACCATTCCCAGTTTCAGCCTTTAGCGTAAATTTCACAGTTTACCTTGTTCTAACGAATTGGTAATCTCAGCGAACGATTTTGCTTTAGGTGGTGGTGCTTTAGGTTTAGTATCTTTAGGTGTAATGCGTTCGATAGTCTTTGCAACATCATCAGCAGTAACTCTTTGCAATACAAACTGTTTAAAGTCTGCATACTCATTGTGCACCTTCATTGCATGTTTGCCGTTAACGGATGCGGCATCTGCAAAGAACACAGTACAACCACCTGTACGTAATGGTGCAATCTCTAGTACATTATCTAGGTTGATAATAACTGGACAACCTTTTTCTACAGAATCAACTTCTACAAATAAACTCATATTATCTCCTTATTTTCTATCACAATCCGTAACTCGGATCAAATACACAGTCACATCAGAATGTGGACGAACAAAGAAACATTGTCCTTTAATGTCCCATA
>Ga0316219_1002553_pt1 | contig 16421 bp, 10 predicted proteins | sample TBH18003PmetaG_FD_203635 | JGI IMG/M metagenome (GOLD analysis project Ga0316219, IMG submission 203635) | Freshwater microbial communities from Trout Bog Lake, Wisconsin, USA - TBH18003P | ecosystem: Environmental > Aquatic > Freshwater > Lake > Hypolimnion/Profundal zone | place: USA... | reverse complement strand
TTGGTCAACCTGCTTTGGGTTGTCCTAGCTGGGATCTGGCTTGCCATCGCCCACGTCATTGCGGGAATAGCCTGCCTGGGCTCCATCGTCGGTATTCCCTTTGGCTTGGCTCACTTCAAGCTGGCTGGGATTTGCTTCGCGCCGCTGGGGAAGCGGACGGTCCCCTCCGAGGTCGCAGAGGCCCTTGAGCGTGCGCGGGCTGATCGGATCGTGGGCGGAAATGGCCGTTAGGTGCCACTTTATGATGTCCCCTGAGAGGGAACAGGCGACCGAGAAATCATATTACTTCGCGGAGAGTATCGTCCTCGGGATTACTATGCCGCCTCCGATTGGGACTGTCGGGCTTGCGCCAATGCCTTCGGTGACGACCGACGTCACAGCAACAGCGCGATTTGGAGCCCAGCCGAAGCAGGACCATCCATGTTAAGGTGAAAAAAAATCCCCAGTAGCCCATCCATGTGGAACCACGGATAATCCATCCGACTGGCCGGACGAACCCGGTGCAATAGAAAGCCGGTGCGGCAAGAGCCGCTGGAATCACCAGATCGAGCCCGATAATAATTCCCCACCGCAGAACCGACGCATCCCAACTATCGTCGTAGCGCAGGTCGAAGAAGTCTTTGGCTGTCTTGTTGAAGCGCACAAGGAAGACGCCCCAGACGAGGACCATGACGGTGATGTGCCAGCCGAGGTAGCTTAGGATGGCAGTCAGGGTGGACATGGGTGGGGCGGATTGGAACACGGGCATGGGCGCATGGTCAACAAGGCGCTTTGAGGGCGTCGTTTCACTTCACTTTCCTATTTCTGCCCTCCGGTGTCTTTCTCACGGCAAAAATCGGCCATAATGTAATGGGGAGATATTAGCTGCTGGCCGTCGCTAGACGCTACCCCCCCCCACTAACCGAGCCCGGCAGATTGCCGGGCTTTTTCGTGTACCGAGCCGGTATGCGATCAACCCAAAAAAGAAAGGAGCCGTCATGGCTGTCATACTCAACCTTACCTATTCCAAAAAACTCGGGCTGCCCAACTTCAGCAGCCACCAGTGCAGTGTCAGCATACAGTCGGAGATTCCCGACCTCACCCAAGTCACCGGGGAGGTCAAACGCCTCTACCTCCTCACCCAGGACGCGGTGGATCGCGAGATTCAAGAAGTCGGGTTTCTGCCAGATGGAACCACCTACGGCATGAACCCGCCCGCCAACGGAAACAACGGGGCCAGCCGGCACCGCGAGCCCAACGGGCACGCAGCTGACACCGGCACCTGGGCCTGCTCCCCCAAGCAGCGTGAACTGGTGGAGAAGATCGTCCGCGAGAACAATCTCGATAAAAACGACATCGAATCCCTCGCGCAGGATCGGTTCGGTGTCGGAGTCCGGCAACTCAACCGGCTCCAGGCCAGTGGGCTGATCGACGAACTGCTGGAGCGCCACGCCGGGCAGCGGCGCAATGGGAACGGCAATGGCCAACGGGGCCGGTTCCAGCGCGAGGGGAGAGGGAGCTCCCGATGATCGCGTTCGCTGATCCACCCCCTGCGGCGGCTTTTGAGCCGAGTCAACCGAAGGGGCGGAGCATTGAGGAACTGACCACCACGGTCTCGGCCTCCCGGTTGGGCACCTGGCTTCAATGTCGACTCAAGTTCCATCTGAGGTATGTCGCCGGAGTCGCCAAGCCGCCCACGGCAGCCCTTCACGTTGGGAAGACGGTACACGCCGTCCTGCAGCAGTGGAGTCTCGCCAGGTGGCGGGGAGCGCCGTTGGATGACGCCGCCATCGGCGCGGTGTTTGAGGCAGCGTGGGCGCAGCCCGAAGGGGCGGCAATGGTTTGGAATGGCGAGGAGGAAACCTCCGTAAAAGGAAACGCGCTCGCCGTCATCCAATGCTACCTGCGCGAGACACCCATTCGCGAATGGTTCCGGATCAATCTCTGGGCTGCCATTATGCTGGCCATTCCCGCCGTCCTCGTGGCCCCCCTGGGTGGGTATTATGTCGGCGAGGCGATTATCCGGCTCTTTGGTGGCACCGGCATCAGTTCCGATCTCAAATGCAGGCTCTCCGTCCCGTCTTTCGCCTTTGGCGGCGAGCAGGCGCGAGTCGTCGCCATTGTGAAACAAATGCCTCCGAGGGATTTTGCGACGTGCAAAACGGTGACCGGAGTCGAAGAAACCGACAAGTCCGCCGCCGAAATTTACAACGCCATTCCGGGCGATTTCCAACTCCAGAGCGCCGTTTACCGTATCTATCCCGCAGGACTCAAAACCGATCCTGTATCGAGCTTGGAAATCGATTTCGATCCAGCGGAGTTTTCTCTTTCCAATGCACGCCCCGCACCGGCGGAAGGCTCTACTCTGTACCAGTGGGACCCGGTAACCCGCCTCTGGGGGCCACTGAAGACCGAGTGGTTCGGAAACACCGCGAAAGCGGAGGTCCGTTGCCTCCCCGATTATTTTTCCTATGTGGCTTTGATGAAACGGGTGAGGCCGGTGTCGTCAACGAGTATTTCGTGGCAGGAGATATCCGCTCTCTCGGGCTACTGGATTGGAAAGACCAATCCGTCCACCACCATCAGCGTTACTTCGCAGGATGGGCGAACCGCAAAATGCGAAAGCGATACCACTGGAAACTTCCGTCTTCCCTTCCAGCTTAACCCGGGCTTCAACCCGTATCGAATCGAACTCTCGCCCCTCGAAGGCAAGGCGTATACACGCATCATCGACATTGTGCAGAAGAGTGGCGAAGTCGTGACATCTCTGGCACCATCCCTGCGAATTCTTGGCGACTCCACCGTTTCGGTGAATAGCAAGCTTGTCATCCTGTGCCAGGACACTTCGTTAAGCGATGCCAACGTGAAAGGGAAACGCAGCATTGTCGCCCAGTTGCAAACGTCCGACTTCTCGAAACGGTTCACCGTGGAACTGGCGGAAACCGTGGCTGGGATGGGGAACTTTATCGGCTGCATCTTGCCGCAAGGTTTCCAGGACACCCAGGCTTCAACCGTAGCTTCGCATTTTCCCTCGCATCTGGCAGACGGGGACAAACTGAACATATCCGTCGGCACCGCTGCGCTGAATCTGAAAGTCAAAGACACCGAGCCGCCCAGGATTTCACTGTCAAGCGTAACCCACCCCTGCCTGCTCTCCGCCACTCCGCAGGGAGGGAGCGCGTTGGCGAGCACGCAACTTCACTCCCAATGCAGCGTCACCGTATCAAGTAATGCGTGGAAACTTGCCGGGGTCGAAGGCGACCGCCCATCGGCAAGAATTGCGAATTGGCCTATGTCAACTTTTTTGGCGGATTCCTGGCCATTTATCGGATTTACCTACAAGCTATATCATCAGGCACCCTGGCAGTTGATCCTCCGTGGCGACAAAGGGATTCAGTCGTTTCACTTTGCATGCCAGGATGCTTGGTTTGAACCTTACGCCCTCACTGACCCGTTAATCGCGGATGGAAACTGGCATGACTGGCAGCGGAGCCTGACGGAAGGAAAATTCAAACAGATCGACTCCGTCTCGTTCGGTTCCTGGATCAAGACTGGCTACCTCCGGGTGGAACCGGGATTCCCGGATGCCAGCCGCGACACGATCCTCGTGAAGGATCTCTGGATCGGGCGCAGCTACACTGATCGGCTTGTCGAAATGGGATGGCACATCGAGGATGATTCTCATCTCGGCCGCGTCGATTGGTGGGTTGACCAACAAGTGGATTCGGCGGGTCCCGAGGCCAAGGCTCCGCTTAAATCCCTCTCGAAATCGCTAACGAGTCCCATCGCACCGGATGGGAAATGCTCTTTCAAACTTCCCGAGGACGGAAAATGGTTTTTCCACATCCGGGCGGTAGATCTGGCGGGAAACGCATCGCCAGTCATTAACTATCCATTGATTGTATATTCGACTCTCGGAAAAAACGCGGCGGCTGCCGACCGGCTGCTGAACGTCGCCGCCACGCAGGACGTATCGTGGAACCAACCCGACGGCACTTTTCAGGTCAAACTTGAAGGATTCGGCGCGTCGCTAAACCCGAGCAGTTTGGCTCTGCGTATCGGATCGGTTTCCTATCGGATGGCGAAGGTGAATTGGAATTCAAGTTCGGAGACGCTTACGATTGGAGCTACCTCTTTTGGCAATTCCATTCCGCTTGGCTTCGATAGAGAAACGCTTTTCGCAAAACTTGAGGGATCTGACATGGCAGGGAAACCGATCCTCAATCTGCCCGATTTAAAAATCCATATCACCTCGCAATTCAGTTGGAGTCCAACGCCCAATGGCGGCGTCTTAAAGCCCGCAAGTTATGACCCGGAGAACCAATGGATTGCTTTTTGGAAGAATCCGACTCCGCCTTGGATGGACCTTTTCCCGGACTGCGTGAACAATGTCTTGGTACTTACAACCGGGAGAAACAAACAACAACCGTCGCCGACCCGCTGGGAACGGCCGATGGCGTTCGCTTGCGATGATGCCCAAAATGTCTATTGGGAAGAAAACTGGTCCGACCCGACTTCAAAGCCAGTCCCACTTGGTAAGACCCTGGATAAATTGATCTTTTCTTTCAATGGCTCTCCCGCCACGATTCCCGGGCGATTCTCTCCCCACGATCTGGATAAAAATGCGTGGGTTTATATGCAAACGCCGACCGACCCTTTTGAACTGGCTACTCTCCGTATGATTTCTCACCCCAAGGAAGGCGAAATGGCTATGTCTCGCGCATCAGCGGCGGATGTGATGGCAGAGATCAACAGGCAAGGAAAGAACATCATCCGCCTGGACGGATGGCTTCCTCAGGGGGGAGGATTTATTTATCTCAGGGCTCGAGGTAAACGCAAAATCCAGTTTGCCACCGGCTCGGATTCGTCCTATCGCCTCCTCCCAGGACAGGAAATCCGAATCGACGCGGCGGACGAATGGACCCGGTTCACCATCTTGATTACTCCGGCTCACGATTACAAAACAACGACTGGTGGAGCAGTTCAGGGAAAGTTTTATTGGTAATATCTTAAATATATGAAACAGAAATTGCTGCGGCTCTTTTTCCTCATTCTGGTGGCCTCCGTGTGGCTCCCGTTCTGCGCTCACGGCGACGATGCGGATACGCTGTTCAACCAGGGACACTGGCGCGAGGCGTTGCTGGCCTATCAAGCTCAGTTTAGCTCGGAATGCCTGGAGAGAAAAATCACCGACTTGAAACCCGATTCCTATATTTCGAGGGTTATTGAATCCGACTCGGAAGCTCTGTTGAAGGCACACTGCCTTTTTGAGCGCGGCGCACTGGCGTTTTTGAAAAAAGACAATGAACAAGCCGCTCGCCAATGGGCCGCATGCCGTGATGCGCTGAAGGCAACTCCGAATGAAGGCAATTTGTACCTGCGCCGGGTCAACATGGCTCTCGCGCAAATTTGGGTTCAATCCCTGGCATCCAAGGACCCGAAATTTTTCCACGAGGGATTAACGGAGATTTGCCAGACCATCGACGAGGGTCCGCTCCCCGAAGGCACCGCCGAGTTCCGCTGCCAATTCCAGCAGGAATATCGATTCTTCTTTGCAAGGACAGTATTTTCCACGATCCCGCAGTTGAACGCTCAAAATGAGGCGCAGTCGATAGCGGTTGTTTCACAAAAGCTCACCGAACTCTGGAGCAAGAAAACCCTTTACAAGCTTCTGTCCGATGAATCGGTGAATACCGAGAAATCATACGAAGCCCTAGTCGACCGAGTTCTCTTTGCGGATACGGATCATGAGATTTCCGCCAACCTTTTCAAAAAGCTCTCGGAAGCATCCAACGCAATTCCTGCTCCCGCCTATTCCGATATGGCTGCATTGCTGTGCGTCTTCAACGCTGAAAGCGTACCGGACGGGAATCTGGATGCGTTGTTCAGCGGCGGACTAGACCAAGCAAAATTGGATCGCAATCGTTTCGGCAATGTCATTTACCAAATACTTAAAATTGCCTCCGGGTTCCCGGCGTCGAACCGCGACCCACTCCTTCAGGGTATCAGCAAACATCTTGATCTCGTTTCATGGCCGAACCCGGAGGTATGCATGGAGATGGCGGCATGGATGGCCAAAGCCGGATGCGGGAAAGAGGCGTTGAACCTGCTGCAAACTCTCAAGGAAGTCCGCCCTGGCTCGCCAATGTATCCGCGCTTCTGTATGGCACTTACCCAGGTTTATTATTACCTGGGAGACTTCAACGCATCGCTCTCCGCAGGCTCCTCTCTTTCGGATAAAAGCAGCGGCACTCCAGCCGAGATTTTGTATTGGCAGGGGTTAAGCTATGCCAAGCTCCGGAAGAACGTCAGAGCTATCGAATCCTTGAAGGCCTTTATTTCCAAGGCTCCGACAGCCGAGGAGGCTCCAGAGGCCTGCTTTTTCCTTGGGACCCTTTGCCTTTCTTCCGGGAAAAAGACGGAAGCCCAGCGTTATTTTCAGCAGACGATTGTTTCGTATGGCGGGACAATCTACGCCGAGCGAGCAAAACAGTTTACCAGCATGTTAATTAGGTGACGCCTGATTACGTCCCGGCTCACGAGCGTTTTGCTTTCCTGGAGACAAAAAAGGAGGTCGCGATAAATCCGAAGCTGATGTGGAGAATCAGCACCAGGAAAACCAACGGAATGGAAGCTAGGTAAGTATCGGTCGCCTGTTTGACAATATCATATTGCCGGAACGTCTCGAATGATTTCAGGTAGCCGCTCCACCCCCAATACGCCGATATGAGCGGGCGGGTAATCCAACTCACCCCCTCCGGCAGAGCGAGCACCGCACCGGACAAAGGCAACTGAAGCCCAACAAGGTAGATGGCGAGTAGCGAAGCCCGTTCCGCCGAACGGCTGTATGCCGAAATCGCCAGGCAGATCGCGCTCATGGCCAGGGTCGATACAAAGAACATGCCGCCTTGGACCGCAAAGTCGCCCGGGAACCCGCAGATGCTTTTTACGAACCAAGTCATCCACCACGCCTGAATGGCGCTAAAGAGCGAAACCTGGATAAACTTCACCGCTGTGTATGCCCACGGTGAAAGTCCAACGCGCCGTTCCTTGTCCAGGATTCCCCGCTCCTTCGCGATTTCCCGGGAACCGTTGTTGGCACCCATCAAAGTCAAGAGAATGACCTGGAACATGGCGAGACCCGAAATCAACGAGGCTGCGTGAAAGGACTCCTTCAAGTAGAGAAGTTGCTCCATCAAAGTTCGCACGACATTGGTTTCAATGCCGAGTGAAAGATTCCGAACTTGGGGAAGGCCACGGTATGCGAAGATGGCCACCAGAATCGGGAACGTCAGGACCAGGGTCAGTTGGAGAAATAACTGGCCGCGATCCCGCGCCAGCAACAGCCACTGGCGTCTCAGGAGGGTAGGGATTTGCACGAGCCCTCCCGGCGGACGCGCTGTTTGCAACGGCTGGGGAGTCGGAAGAACGTCAGGCAATTCAGCGACAAAAGGTTCGGAGGGAAAGTCATCCTCCGTTTTGGCATACAGCGTCTCAATATCGGCTGCGGCATATTGGCAGAGGAGAGACGAATAATCGCCCTGGAAACGTAGCCGTCCGTGCGACATGAAAATTACGCCATCGCAGAAATGAATGTTATTCAGTGCGTGTGTGACCAACACGATGGTCTTCCCTGTTTTGGCAGCCAGTTCGTCGAGCCATATCATCATCTCCCGCTCGGAATGGGGATCAAGACCGCTGGTCAGTTCATCCAGGAAAAGGAACGGCGGGTCGCCGATCAGTTCCTCCGCCAGGGCCACACGCCGCATCTGTCCGCCCGAAAGTGTCCGGTACGGTTGATCAAGAAACGACTCAATCCGGGCGAGTTCGATGATGTAGTCGAGCCAACTCCTACGCTTCTGCCGGTCTACCAGCCGGGGAAGCCGTAGCGCCACGGCGAAGTTCAGTATTTCCCGAATCGTCAGGTCCTCATGGAAGGCCGCGAATTGGGGGAGGTAACCGATGGCCAGCGGATACTGCGCCTTGAGCCGGACCACTTCGTATCCGGCAAGAAAAAGCTGACCTTCGGTCGGCTGCACGATCCCGGCCAACACGTTGAGCAGGGTGCTTTTGCCGCACCCCGACGGCCCAATGATCGCCACGAATTGCCCTTTGCCGACGGATAGGTTAATTCCCGACAGGAGCGAAACCATGCCGTGATCCGTTGGAACCCTGAGACTGACGTTCCTAGCGAAAATGACGTCCTGCAACTCTGCGTCCGCAATCATGGGCGATTCGGATTCACGAATCCTTTTTGAGAATCGCTTCGCCAACGCGCTTAATCCCATCATTGGCAAGCTGGCTCGCCGGATAGAATTTCTGGGCGTTCACGTACCAGTTGAGGCTGTAGCCCAACTGCCCGCGAAACTCGGCGTCCTGCGCTTTGTTGAGGGCGCTCACAAATTCCGCTGACCTCATGGAGAGATCGGCCAGCCGTTGGTTTAGCTTGCTATCCTCCGGCCAGTTCTTGGCCGCAATCTCCAGCGCTTCCCAAGCGCCGAAAGGATCGCCGTTGCGTTGAAGCAGATTCGCTTTTTCAAGCGCCATTTCGCTCTCCTTGACCTTTAAAAGCGCCTCCTTGAGTTGATCCTCCCGCTTAGAGTCGCCCTTGATCGCCGCTAAAAAGGGAAGCTGTTTGTCAAAAATCCCCCGGTAATTCTGCTCGGAAACCAGACGGTCGAACTCGGCGGTCCCTTGGTTTTTGACATCCTGCGATTCAAAGAAAACCGACGCGGCAGACGCCAGGTCGGGATTTGCCGGCCATGCTTCCGCCGCGGCCTTGAACTCCTCCATAGCCTGCGCCTGGTCTCCCTTCTGCGCAGCTAGCTTTGCCTTGCCCATCCGCATTTTGCTTTCGAGCTTCACCGCGTTGACCAACGAAAGCGGCTTCGCCGGTTCAAAGTCCGTGACTGCCTTTGTCATCTCCGCGACAAGCGGCTCCAGCGAGCCAAAGTCTCTCGCCTCAATCAGGTTCTGCATTCGCTGCACCTGGAACGCATACTTGGCTACTTCACGCTTTGAATCCCGAGGGACGCCTCTCAATGCAGGATCGAGATCACCCACGAGGAACGCGCTTTGCAAGGTCCTGGACGCGGCAACGATCTCCCGGTTGCGGATTTGGTAATCAAAGACGCTCACTCCTTCCTCAATCGAGTTCATGTTTTCGACCGATTTGTTGACTTGGTTGCCCATAGTCACGGGATAATCGCCATCGCCAAAGAGTTGCCGGTAGAAATTGGCCGCCATGATCACATGGCGATAGCGCTTGCTGGCAAATAAGGTGGAAACCGTGTCGGCAAAATCCGACTTGGTCTGCGCGGCGATCTTGTCGCCTTTAAGCTCGTTTTGCTTGATTCTGATTTTCCCCTCCAGCGACTTCAAATAGTACTCAGCCGCCTGAAGTTTTCCGGGAATGTTGGGAAATTGCATGTTGGCTGCCATCGCCGTCGGATCGTTAGCATTCGCATCCGGCTTCGGGTTTTGCTTGGGCACTGTTTTAGGCCGAGCAGTAGTGTTAGCGCCCACATGCGCTTGTCCATCGTCAGCCAGGCCGTCGGCATTCCAGTTCGCGGTCCGGATCGCTTCACGCAGGGCGTTATTGTTGGAATTGATCCTGTTCTGTGTTTTGCTTGCATCCCAGATCGACTCGATCCGGTTGCCAAGTTCCGCGCTGACCCCGGCATCCCACGGATACTCGTTGAGCTTGTAAAGAAGCCGCCATGCGAGAATGGGGTTGTTCTGGCGCAAGGCTTCAATAACCGACTTGTAGGTTTGATTGTAGGCCTGAATTTGCGCGGGATCAGATTCAGGACTGTTCAGAAATTTCTCGAACCGCTGGCGCGTAACCGGCTCCTCAAATCCCGGCTGGTTCAGCGAATCCAGCGCCTTGATCTTGTCTTCTAATTTGCTGCTTAGGTCGCTTGCTGTTTTCGCTGCCGTGCCATCCTGCGGCTTTTTGTTGAAGAGATAATCGAGAGCCGTCGGATTTGCAGCCTGCTTCTGCGCATCGGAATACGCGTTGGCAGCCGCACCCTCAGTCTGCGTTTGGGTTTGCGGCTGCGCTTGCGCCGGTGGCGCGGCTGGAGGCTGTGGCTGCACGGGTGGGACTGGAGCCGGGGTATCTTGTGCGAACAGTGGCGTCAAGGTTTGCCCAACCAAGACACAAACGATGAGACTGGTCCTAAAGTTTTTTGAATGATTTTGCACGGATGAGTCCTCCTTCCTCGACGACTAATTCCACACGATAGGCTTGGTTCTTGTCGAACGCCGCACCCCCAATCTTGGCCGGGATTAATACAGCCAAGCGATTCCCTTCGTTCATGACGGAGAATGTCATCAGACGTCCCGCCCCCATCCGCCAGCCCAAGTCGGCGTCCACTCTCAAGTCGGCCTTGAATGTGCTGCCCGCGATGGAATCGGGATTGGAAAAATATTTCTCTGTCGGGAACACGGGCAGCGTCCGAAGGGGGTCTCCAATCGCATTCAATGCGAAATACGCACCAGCCGCGATTGCGAGCAGTGCGACAACGGCGATGATGATCCACATCGCTGATCTTGCCTTCCTGTGGCCAGCGTCCGGCGCGATTACGGCCGATATCCCCCCAAATGGAGAACTGGCCTGCGAATGTTCGTTCGAGTGCTGCATCGGGTGATGATTCTAGTAGGAGAAGCCGCAACCACAAGAAAAACTAGCCACCATAACGGCTACGAATTCCGGGACAAATCAGGTTCTTTGATCTTCATTTCCGTAGCGACAATCCCGCATGAACTCCGAGCGACGACAATCCATGCCATCACACCCAAAAGGATGTCTCTTCCCAACCAGAGCCATGTCTTCAACAGCGAAGGTTCTCCGCTACCAAAGCAGCCGCAATCCACCTGCAATCCTCTTGCCAAGGCGGAAATCAAGGCCACAGCAAATATGGCAGTCAAAATCAAAACGGAAAATGCCGCCAAGCCGCGTTCAAATCCGGTAATCAGCATTATGCCAACGATCATCTCAAAAACGGGAAGACTGATTGCTAGCGGATTGATGAACGCGGTTGGGAGCAGTTGAAACTCGGCGATGCTGTCGGCAAAAGCCTGTGGCGACTGCATTTTCAGAATCCCCGCATATAGGAAGACTCCGCCCAAAACCAGCCGCATAACGAGGAGCAACCAGCGATTGGAAAAGAGTGCTTTCATCGTTTTACCTCCTGCGGCAAATGTTGGAAAGTCCACTCCGTCCATCCGCCTTTGAAAATCAACACGCGCCGAAAGCCGAGTTTGACCAAAGCACCCGACACCATCTTGCTGTCCTCGCAATCCAATCCCGCACAGTAGACCGCGACCGGCTGATCTTTGCTCGATTCCAGCACGGCTTTTTGTTTTGCATACACATCCGCAAACTCCTCCCGCGCAAAACTCAGCGCACCTGGCACATGCCCGAGACGATAAATCTTCTCCGGTCTGGCATCGAGGATCACCCCTTTTTTGCTGTCCGTTAACGCTCGAAATGCCTGCCAACCGATGATCTGCGGATGGTCGGCAGTGGGAAAGGAAAGAGAAATGGCAGTTAAGTCCTTGGCCGCTTTGATCCTTGGGTTAGATTCCAACAACGCCATTCGCCTGGAAGCGATCAATTTTTCCAGACTGTTCCCGCGCTCCAAACGCTCACACTCCAACCACTGCGCCGCCGGATCGTCCAGCGCCTTCCGCATCAGTTCCAGCGTTTCGTTTTCCTCGGTTGAGGTCACCTTCTTCGAAGTGTGGGAGATAATGCATCGCTGCAAATCCACCGAATCATTCCATCTCCACGCCGCCATCGTTTCGGCAAATGCGTCTGCCGGACGCTTTTTCACCGCCTCCAGATACGCTTGATAACGCGCCTGATCCACGCCTGTTAATTGCTCGGGCTTCATCCCCGCCTGCCCCGTCGAAGATGCCGGTGCGCGCGAAGCGATCTGAGCAACCGCCGCTTCCATGCGCTGCTGTTTGGTCGCATAATGCAGAGGCAGCGGTTTCTCCCGAAACTGATTTACCAAAAGCCCGATACAAACCGCCGTAGTCGCTAGAAGCCAAACCCCGACGAGATACCTTACCGATGGCGTGTAAGAATGGTGACTGCTCATTGGCGTAGAACCGACGCTTTTCCGTGGTGGTCGATCCTTGGACTGGCTATTTCGTGGTTATCGTGAGGCATATTGCTTTGACATGGAATCGTGGTGCACGAAAATTAACGCATCATAGCCAAAGAAGGTCGCGTTTCTGACCCGGATTTTAGCGAGATTTGCTGGGGCTGCAAAACTAATCTCGCGAGGTTGCCCGGGGACAGCACTGGATGGGGTGGGACCGTGTGTTGAAACGTTCGGATGGTAAGGCGCAAGTCACAATCGCGTGGCCTCTGTTGCCCAGAAGCTTTCGTTGGTGTTTATTTTCGTTTTGGGCGTGTTTTTCATGGCCTATGGTATGCGTTTGCTCTTAAAAGCCCCTGCCTCCTCGCCAAACTACATGTTTTTGCTCACTCCTTCGGCTTTTCGTTATGTTTCCAAGCATCAACAAAACATGCCACTGCTGTAAAAGACACAGACGCAACAACTCCTCCATATTCTATCCCCAACAAAAACGCACTCCGCAGCGCCTCCTTATTTGGTTCCATTAACGAAATCCAGTCGGCTATCGCACCCCTAATCGAAATTATAAAAATAGAAGCTGCGCTTAGCGCAATCCCGGAAACAATGACAATTTTTCTACGCATATTCATGCCTGGCTGGAATTTTACGAACCCTACCGAGGAGTTAAATTTGCAACTGCTTGGTCTGCGGCATGCATGATTTGTGCGGTCCTTGCTAATGAAATCGCAAGATCGACAGCCGCATCAGGACCAGTAACCGCCGCTGCCCCAGGGAAGAGAGATGCCGCACCATCAACTCCCTCGTGAATGCCATTCCACGCCCAATAGTTACCAATATTACTGGCTTCTTGACATCTGATGCGCTGCTGCGCCTTTGCTATTTGCGCATCAATATCTCCATCTTCTGGATGCAGTCTGGCATCGTAATCGAGGGGACTTGAGCCATTGGGCCTTATAACTAAATTTTCTACCGTGCCGACGACAGGAATTACAGAGACGACATTTCCTACAGTAGACCAAAAAGACAAACCAAGCGGATCTATATATCGCTCAGGATTATTTCTAACATACTTATACAAGTTTGACCCTTGCTTCAATTCCGCGTGATTGAGCGGGTCGCGGCTGATAAATCTCCCCAATACCGGCGAATAAGCGCGGGCACGGTAATGATACAATCCTGTCTCGCTATCATATTCCCGGCCCGTAAACAAGAACGGCGTCAGCGAGGTCGTCTTGAGATTGCCATTCCCATCCTTGATCGTCGGTTTCCCATACACATCATAGCTGTATTGCTCCGTGATGGCCCCGGTGCTGTCCGTCAAGGAAGTCACATTCCCAAGCACATCCTGCTGGAAGTAATACGTGTTGCTTCCTTTGACTACCTGTACCGGACGGTCGATTCCTCCGGCATATACATAGGTCGCCGTTACTGTATTTCCTGTCCCATCGCGTTCCTCGATCAGGTTTTGGCTGTCATAAACATACCTCGCAACAGCGGCTCCATTAATGTCCTTCTCAATTCGGCGCCCTTGGATGTCGTATTTGTAAATGACGCTTGTTCCCGCCTTGCTGGCGCTGACCAAGTGTCCCTCGTAGTCATAACTATACGTCCATGTTCCATCCCCAGTCAGGTCGCCTCTCGTGGAGTATGTGTAGTTTGTCCCGCTTACCGCCGTGTATTGATTGAGGTTGTTGAGCGTGTAGGTGCTTGAGTTGCCGTTGTCTGTCACGCTGGTGCGGTTGCCTACGGCGTCGTAGGCGTATGTCACGGTGCGGGTGGGGTTCAGTGCGGCGTCATATCCATCCTCGGGCTTGATTACTCCGTATTTGACTCCGATTACTTGATAGGTGGCGTCGTATTTGTAGACGTCTCCGGTGCCGTCTTTGTACCTTACCCAGAGCCGATTGCCCACGGCGTCGTAGCCATATTCAAAGGATTGCCGCACGTTGGTCGGGGTTGCGCTTTCGCGTAATGCGATCTGCGTCGCCCGGTTGTCGGCATCGTAGGTGTAGACTGTTTCCAAGCCGTTGGCCAACGTCGCTTTTGTTACCCGGCCCGCGTCGTCCTTGGTGTAGCCTGTGATCTGGTTGCTGCCTGAGTCCGCTATGGAAGCCAGCGAATTGCGGTTGTCGTAACTATATCTTGCAACTGCTCCCGAGGGATACGTCACTTGATTGACGTTCTGGCTGTTGTCGTAGCCATACCCGATTGTCCGGCCATCGGCCACGAGCGATGTTATCCGGTTGGCGTCATCGAGCGTGTAAGCGATGCTTGATTCCGTCACCCCGCTCTTTACCCGAGTCACCCCTGTCGATCGGTTGGCGTCATCATAGCTGTAGGTAAATACCGTGCTATCCCCGCCAGCGCCATACGTCTTTTTCGTCCGCCGGTCCGCGTTGTCATACTCATAGCTGATTTGCTGCCCGGCGCAATCCGTTACCTTTGTCAGGTTATCGTTGGCGTCGTATTCGTAGCTCTCCTGCCTGTTGTCCGGGAACTTGAAGGTCTGCTTCTTGTTCACCGCGTCGTACGTGTAGCTCAGCGCATGCCCCAACGCATCCGTCAGCGTCGTCATGTTTGCTTCGGCGTCGTAGGCAAATGTCGTCGTGTTGTTCAACGCGTTGGTTATGGAGGTTTTCCGCTGCATTTGGTCCCAACCGTAGCTGGTGACGTTGTTGTTGGCATCCGTCACGCTCGTCAGGTTCGCCATTTCATCGTAGGTAAAGCTCGTCTGGTTGGCAAGCGCATCCGTCGCGGTCGCCACTTTGTTGTAGCCGTTATAGGTCGCGGTGGAGGTGTTTCCCAGCGGGTCCGCCGAGGTCAAGAGGTTGCCGCCCTCGTCGTAGGTCTTGTTCCAGTCCTTGCCTGCCGCATCGGTCAGCTTCGTCAGGAACCCGCTCGCGTTATACGTCATGCTCGTCGTGTTATTGCGCCCATCGGTGATGGTCGCCACCTGCCCCTGCGGCGTGTAGGTGTTCGTCAATACCGTCGATCCCAGCCCGTTCTTGGCCGTCAAGAGGTTCCCCTTGGCGTCGTAGGTGTAGTCCGTTGCGTGCCCCAGCGGGTCCACGCTTTTCGTCTTGTTGTAGTTGTTGTCCCACGTATAACTCCACGTCTTCCCCAGCGGATTGGTTTGGGCGAGCAGGTTTATCTGCGCCAATGCATCTGGATTGTAGAGATCATATGCATACGTCGTTTCTTGTCCCTTGGCGTCCTGAGATATTAGCGTCTGATTTTGATCGCCCACCATCGTATAGGTCGTATGCCCTAGCGCATCGTAATACAGAACGTTTTGAAACTTCCCATCCGATGAGGCCTGCGAAAACGAGTAACTCTCCGTATGATTCAACGAATCCGTCTTACTCATATCTGATACCGATCCCGCACTCACTCCCATACTCACATCATATCCGTAAGAATGGTTATATCCCAGCGGCCCCGTCACATACGCCACCTTCGATTGGCTCAGGTCGCTGCTCATGCAAACATACCCTACATTCACCTCCGCCGCATTCGTGTAGGCAATGTTCGTGAGCCATACATACATCTTCCCGCCATAAAACAGTTTTTGATAAGTATAGTGCAAAACTTGATCATCCCCAATAGTCCCGCCTATTCTCACCCCCGTCAGCAGCCCATCGGTGTACGTGTAAAAAACCGTTACTCCATTCGGCCCTGTTACTTTCTGGCAAAGCATACTATCCGCCGCCGTTGTCCCATAGGTAAATACTAATTGCCTCCCACCAGGATACGTTACTGTCAGGGGGCAACGCACCGTGGTGGCAATAGGATTCCCGCTTAGATCAACCGAATGTTTCCCCACCACCTTCCACGTGTAATTCACCGTGTTCCCGTTCTTGTCTATATACTTCTTCAGCGTCCCATTCGCAAAATCGAACACCCACTGCACCTTCCCCGACCTCTGAAACACCGTCACCTCGCCCGATCCAGTAAAGGTGAGCTGCATGGTAAATTTATCGTTGGCGAAGCCGTTTACATCGTTGGCAAATCCGTTGGCGGCCGAGAAGGTCTCCACCTGACCGCTGAAGTTGATCTTGATATCCCCGCCCGTCCACTCCCCGCTGATCGTCTGCATGTAATTGAGCATGTTAACCGTCCAGCCGCACCCGAACGGCCCATGCTCACTGAGGTTATTCTGGAAAGTCCGAGTCAATTCCACCGGCACCAACCCCGGCTGGCTGATGTCCGATTGCACCAGCGAAAGGTTCCCCTTTTTATTATCGACGCTCAGGTTGGAGCTAACGGCTCCGCTCCCACCCACCACCTCCGTGCAAGCGCAGGCCCATATTCCATTGTCCCAACGGCACC
>Ga0316219_1002541_pt1 | contig 16497 bp, 18 predicted proteins | sample TBH18003PmetaG_FD_203635 | JGI IMG/M metagenome (GOLD analysis project Ga0316219, IMG submission 203635) | Freshwater microbial communities from Trout Bog Lake, Wisconsin, USA - TBH18003P | ecosystem: Environmental > Aquatic > Freshwater > Lake > Hypolimnion/Profundal zone | place: USA... | reverse complement strand
ACGAATTACAAGTAGTCAATGCCAATCAAAAATATGTAGATGTGCAAAATACAGTAGCGATCCACGCTCTCAATCAGACATCGGACAGATCTAAAGTTGTAGATCACATCCCTGTGAATAGCACTTGGGATTTTGCACCCTATGCGCAAGCAGTGTGTGGCCCGCAAATAGGCAAACAAAGTAGTAAAATCGCGCTTTTTCATAAACAATACCAGTTCAAGTACGGCTCACACCTATTTTTCTGTTTTTATTCCAATACAATGGCCGGTTGTAAGAAAGGGATCTAAGGATTTAGAAATCCACGTTATGAAATGGGTCAATTATTTACCAAACTTTTCCAAATAAAAAAGACAACAGTCGAGTACATTATAGAACATCCTAAAGAAAATATAGAAAATGCAGCCGACGCACTTGAAAAAAGTATAGATAACAAGATCGAGAATGCAATAACGTCTTCAATTGAAAAAGAGGTCATGGAAGATGGCGTCCACATAGCCAAAGAACTCGTAGTAGAGAAAGTCGAGTCATACCTTCCAGCCGAGCTTTTGGGCAATCAAACCAAGGCTATTGAAACAGTTGTGGAGACGGTGAATAATTCCACGACCTGATTTCCGGCCTGCCTTGATTCACTTTGGCAATTTCTTTTTTATTCACTGCGCACGTCTCCCCGCACGCTTTGCATGGTTTATCTGTTGGCAGAGGTACCCACGGCCCTGCATTCACAAACGTTTCATTACATACCAACTCTCCGGTGGCCAAATACATACATGTCGATTGATCCTTGTTCATTTTACAAAAAGCAAATATAAATTTTGAAAATAGATAATTGAATTGCATAAAGCCAAAATGCATAAAGTCAAAAAGGCGGGGTCATCTGCATCCTGAGAAAGTTCCACATGTCACGCGCGCGCGTCACCTCGACGGGTCCACCGTTTCTCTCGATGGCAGAGAGCTGAGCGCCAGCAAGCACCCTGACCAAAAAGTCCTCGACTGCTGTCTGCAGCGCCTCCACAGCCTCGTCTTCGATGTCGAGATACTCGTTCTGTGTGACGTAGTCTTGCATGATCTCTTCCACCAAGAGGCGGAAAGCGTCTTGTGCGATCAGTAGATCGGTAGTGCGCTGGTAGTGCCGCACCTGCTGGACCCATGTCTCTTCGTTGTCGGCCTCGCTTGACTCGCTGTCCAGAGACATGGTCTCGTCTGAGTCTGAGTCCTCTATGTATTCCATGTCGTCATCATCATCATCCTCGTCCTCCAAAGAGTACACTGACTCTGTCTCTGTTGTCTCTTCATCATCATCAAACTCGCCTTCGGACTCGGACTCGATATCCGTGTTGTCGTCTTCCATGCTGTTTGTATGTGGCCTTATAAAGAAAGTAAAATTATGATATATTCAACTTTTCACCAATTGATACAAATGTGGCTTTATACTGGCTTCTGGCTTCTAGTCCAACTTTGTATTTTTATAAAGCTCCTCAAGAGTCAAAACGTACCGGTAGAAACGAACCACATTAATGTAATTTACTCCATTGCTCGCAAAGTAGTTCTCCCTGTCTTTCAGGTTGAGCCTCGCAGCAGCCCAGTTCAGCTCTTCAATGTACTTGTATGAAACGTGGACCCGGTTGTGGTCCATCTGAAAAACCGCCGTCTTTTGGAAGCGCGGGGAAAACTCGGGTCTCTTGAGAAACATGGAGGAACAGAATATAAGATTTATTTAGTTGTATGTTGAAAATGAAATGACTAGAACAATCATTTTTATTCGACATGCTGAAAAAAGTAAACACGACGTTGTTCACCTTGATGCCCAAGGCAAAGCACGTGCTATATTTCTAGCCGATTACATTCTTCATCCGTACAACGACTTCGAGGTCCCAACTGCAATATACACCATGACAGCTCCACATTCTAAGCGATGTATTGAAACCATGGCTCCCACCCTAGCCAAAATCAATGCGGTACATCACATCAATGTACCTCGTGCACAATCCGAGCAGCTTGCGAAAACACTGCTAATGTCTTGTGAAAAAGAAAGCTCACTAGTTTGCTGGGAACACTCTCGAATTGTCGACATCATGAATAATATGGGCATCCCTGTTACTGCATGGGGTCTTGTACCTGACTCTCACAAGGATGACGGCAAGTGTTTTGATGCCACATGGGTCCTCACTGTGACACCCACCATGTTCAAGCTCACAGTATATAGGCAGTTTGCTATAAAAAACGGGATCGCCATATGGAACCACCCACGAACAAATGTGTGGTGGCAGCAATCGTTCCCTAGGACACAAGAACAAACAAGAGGAAACATTTGTGTAGTTTCCTAGAGACCGTGAAAACCTACAATGGCTCGCGCTCTTGCCCGGATGGCGTCCATGTCGATCATCTCCTCGACCATCTCCCGATATTGCACCATGTTGTGTATGCCGTGCATATATTGAACGTGGTTCTCCGCCAAGTCCCGCGCTTCACAAAGCAACCGCGACATGACTTTGCCATAGTTGGTGTGTGCATATAGGAACTTCATCTCGAGCATGATGATGACAACTTCTTCCAAGGTCTTTTCGGTCTCGCCTTGTATAAACTTTTTGCACAATTGCGAGTCGTCCCGTAGCTCGAGGCCGTTGCTTTTCAATGCGTTGACCAACTCGTACTTTCGCACTATCGACATGTCACCCTTGTTCAAATATTCTCTCTTTTCGGACAGGGTAAACTTGTGGTAAATGCAGCCAGTGTCAGCGTCTGAAGTCACCTTGGCCAACCTCTTGACAAACCGCCGCTTGTATCCATCGAGGTCATCCACAGTCGTCACAATATAGTCCATGTCGACTAGCTCACTTGGCACAGCTATTTGTTTCAACCACGCGTTGATGCCCTTGACCTTTTCAAAGACCCGTGTCAGCCACCGGATCCTGCCGTTCCCATTGCGCACATACTCGAACACTGCCTGGTTTGCGATACGTCCATACATTTCGTGAAGTTTCCCCACTTGTACAAGACGGTGCGCCTTGGCTTTCGAGTACAGTCGCTTCTTGGGAATCTCGCCATGCTTCAAAATGGCAGTCATGATGGCCTGGCGTCGCGAATAATAGGTAATGTCGTTCTTGTATATAAAGTGGGAGCTTGTGTAGAAATCGACAGACCACAAGTCATCATCAGTCAACTTGTATTTTGACTTGGCCTCGGTCTTGCACACCTCGACTTTGCCCTTGCACTCGTAGCAAGCCACGTTGATATTGGTTGTAAAGGCGTACTTGATTGCCGTGGAGCTCTTGCAATAGGAGCAAATAGCGGGCTTGTCATATGATGACGTCCTACATTTCTTGCCAGCACACTCCAATAGTAGCCCCTTGATATATTTCTTGTGCAAGATCTGGATCTCGGTGTTGGCAAGGACAGAGCACTGGCGGTTGACACAAGCAAGGCTTGACAGGTCGCACACGTCGAGAATCTCGGGCGCATTCGCCAAGATGATATCAAAGTGATCATCCATTATGTCGTTTATTTTCTTATGACTATTACTACATTTTTTACTTTTAAATAAATAAAAATGCATAGGAAATGGATGGATGGATGATACAGTGAAAGAGTTGGTATACTGACTCGGCACGTTTACTTGTTCAGATCCAAGGGGTGGAAAGGCCCAACTGGGGGCAGGTCGATAGCTTCGAAAAACGTCTTCAATGACTTGGACTTTGTTGGGGTTCCTGGCTCCTCGCGGGTGGCGCGCCACTCTTCCCTGCCCATGTTGGTGCGGGAGAGTCGGGGCAGCATCTTCCTTGGGGCGTCGATGATGGTCCTGTTCTTGGTCATTATGTCTTATGTCCTGAATGTCTTTCGATTATGCAGTATTGACCATACTTGTTTTTTCAACTTTTAGCAATAAACGACAACATGGCGAAAGCCTTCGTCCTTGCTCGGTTCTTGAAACTTGGAAGAAAACAAGTTGAAAGCGATCCTAGGTACGACATGGGGTACAATACGCTTACTATTCCGTGTCATGGCCTCTTTGATATCTGTGGTGAGCCAGACACACCTCGCTGGCACCTCTGGAAATGCTGTCAGATACTCGGCCCTCTTTGCCCTCGTAGCATTTGTAGCGTCAAATACGACACTCTTTCCTGCCATGATAAACGGGACGGCGGCCTTGATCATCTTGGCCGAGGTCTTGTAAATGTCACCATGCAAAACCTCGTAGCCAGCTGGCTCAAACACGTCGGTACACAATGTCGACTTGCCAGATGCAGGATATCCCACCAAGACAATTATCTCTTGAGACCTTTTCACTTTTATAGGCATCCGTTTTGGAAGTGGAAAGAGAGCTTCGGGTTCGACCACATTGACACCTATTGTGTGGGCAAAGACCGCGTCAACATCAGAGTGATCCCCGGGCCGTCCTGGTGCATCACCACACATGAGTGACTTTTCCTTGTTTACTTTCTTTCCACCAAGTATAGAATTGTAAATATTTAAACTAGGTTTATAGTCTGCCTTTTCATATGCTATGCAAATGGTCAAGGGTATGGTCAGCGCTTCGGCTACTGTCACAATCATGCCCCGCTTCCAAGGCTTGCTCTGATTGGTGAAAATGCAAATGCCATAGCCGCGTTTATAATAGGCAGCTAGCACGGTGGGGACAGAAGGGCGCCACCACTTCCAATCGTCCTTGTCCTTTGGAAATATCCCACCACTCTTGGGGCATACAAGAGTCCAATCAAAGTCGATGAATAAAATGCGGCTACGATGTCGGGGATTTCTTATTGAAATTATCATTTATATTTTTACAATATTTATGCAAGCAAAAAGAAAATACATGTATGATTTTGTTGCTTTTTACACCATGATCTTCCGAATAGTTTCAGCACTCACATGAAACTTGTACCTATTCCACAATGCAGCACAACATGGAATGAGCACACCGCCATCAAACGTGACCGAGATCTCCCTATTCGTGCCAAACCATGAAAACGCAATGTCACCCTCGGGGAGAACAATGTTTTTAAGGGTGTCCATGGTGAAGCGCACTTCCTTGGTTCCTGAGACAATACATAGTTTTTTGTTGGGGGTATTTACAACAACATTTGTAGTCACGACAAACTCAGTGGTCGAGCCCTTGACGTTTTTGATGATGAGGATGACACGAGCTTGCTCTTGGATGTGTTGTTTTTTGTAAGGGATGACAGTGTTGGTGATGGTGATGCGGTAGTCACTGGCCATGCCAGCTGCATACAACTTTTGCCAAGTTGCGACCTTGTGCACACCCAATGCATCCAAAGGCATTGTCTCGGGAAGGTCATAAACAAGAATGTCCAAGTCGCCTGTGAAATGAGACTTGCCCACTAATGGTTTGACACTGCGATGCACAAAGGTATCATTGATCTCATCAATGTCCTTCTTGAAGAGCTTGGACAATGACGACATGTAAATGTCCCTAGCTTTGAACTTGTCAATATACTCCTTGTCATGCAAGACAAGCTGAGCGGTGGCATACTGTTCATAAAAAGGCAGAAACTTTACAATCATGACCACAATGTGGTTGGGAAGGTAGGTATTCATTGCGCAATCATACAACTGAAACTTATTTGTATTTTCAATTTTTTTTATGTGAAAATTTAATATATTTATATTGGCAAAAAGGAAATCAGTGTTTTATTACCAATTTCTTTTTTAGGGTTTTGTAGTTTTATACTCACACCAGAATATGCTTCATGGTCGCGGTGCTCACACCAATCTTGTACATGGCGTATTCCTGGGGGTCGGTGCACTGCACCTTGGTGCCATCTGCGTACTCGACCCAAAACTTGTCGCCATCTTCATGTGGTGTGGTGGCCACAAGCTTGCCCCCCTCGTCGAGAAAGATGCCCTTGATGTCAGTGGCATCAAACGACATGGCCCTTGTCCCACGGGCGATACACCTACCAGTGCAGGTCATGGTCACTTTCAATGTCACATTGAACTTGGACGTTGAACCATGGACGTTCTTGATATCGAGGTAGACATGGGCCACTTCATTGGCAGTGAGCACTGTATAGCTAATCTTTTCAATGTGAAAGTCGCCTGCGTGTCCTGCGATGTGCAGCTTTTCCCAGGTGGCAATCTTGTGCACACCTGTAGAGGGGGTGCCAATCTCGTCGTCTGAAAGGTTCGAGACCTCAGTATCAAGAGCATAGTCGAAAACGTCAAAGTTAGCACTCTCTACTAGAGAGGTACCATTCTTGAAGACAAAGGTCTCCTTGATCGCCAATACATCTTTTGCAAAGCTCTCGTTTAAAGAAGACATATAGGCGACCCTGTCCTTGAACTCGGCGGCGTGCTCCTTGGGAAGAAGTGCCTTGGCAGTGGGATACTGGTCGTCGAAATCGAGAGACTTGCAAATCTTGACAATCATGTCATAAGGAAGAGTAGTCGCTGCCATTGTATAGGGTAAAGCTTGGTATATACTTGCTCAATCGAATTTTAAGATAATGCCCTCGCCCTGCTATTTTACACATATTCTAGCCAAACATTTTGAGCTGGTTCAGGCACACAATTGTCTTCGAGCAGCTGACACACTGCAGGCACTGTCTCGGCAATATACTCGTTCACGTCTGTATATATGATCGCATGTCGCTTTCGCAAAGCGATAATGGAATTGGACAGTTCCTCTGTCCGACTTATATTTATTTTTACATCATCATCGAATCCATTCAAGGCGTTCACAGTGCGCGTAATCTTGCCGGTAAGGCACGTATTTGACCCATCTTTCAACTCGTCCCGCAAAATAGCAATCAATGTAGCACGATGCTCTTGCATATTCATCTGGTCAATGGTCCAACACACTGATAATAATATGTTTTGAAAAGTGACATTATATTTTGAATGCTTGGGTAAAGTACAATCCGCTAGGACTTGTTTTTTTAATTCTCGGGAAAGCGCCAACATTTTTATAGCATCATGAAGCGGCATCTGCAGCCTCTTGCTAATCTTTGCAATCGACCGGCATGTTCCATCTTGCACACTTTCAAGGTGGACGTTTTGCTTATTGTCGGCAGTGGTTCTGTCATGGCGCTTGGTACCTGTCGGTTGGTCACGTCCGATACATTGCCAGATGACTTCGGCATCTTCATGCAAAAGTAATTGTTCAAACTCGACTGCAGCGTCTCGTATGCGCATGGTACTTACCAAGTTGAGTTGGTATGCACGAACCAGTTCTTTCCCAACTCCTTTGCCAAGCAGGCTAAAGTTGATGGCAGAATACATTGAAAACCAAAAGTCGTTGTGATGCAACTTAATATTCATAGATGTAGATGCAAGACAATCGGGTATCTTTTTCAAAGAATTAAAAGAGAGATCAAGTTGAGCCAAATTAGTCGGCATATTTTGAGGAGCGAATTCCGTCATCATGCAATATGTCATTGATAGAACGCGCAAGCCGTCTGGGAAATAGGTACGGCATGACTTGATAGAACAATGAGATATTTTGAGCGTCTCCAAGAGGGGAAAGTTGCATATATCGGGAACGCGGGTTATCTTTGGGCAATTGTACACTTGGATCTCATTGATGTCTCTCAAATCTAGCTCGCACAGCTCTTTTTTATTTTCAATAATTTGTATACATATTTCTTTCACATCGTCGCTTGAATTTTGTTTTCTAGGCCATTTAAAATCGTCATATGGCCCTGTTTCTAGTAAATTATCATTTTCATTTGGAACAAAGAACTCGGCAGGTGGTAAAAGCTTGTTTACACGCGTGTGTGGCCAACAAAAAAACACTTTTAAAATATACTTTTTCAACAATGATAATATATTCATTATCCATCCAGTAAAAGTGAACACTACAATACCTTTATACTCTATTATTTACAAATACGCTTTCCCTTGACCTCGTCCTCTTCCACATCTTGAAAGAGCGCCCGCACTCGCTTTCGCCCCACCATGAAATCACAATCGTTCACCGTCTCGTGCCACTGCCGCTTTATCTTGTCCACAGCCGCCACCTTGGCATGATAGCCTGCCACGTCAGGGTCCGATGGCAGCACAACAAACAGGTTTTTATTGCGTGACAACTCTCTCCAGTTCCATGGCTTTTGTGGATGTTGGGTTACGTGGTGAAAACGCAAGCTAGGAATCGTGCTCAGGCTCCCCCAGTTCCATGGCAAATCTGGATTCACCAAGACGCTCTCAAAAGACCGGATGCCACGTGAAATGTACTTCCACTGCCATGGCAAAGTAGGGTGTGCCAAGACCTCTGACAATCGTGCCTTTGAGCTCACCAAGTTCCAATGTAGCTTGTTGATAAATGTTGAGCAAGCTATTTGTGGGATCCTGATGTTCCTGTTCATGCTCACCCCCTTCCAGTTCCATGGATAATGGGAATATCTGACGACTTGGTCAAACGTAATGCGCGGGTTCAGTGATAGGTGGCTCCACACCCATCGATTCTTCCACTCGACCTTGGCTAGCAGCGGTTCAAAATCCGTAATCTCTTTATTGTTGCTCAACGCCTTGAAATGCCACGGCAACTCTGGGTGAGACGTGACGTTGTGTGCATTCTTGACACGAAGCGAGATAATCTCCCAATTAAAATGTTCATGCAGTTGTTTATTAGTCACAATGAACCAAAAAGGAAGATCGATCGACATTGACACTGCCGTCCAATCCCAGTCTTTTGTGCGGTGTACCCACACGTTTTCAAAAGTCATGTCTTCGATAAACGAGAGCAGATTCCAGTTCCACGGAGCTTCCTCGTATTCGTCTATCAGGTCAAACGGCTTCTCGAGCCCTGACATGGCCCCGCTAAGGATATCCCAGTCCCAAAAGGTCCACGACTCCCGCTCCTTGAGAATGTCCTCGATTGAAATGGCGTCGTTGTTCAACAGGTTGTACTGGTGCCACGGCTTATCCGCGTTCGCAATGACACAAGCGGCCGTGATAGACTTGTTCGAGCTAATGGCGCCCCAATCCCATGCCAAATTCATGTTCCCGTCCACGTGCTTTTTAAAATCTAGATTAGGGTTCATGGATACACTCTTCCAATGCCACGGAAATTCGGAATGTTTCAGGATATCATCGACTGCCACTGTCTTGTTCTTGGCAAGCGCGTAAAAGTTCCATTCAATTAGGTCCACGTGCTTTACGACATCCTCAATGGACCCCAACTTGACAAACTTGCTCACCAAGTAGGCAAGGCCCATGGTGTTGATGTGCTCCATGTAGGGCCGGATGTCGTCGATCGTGTATTTGCAATACACCAACAGGTGAGACCAACATACCTTGTCAAAAGGCAGATTGGGTACACGTATAAAATGAGATATATTGATGTTTGCGTTTTGTGAGAGGATGTACCATTTCCACTTTTCATGGAACTTCTTGATGCGCTCCACCACTAGGAATTGGTTCATGTCTGACATTTTTGTTATTGTTGTAACTCTTTTACAATTACTTTTTTATACCCTTTTTCATTGTCTCGAGATTCTCCAAGAAAAGTCCGCATGACCCCAGAAAAGTACGACTGGTATGGCCACACACTCTCGATCCACGCCGTGTGACCCCCGTGAGGTGTATATATGAATGCTATATTCTTGTTTTTATTCATGATTCTTTTGAAATCATCAAAGACGTAAATGGGGTCGTCCAAGCAGTCAACACATAGAGTTGGGACTGCGACCCTGTCAACAACATACACGGCCGAAATGCGCTTGTAGTATTCCCTGATGGACAAGTCACCACGCATAGCCGATGCCAACTCTTCTTGTGACCTAAAAGTTTGCTTTCCAAAAAGGCAAAAGCTATTTTCAACATGATCATACATGTCCTCTGCCATTCCCGCCACCACTTGGCTCATGTGCGTGCTCTTTATATTTCCCGTAGCGTGGTTCAAATCCCATGCATTTCCACAAGCTACCACACGTGCAAATTTGCATTCAACACCCGATTCACCCACATAGCGCATGAGCGCATTTGCCCCACACGAAATACCAAAACCGTAAATTGGCAACTCCTGTGCAAAGCGCCCAACGTGTTCAAGGACTACATCAAGGTCATCGCGGTCATACATGGAAGGGATACGTTTTGAAAACGACTCAGGGACATGGGCCCGGCGATTATACACAATGATATGATGGTCTTTTCCAAAATCGCGGGCAATTATTTTGCAGTATGTCGCGTCACTGTTGCCACCAAGGCCATGAAACACCAAGATGACACCTTTTATGGCCCCACGTTCAGCCCTGCACTTTTTGTAATCGAGGCGGCAAAGAACACCATCATCCCATTTCAAATAAACGGGTTCCCAGAGACACTTCATGAATTGTGTCACAAGCGTGGACAAGGCTGATTGAATAAGCGGCCCTTTGGCCCACCATAGCGGCTTAAATTGAGGATACACAAATTCTTTACAATTGTAAAACAAAGTAGTGGCCGTGGTATTTTTGAAAAAGTATTCAACAAATTCAGAAATAATCAAAAGTGATATCCACATCGGAAAGTTATATAAAGATTTTAACACTTTTTTATATAGCTACACCATTCTATTCACAATAAAACATGACCACAACAACAAACGGCGCGCCCTCGCTGGCCACTACACAGGATGCCCGCCTCGACCTGTTTTTCAAGACGGTGCGTGACATAAGCAATGCAAACCTGGTGGCCCTTATCGACGCCTCCTGGGTAGTGGACCCGTTGCACACTATGAAGATCCTCATGAATTGGAGAGACTGCCGTGGAGGCAAGGGCGACTATGCAGGCTTTGTGAACGCCATGGTCTATGTGGCCGAGATGTGGCCAGAATGGTTCCATGTCAACATTGAAAATGTGCCCGAGTATGGCCGCTACCTGGACCTTGTCAAAATATGGCATGGTGCCGTGTCGGAGAACACCCAGGTCAAGATCATGGATTTCATTGTGACACAGCTGAACACAGACAAGGCATCTATTGATTCGGGTACAGAGGTTTCACTCCTTGCCAAGTGGATTCCGTCCGAGAAGAAGCAGTGGGACAAGGGATTTGTCAAGGCACTTTGCAAGGCCTTGTTCAAAGTGCCTAGCATGGTAACAGACGACCACATGAAAGCCCTTCGCAAGGACTATTTGGTGCCGCTGCGCAAAGCGCTCAAGATCGTCGAGCACAACCTGTGTGACAAGGACTATGCAAGCATCAAGTACGAGGCGGTGCCCAGCTGTGCCATGCAAAAGTACAAGAAGGCGTTCAGCAAGAACGACCCAGAACACTTTGGCGAGTACATGGACGAGGTCAAGGCGGGCACCAAGAAAATCAACTCGACCCAAGTCTACCCACACGATCTGGTGCGCAAGTGCATGAACAGCCGCGGCCCTGACCCGGTGAACGAGGCACAGTGGGAGGTACTCTGCAAGAAGGTACAGGCGTCAGGTGCTTTCGATGACAGTGTGGTGGTGTGTGACGTGAGTGGGAGCATGACCGGGACACCGATGGAGGTGGCCATTGCGCTCGGCCTCTTGTCCAAGCAAAAGCTGATTACTTTTAGCGAGAACCCACAGCTCCACGATGTTCCATATAACAGCAGCCTCTATGTGCAAGTACACAATGTCATGGCCATGAACTGGGGCTACAACACCAACTTTGAAAAGGTGATGGCACTGGTGGCCACCTTGCCGCAGCCCATCAAGCGCATCTATATCTTTTCGGACATGCAATTTGATGAAGCCATTTCTGGGCAAGGCACAATGACCCACTTTGAGCAAATCAAGGCCGAGTGGGAAGAGCGGATGCCCCAGATCATATTTTGGAACTTGAAGGGCAATACCAAGGACTTTCCTACATCTTCGAGTGACACTGGTGTCACCATGCTCTCAGGCTACTCTCCCGCCCTCTTGAGCATGATTATCGACAGCAAGGAGATGAACCCGCTACAGATCATGCTTTCGGCCATCAATGGTGAGAGGTACCAGAGGGTGGTGGCACCTCAATAAATCTAAAAAGGTATATAAGGACAAGATGAGCTAAACACTTTGTCTATGGTGCTCACAACACCAGACGACCACGTTGTCAGCCACAAGTCGCATTGTATTAGGCACATTACAGCAATCCAATAAAAAGCCCTTTTAAAAGCCAATTTGGTGTGTCAGCGAAATACATCCACCTGCGATTTGGACAACACACAGCATCAAAAAATCAAAAATGTCTCTTGTTGGGTAGGAATGTTTCAAATATAAGCATTTCTAAAATAAAAAAACATTACACAAAAATATCAAAAGCAATGTGTAGAGAGCAATACCTCTCGGCGATCATGCCGTAGACTTTCTACACAGAATGGGACAAGGGGTACCACGTTTATTTGTCACCGTGGGACAATGCCCTCTTTTGAATGTTTGGATAAAACATTGTTTTTATAACAATACCGACACCTCGCAGCAAAAACAAAAAACGAAAAAACCAAAAATGGTGTCAGTAAAGTTTTCCCCTTATTTTTCTATCATTTTCTAGCACCTTGCAGCAATCCAAAAAATATGTAATTCAAAAGGGTGCTAGCATTTGTTTTTATTTATGATTCATATGTCTGCAGAAATAAAACAATGGCGGCGTATAAATAACCCATTCAGTATGAAACTCTGGAAATTGTCAGGTATATGATTAATCATCAAAACTCAAATTGAAACCTTTTTGCGAGAGAAATGTTTGAAATGCGTCAAGTATAATTTTCTGCTGGCTATTGAAACTTGCGTTCCAATCATGTTCAATTGACATGTAAATACTTTGAATTATTGAATTGCTCAAGTTTGTCATGTCTCCTGCTTGGTTTTTCAGCAAATCCGGGAAATTGTCATTAATATCCGAGATGATACTGTATATTAGATTGTATATTGGCTCGGACATTTGTATTTCCGATCCAAGCATACTATTTATGAGGATTTTAGTCAAGTCGATTGATGAATATGGTTTGAGGTTGAACGTATATGGAAACCTCCTATTCAATCCTTCATTTGATGTGAAAAAACATCGTGTCATTTTGTCTTCGTATCCAGCAACCATGATGACCATCAACCCAATCGTCTTGTCCATGAAATTGATCAACTCTGCTATTGCTTCAAGACCATACTCGCCGCTTTTGCTAGTCTCGTCTTGGCAAGGTGTCAATGAATACGCTTCATCAATAAATAAAATGCCCTCCAATGCGTCAAATAATTGTGTTCTTGTCTTTTGGGCCGTCTCACCCACAAAATTGCTGACAAGTTCTTGACTTGTTCCCATGACAATATTTCCTCGCAATAAAATAAAAGATTTTTTAAACACAAACGATATTACCTTGGCCAGAGCGGACTTTCCGAGACCTGCCCCGCCAAATATCGAAAAATTCATAAATACCCGAGTAAATATACGAAAATTACGCGAGAATGCAAACAACAGTCCAGCTATATAATCTAGTTCAGATTGTCTTCCAACTAGACTTTTCATTCCAAATTTGGAATTAGTAATTGCAGACATCAAATTTAATTTGATTTTGGCGTTTGCACTTTCTGAATCCAGAAACTTTTCTATTTCTATAATTTGTGTCAACATTGTACTATATGGATTCGGATTGGGAATCCATGGCGTTTTGTTTTTCAAAGGTTGTGGGAGCATTTCCGGCTTGATGTACAACTGTTTTTTATAAGCTACCAGTTTTACAAGAGAATTTTTGAAATCATTTATAAATGTAGGATCATCCAGTTTTTTCAATAATAGTTCGACAGTTATTTTTTTATTTATGGTTTGTTGTTTCACTGAACGCACTTGTTTCTTCTCAATGCGGAATTTCAATGGAACTTTTGTAAAGGTTGGTGTCTTGTGTTTTGACGCTGTCTTTTTTACGGGCATGGCATTTTTTGTTGTTTTCGTCAAAATATTGTTTTCTATAATTTGTATACCGATCGCCCCATTGCGAGCTACATATCTGCCTGTCTTGGGATTCAATATTTTATCAGATCCAACCATGATTATAAAAAAAGTATATATTTAATTCAAGCCAAATATGTTGAAATGGAATAAAATTAATGCCTTTTTATGAAAACAAGTGTCCAAAAAGTGTCGATGACGGAATTGCGAGACTGCCAAAGCCACGCATATTGGATTCAATTGTCATGGCATCTTTGGCCACCATCAGAGGCCACCCGTACACTGCCCCAAACGTACCAATAGTGCATATGGCCGCTTTCTCGGTGACCATGAGAGGACGTTCTATGTGCTCGAATCCCTTGATTGTGGAATCATAATAGGACACGTTTGCATCCCACAAGTAGTATATTTTACGGGTGCACCCATATACGAGAATAGCCGGTCTCCACTTGTGCAAAAACGAGTTGTACATGGTCGAATAATAGTAGCGTACTTTTATATACTTTTTATTTCGTTATTCACTTGTCAGTGTAATATAAATGACTACGTGGAGAGATATACATCAAAAGTGGTTCATCGAAGCAAACAATGACGAATACAAGAATGTTGTTGGCAAAGGTACACACGGGACAGTTTTCGGAAATGAAAAGAACAAGTATGCAAAAAAAGTGTGTAGTGATGTAGACTTTTGTAGGATTGAAAAGGCAAATCTATACCGTTTATGTAAAGTATTAAAACCAGAGACTATTGAAAAATATACATTGCTAATATGTGACGACAACCGCATTAATAAACCGTTGGATCACATTTATTTTAGATATTGTGGAATAAATCTTAGAGAATTCCTTTACAAATATAAAACAACTGACACAACTTCTGTTTTCAATGATGTTTACATGGCATGTTTTTCATTTTTATCTGAATTGCATAATATTGTTTACAACATCCAGAACAGGACACATTTTTACCATGGCGATATTAAACTTGAAAATATATTGATTTGCAAAAAGAATGATGTTCGTATTATTGATTTTGAGTGCATCCCCGGAGGTGGCAAGATATTCTGCGGAACACCATTTTATTCTCCTGTATGGTTTGCATCTTTACTAGAGCACTCGTTCAAAAGAAAAGGTGATCTAGATGAAACACGTGTAGAGTACAATGAAAAAAACTTTGCATCGTATTTTAATAATTTTTTCAAGACCGAGATGAAAACAATAATAGATGAAGTACGTGATAAATCAGAACAAAATAAACAAATGGATGATTTGTCAAAAAACCCTATATATTTTCAAGCAAACCATATTTTCAAGTTTGATGTGCCAACAAAAGCTATGAACACAATTAATTATATTTACAACCATGGTGGGGTAGAGCAGGGGCGATTACAATATCAGTATGAAGATAAGTTTGCATTAGGGCTGTGTCTCTTATACATTTGTCATACCAACAAGTTGCATAAGATACTACCACATGAAACAATAATTATAAATGCATTATTCGAAAATAAATCGTGGACCGATATTCACTCGAGCTTTACAGTAAAAGACAAACCAAAGCCACACCCTATTTTAGCCTCAAAATCTACAAGTGCTCGGAAAATCGATATAAACAGTGTTTTGGACTAGGCATCTGATATTTACCATGTCGCTTGCCCAAGACGTCCTCGTGTCCATTGTGCGCAAGCTGCCCGTCAAGGAGCAGTTCAGGGCCACCCTCGAGCTCTTGGAAGCCGAACACGCTTTCGAATTTGTGGACAAGGCCATATACCTTGACTCACTAACGACCAAGTTGCAACAGGACGCCGACACTCTCACCAGTTTCATGGACAAAAGGGGTATTGACACGCGCTCAGAGTATCACTATTTGTATAAGTGGGACACCAAGTGTGACATCGAGATCCTGGGCTTTGACGAGGGTGACATCCCAAGCAAGGCGATTCATAAGATCGAGATTTGGCAGGACATGTACAAGCGCGGCCTTGTTGGCCCTTACCACCTGATTGTGACCAACTACATCTCGCACATGATTGTGGACGATGAAGAAGTGCGTGTCACAATGGTCATCCGGTCCACCTCGGCAGACGAGGTCATGGTCACGCTCGATGTGATGGCTCAAGATTACCACTTGGCCACAATTGCTGCAGGGACTCGGCACATTAAGAATGTCAAGATTTCCGAGCTCGGAACCAGGAGCTTTGTATTGACAGAGGGTCAGCCAATTTTTGTCAGTAGGAGGGAGAGCAACGAGTTTGCTGCCATGTACCCATGTGGAACAATGGTCCGCTACTCCAATTCGCTAGGGCGCGAGTTTGACAAGTACACGTTTTCTGTCTCGGCTGAGAACATCTTGAAGCTATTGTTTTGACTTTTGACTTTTGACTCATTTCTTCTCTGCTTTTCCAAATTTGATGAAAAGTCGACAAAACCAATGTAAAAAGAATGCTTGTAAAGAAATACAAATGCCCCCTGTATTCCCAATGGACGTTGTAGCCCACATCCTGAAGCAGCTGCCCATCTACATACAGTATCGGACTGCCATGGGCGTTTTCAATCATGGGTGTGACCAACTTGGCGAGTTTATGAAAAGGGAAGAGTACTACAATGGTCGTGATACTGTCCGTAAAAAGTAAAATGGAAACAGTTAGTTTGTATAGTAAAGTTTTA
>Ga0316219_1002540_pt1 | contig 16500 bp, 25 predicted proteins | sample TBH18003PmetaG_FD_203635 | JGI IMG/M metagenome (GOLD analysis project Ga0316219, IMG submission 203635) | Freshwater microbial communities from Trout Bog Lake, Wisconsin, USA - TBH18003P | ecosystem: Environmental > Aquatic > Freshwater > Lake > Hypolimnion/Profundal zone | place: USA... | reverse complement strand
TCCAGCACTACAACGCAAAGTAAACGCAGCCTGGTTCTTAGACCCTGACAATCGTAAAGTTTGGGAATTAGTTGTACAGCACTACTCTGAGTACAACGAGATACCTTCAGAGGTTGTTATCTCTGATAACTATCCTAACTACGTAGTATTAGAAGAAGAAAAGATCGCTGATAACGTCGAGTACATCCTCGATAAGATGGTTGCTCTTCGCAAGGAGATGATTACTCGTAATGGTCTTGAGGCATCTGTTGAACAGATTCGTATTGGCGAATACGACGGTGCTCTTATCCAAATGGAAAAGACCATTACCCTTGTTAATGACCAAGGTGTACTAGGTACTCATGAGTTGGATCTGAGTAAAGATACCGATGAGCGTTATCAAGAATACTTAAAATTACAAAACGAAGAGTTTCTTGGAATCCCAACAGGGTTTGAAAAGATTGACGAAGCAACCGCAGGTTTGCAGGGCGGTCAGTTAATAACCGTCATTGCACCACCAAAGACTGGTAAATCTCAGATCGCATTGAAGATGGCTATCAATGTTCATGAGCAGGGTAAAGTCCCTATGTTTCAGTCTTTTGAGATGAACAACAAAGAACAACAACAACGTCACGATTCTATACGCGCCCACATCTCGCACACACGTTTGCGTAGAGGAAAGTTGACTACAGCAGAGGATAAGCGCTTTACAGACATGCTTGATCGCATGGATAAGATGCAGTCATTCCATCTAGTTGATGCGGTAAATGGACTCACAGTCTCTGCTTTGTCTGCAAAGATCCAGCAAACTAATCCAGATGTTGTTTTTATAGATGGTGTGTACTTGATGCTAGATGAGGTTTCTGGAGAGATGAACACTCCACAAGCGATCACTAACATTACCCGCGCATTAAAGCGTTTAGCACAGCGCATTGACAAGCCTGTAATCATTACTACGCAAACTCTTCTTTGGAAGATGCGTGGTGGAAAAGTTACTGCAGACTCAATCGGTTACTCATCTTCCTTCTTCCAAGACTCGGACGTAATCCTTGGTCTAGAGCAGGTAGAAGAGGATGAAGAAGTCCGTAAGTTACGCGTAGTTGCAAGCCGTAACTGCCCACCTACAGAAACCTCTATTACATGGCTTTGGGAAACAGGTTGTTTTCATGATGAGTCTGAGACGACTAAGTGCAACTACTGTACAACTTGGATGTTGAATCGCCCATGATCGATTATGAGAAGGTCATCGTAGGCTTAGACCTAAAGTTTACTTCTCAGCGTGGAGTTGAACTTGAGGGCTTATGCCCTATGCATAAGGCACGTACAGGTAAAGAAGATAACCATCCTTCATGGTGGTTTAACACCGACAATGGTATGCACCTGTGCTTTTCCTGCGGGTATAAGGGAAACATCTTTACCCTTGTTAGAGACCTAAAGGGAATCGATTACTTCGATGCCCAGGAGTTCGTGAACGAGCAGAAGGAATCGACGGCAGACTACTTGTTAGCACGGTTGCGTGACCTGCCTGTGTACGAGGTACCAGAAGAGCCATTAGAGATGTCAGAAGCCCGTTTAGCGGTCTTTACAGAGCCTCCTGAGATAGAACTACGAAAGCGGTTTCTAACCTCAGATGCTGCACGAAAGTGTGGGGTTCTTTGGGATCCCAAAACTTCAGCATGGATCTTGCCTATTCGTAATCCTGAGAATTACAACCTGTGGGGATGGCAGGAGAAGGGCGCCCAAGGAAGGTTCTTTAAGAACCAACCAGGAGGAGTTAAGAAGTCTAAAAGTATGTTCAACATCGAGAACATGAGCACAGACACCGTAATCATCGTAGAATCGCCCCTTGATGTTGTTCGTCTAGAATCTGTAGGTTATACAGGAGCAGTATCACCTTATGGAGCAGCATTGAGTGATAGTCAAGCAAAGATCTTACGTAATGCTAAGACCATCATGGCAGCCTATGACAAGGATGATGCAGGTCGTAAAGCCTCTGAAGAGATCGTAAAGTTTGCTCATACATATGGGATGAACCTGACCTTCTTCAACTACAACGGCATAGATGTTAAGGACATTGGCGATATGACCGAAGAGCAGATACACTGGGGCATCAAGCACGCTCGTCACATGGTGGAAGGTAAGGCTGCATACACATGGATTTAAGAGATAAAGATCGTCCCCTACACGTGTGTGTTTGTGGTTCCACGCTGTGGAATGTTAAAGCAATGTTTGAAGATGGAGAGATATCTCTGTACATGTTGGATATGGAATGTGCGCTATGCAATAGCCTAGCAACTGCTCCTACCCCCATAGATAATGTTTAAAGGCACATTAAAACCCTACCAAGTAGAGTCAGTAGACAAAATGGTAGAGCGTAAGCAAATGCTTGTAGCCTTTGAGATGGGTACGGGTAAAACTGTTATGACTATTGCTGCCTTGGAAAACTTGCAGTTAGAAGGAAAGACCCTTGTCATTGCGTTGTCTAGTCTTAAGTACCAATGGCAAAAAGAGATCACTAAGTTTTCTGACTCTACATCTACTGTTGTAGACGGATCTAAATCTGCACGAGAAAAACAGTGGGCATCAGATAGTAAGTATTTAATATGCAACTATGAGGCTATTGTTAATGATTGGGATTTAGTTAGCAAAGTTAAGTGGGATGCAATCGTTTGTGATGAAGCAACCGCTATAAAAGGCTTCCGTTCTCAACGGTCCAAGAAGGTCAAACAGTTATCTAAAGATGTAGAAGTTAGGTTTGCGCTGACTGGTACACCAATTGAGAACGGACGCCCTGAAGAATTGTATTCTATTTTTCAGTTCGTCGATCCTTCACTGCTTGGAAGATTTGATTTATTTGATCAGACGTTTATCGTGCGAAATCATTTTGGTGGTGTACAACGCTATCGCAACTTACCTTTGTTTCACGAACGTGTAAAGGTTGCATCAGTACGTAAAACACAAAGCGATCCAGACGTAGCACCATACTTACCCGATACGATACATAGAGATCCTGTGTACGTTAAGTTTGATAAAGATAGTAAGTACTTATATAACTACATCGCTGAAGAACTTCAACAGGAGTTACTTGAAGCGCAGCAATTACTTGGGGCAAGTTTTTCTTTGATGGCTCATTACGGACATGAAAACCAAAGAGGAGGAGCCGCAGATGCTCTTCGAGGATCCATCATGTCAAAGATTACTGCCATGAGGATGCTCTCTGACCATCCTTTACTACTATTAGACTCGGCAAAAAAGTTTGAAGAAGAACTTGGTGAAGGCAGTAGTTATTGTTCAAGTTTAAAAGAGCGAGACCTACTGACCCATACAAAGTCCTACAAACTCAATGTACTTAAACAGTACGTAGAAGATCACCTAGACACAGACCCAGACGCCAAGGTAGTGGTGTTTACCTCTTGGGTAGGAATGGTGCATCTAATTCAAGAAACAGTAGGTGGCACTACTTATACAGGTCAAATGGATGCAAAGCAAAAAGAAGCAAGCAAAGAGAAGTTTTTAACTGACCCAGAGTGTCGTGTCTTTATTTCGTCAGATGCGGGTGGGTATGGTGTAGATTTGCCAAACGCAAACCTATTAATTAACTACGATTTGCCTTGGAGTGCGGGTTTGTCAGTACAGCGTAACGGACGTATTAAACGTGCGTCTAGTCGTTGGCCTACAGTCATAATCCAGGACATTTTGATGCAAAACTCTATTGAAGAGAGGCAGTACGACATGTTGGCGCAAAAGAACGCGGTAGCAGATGCTGTACTAGATGGGGCAGGTATCAACTCAAAGGGTGGAGTTGACTTAACCGTAGGATCTCTGATAGGGTTCCTTACAAATAATAGGCCATAGGAGGAAACATGGCGCGAGTACAAGACGCAGAACCACGTAACGTAACTGAGGATGACTTTATTGGTCAAGCCAAAGAGTTTGTCTTTGTTAAAAAGCAACTTGATTACTTTGAAAAGAAGTCTAAAGAACTTCGTGAAAAGATCTTTTCCAAGATTGATGAAGATGGAGAAGTTGACAGTGAAGGCCATGTCCTTCTATCATTTGATGAGCCTATTGACGGAGTCTATGGGTTTAAAAAGCAACGACGAGTTTCTCGCAAGATCAATGAAGAACTTGCAGAAGAACTTATCATTGAAAAAGGTTTAGAAGATAAGTTGTACAAAACTATTCGTGTAGTCGATGAAGACGCACTTATGGCCGCTATGTACAGCGCAGAACTTACTGAAGAAGAAGTGGATAGCATTTACCCACTTGTTGTTTCATGGGCAATCGTTCTTAATAAGAAGTAACCGATGCCAGGTTTACGTGGGGACGATGAGATCCTTGCATCTTTCTCTGACTTAGAGTACCTTCCAGGTTCTAAGAAGAAAAAGCGCAGGGAACCAGACCCTAAAGTTTCTCGCCGTAAAAAAGGTGAGAGCAATGGTTGGGATGAAAACCCGATCATTAAGTCATTAGGTGGAGAAGAGACAGAGGTCTTTACTATAGGTGCGTTAGCGCATGCTTTAGAAAAAACCATTGTTACTATCCGCTTATGGGAGCGCAAAGGGTATATCCCACGTGCCCCGTATAGACTTCGGTCAAAGACTCTTAACGGGTCTAAGACTGGGGGAAATCGGGTGTATACCAGAGCGCTCATAGAATCTGCCATTGAGGAATTCTCAGTGCGTGGACTTCTAGGCTCCGCTCGTGTAGAGTGGAGTAACCTCGATGATCTTACTGAAGCGTTAATTCGTAGATGGAAGATTATTACAGAAAACGAGGGTCAGAAATAATTCTGACTCAATGCCAACTTGCATAACCTACAGAAAAGACAATCATGACAATCACACAACCAAAGTTCCAAGCAGCAGAATACTCTGCTGATATCGAAGCAACCACAGCAGAGGAAGTATCTGCTCCGAAGGCACCGTCCACTGTAAAAGGTGGCTGGGATGCGCTAGATAGTCTCATGAAGCCTGAGACAACCGCTTATCCAACAGACTTCAAGTTTAGTGAAGATCCTGTTCTCATCAAGTTCTTAGAAGATGGACCATTTGCAGTTTACGAACAGCACTGGATTGAGCGTCAAGGACGCAAGTCTTTTGTTTGTATCGGAGACGAGTGCCCGCTTTGTAATATCTTGGGTGATAAGCCTCGCGGTAAGTTCTCATGGAATGTTCTCGTCCTAAGTGGCGCAGAGCAGACTGTACAAGTACTTACTGTACCGCCAGTATTCGCTCGTCAAATTGCAGCAGCAAATAAAGATGAGCGCAAAGGACCTCTCGTACGAGAGTTCTGGGAGATTTCCCGCACAGGAATGGGACCAACAACACAGTACAACCTAACGTACGTGCGTGGTCGCGATCTTGCTGAGGAATGGAAGTTGGACCTTGACACCGTCAATGGGCTTGTAGCAGCGGCTGTTCCTTATACCGCAGATCAAGTAGTTCGTGAGACCCCCCGCTCTGAACTAATTGGTATTGCTCGCTCACAAGGGTAAAGTTCCAACAACTTGTAGATGGGCTGGTTTTTATTAATCAGCCCTTCTACACACAACCATGGGGGTAATCGTGAACATAATAACAACGCAACAACAACTTGATGAACTTGTTAAGTACTACTTAGACCAACCGAGTTTCGCCTTTGATGTGGAAACAATTGGAGAAAATAGAATTCAACCAGTAGTTAATGATGTCTTGTGGATCTCATTAGCAACTGAAGGACGTGTAGACGTCATCCCTATGGGACACCCAAATGGCAAGTTTTTGCATTGGGATAAAGACATGCTTAAGAGTGGTTTAACTAAACTAGAAAAAGGCAAAGAGATTACTGATGCCGACTACTCAAAGAACAAAGCAAACTGGCGCCCAGTATTCGGTCCACCTCCAGCACAGTTGTTGCCAGGAGAAGTATTTAGGGCTTTAAAGCCACTATTCTTTAGCGATAAGTTAAAGATCGGTCACAACGTTAAGTTTGATTTAAAATCAATTGCCAAGTACTACCGAGGTGTCGTTCCCACTAAGCCTTTCTTTGATACCCTGATGGCGTCTTTTATTATTGATAATCGTAATCGCCTTGGACTAGGTCTTGCAGACTGCTCTAAGCGTGAGTTAGGTATTACTGTTGAAAAAGGCGTTGGAGCACAGGTTGAGGTTCATTCTTTTGAAGACGTTGCAAAGTATTCTGGCATTGATGCAGACGTTACTTGGCAGTTATACAAGAAGTTGGCACCACAGTTAGAGGGAAACCTTAAGGCTGTATGGAGTCTTGAGATGGATGTTGTCGGTGCTCTATGCGACATGGAACTTTCAGGAGCAACTTTAGATGTTGAAGAACTGACTAAACTAAAGGTTCGTATCGATAAAGATCTAGACGTGTCAAAGGCTAAAGCATGGAAGATTACTGGGGAAGCCTTCTCTCTTAACTCTATTGCAGAGAAGCAAAAGTGGTTGTTTGGTCCTAAAGACCAAGGCGGTCGTGGAATTAAACCAAACATCAAACTAAAGATTGCTTTAACTCCTAAAGGACAAGACCTTCTTTACAACGATCCTTCTAAGATATCCATCCAGCACTACTCAGTTTCATCTGATGCTCTTGAGTTTTATCGTGGTAAGGACGAACTTGTTGATGCCATCTTGGAGTATCAAGACTTAAACAAACTGATGACTACATACGTAATGCCATACCTTGGTGGAGAAGTTACCCGTACTACTTCTGGAAAATCTAAGATTGTAGATAAGAAGAGCCTACTTATTGAAGGAAAAGTTCACACTAACTTCAAAGCCCACGGAGCAGAGACTGGTCGTTTCTCTTCCTCGGAACCTAATCTTCAGAACATTCCAAGTGGTGGTGACTACGGCAAGTTAATTCGTAACTTGTTTATTGCACCTGAAGGATACAAGTTAGTTGTAGCCGATTACTCTCAGATTGAACCACGTATTATCGCAGCATTGTCTAATGACCCCATCATGGTAGATAACTACCTAACAGGCGGGGACATCTACACCACCATTGGTGACACTATGGGGGTTAACCGCAAGGCTGGTAAAGTCTTGGTTCTCTCGATCGCCTACGGTGTTGGGCCAGATAAGATCGCTAGTCAGATCGGCTGTACTATCCCAGAGGCTAAAAAACTACTCAATGACTTTACGGAGAAGTTTTCAAACATTTCTAAGTACAAGGCCAAGGTCATTAGAATGGCAGAGCAAAAGAGACCAATGCCATACGTAGAAACCCTTATGGGACGACGTAGATACCTTCCAGAACTGATGAGCAAGGAACAAGGGCTTAAATCCAGAGGAGAACGTCAGGCATTTAACACGGTTATCCAGGGATCTGCCGCAGACATCATGAAACTAGCCCTAGTACGTGCCCACTCGTGCTTTGTAGATGAGCCAGAGGTAAACGTACTTTTGACTATTCACGATGAAATTGTTACAGTTACCCCTGAACATCTAGCAGAAGAAGCAGCGGAAGCCATCCGCGTGTCGATGGAGGGGATTACCTTTCCACAGATTACAGTTCCTCTTATAGCCGATGTTAAGATCGTAGACAAGTGGGGAGAGGCAAAGTGATGGATGAAGAGTTATCTTTAGAAGATCAAATTGCAGAACTTAAATGGGACTTAGAGCGCAACGAAGCGGCGTTCAAAGCCCTTTCTCGTGAGAACCAAAAGTTACAGTCTCGCAACTTTGAGTTAGAAGATTGGCATCAGCGCAACTTTACAAAGGTTAAAGAGTCTGAAGAATGGCGTAAAAAGTTTGAACTGAGTGTTCACACCCCAGAGTATAAGCAAGATGCAGAAAAGGCTTATGACCGTGGGTACCACGCTGCTAGGCAAAAGATGTCTGCATGGTTTATTCAAGTTGGTCAAGATATGAAAGCCGAATTGCTACAAGATAAGGAAAACAATGAGTAACGCAGACTGGTGGGCTAAACAACTAGGAACACAACAACAGGCGCCACAAGCACGCCCCGCAGCGATGCCTATGCCACCTTCGCAGCAGCCTATGCAACCTAACTACACACCTTATCAAGCGCCTGCTCAAACACAGTCCAGTCCTCGTGGGCTATCTAGTGCATCTCAAACGGAGACTTGCCCTGACTGTCGCTCAACTAACTACATGTCTGTGCAAGGGGCAAAGTCTCGTTGTATGGATTGCGGCTACCCTTTAGAACAATCTGGTGGAAGATTTGGCGCTCTTAATGGGGCAAAGGTTGAAGGAAGCGCTACAGCAGCATTAGGTAATGACACCACTAATAACTACAACCCACAAACTATCATTGGACGAATCTAGGAATGAATGATGATGCGAAAAAGATTATGGCTCTCCTTAACAAAAAGTTTGGGGATAACGTTGTGGTACTTGCTTCGGATATTCGAAGTGATCTTATCCCTCGTGTTACTAGTGGCTCTACTACCTTGGACTATGTTCTCGGTGGTGGGTTCCCTGGTAATCAATGGAATGAACTCATCGGTGAGCCGTCTCACGGTAAAACAGCGCTTGCTCTCAAAACAATTGCAGCAAACCAAGCGTTAAATCCAGACTACTTAACTGTTTGGGTAGCCGCAGAGCAGTGGGTACCAGAGTATGCGGCCATGTGTGGCGTAGATACCACTCGTGTCATTGTTATTGAGACAAGCATCATGGAAGAGGCTTATCAAGCCGTTATCGACTTTGCGGAGTCTAAGTCTGTAGACGCAATTGTTATTGACTCCCTACCTGCCCTTTCCCCTGCCCCTGAAATGGAAAAAGACATGTCAGAGGCAACCGTAGGTCGTGGAGCGCTTCTTACTAACAAGTTCTTCCGTGTCGTGGGTACCGCAATGAAGCGATCACTTATTGAAGATGAGCGCCCTGTTTTAGGTCTAATCATCAACCAGTACCGCATGAAGATCGGCGTAATGCACGGAGACCCTCGTACAACTCCTGGAGGAGAAGGTAAGAACTACGCGTTCTTTACTCGTTCAGAGGTAAAGCGTGATGAGTGGATTGAAATTGGTTCTGGAACAAACAAAGTACGAGTAGGTCAACGCATTAAAGTACGTACTCTTAAGAACAAGTCTGCCCCACCACAACGTGTTGCTTACTTTGACTTTTACTTTGCTGAAGGCGGAGAGTGTGCTCCAGGTGAATTTGACTTTGCTAAAGAGATCGTTTCCCTAGCAGTTGTAAAGGAAATCATTACACGTAAAGGTGGATGGTACTACTACGGCGACCGTAAGTGGCAAGGTAGCGAGTCAGTCATTGACAGTATTCGCGAAGAGATTGATCTTAAAGAAGAGATCAGAGTTAAGGTATTTTCAGATAACGAGTTCCCTACTGAATTGGTGGAAGTAGATGAGTAATCCAGGATTTGTTATCAATGACCCAGAGTGGGCTGACGATATACAGCGTGGTGTGGAAGAGTACACAGATATGTTGTTTGAAGCCATGTGGGAAACATCTGAAGAAAGTATCTCAGAGACACTCTCAGGAGAACTATTCTGTGGCTGTGGTACCTGCCTATGGCGTGAAGCGCTGACTTACATAACTCCCAAGTTGCTTAAAGGGTTTGAAGAAGGTAAGATCGAACTTGAAGACTGAGGGACAAAAGAAATCGCAAATGCATGAAAAGCGTTTGGCTAAGAAATTAGGTGGAACTGTTAACGCAGGTTCAGGTTCCTTTTGGTCTAGAAAAGGCGATGTGAGGGCTGACGGCCTACTCATCGAGCATAAGTACACAGGTAATAAGACTTACACTCTTAAAGCCGTTGACTTAGAGAAGAACGTAACGCATGCAATTCTAGAAAGTCGTACACCAATCTTTGGTATTAGTCTCAACAATAAGAACTACGTAGTTCTTACGGAAGATGACTTCATAGAGATGAGAGAGAATCTTCTAGCAAATGAATGACGAGCCAGAGTACTCCTGGAGGTATGAAGCACGATGTTTTGGCGCTGCTCCTAAGTCCCCTGATGAAGAGGACATCTTCTATCCTCCACGAGATAAAGCCAAGTACAAGATCATTGCCGATAAAGCAAAGGTTTACTGTATGGGAGAAACAGGTAAGAATCCATGCCCTGTAAGATCTCAGTGCTTATGGGATGCTGTTTCTAGAGATGAACCCCATGGTATTTGGGGTGGGTTAAGTCACAGAGAAAGAAATGCCCTTAAGCGTAAATGGAGCAAAGAGTTTAAGTTAAAACGCACTACACTAAGTTTAGAAGACTATGTACTTCAACAATAGGGGCAAACAATGGTAAATGATTTACAGAAGTTCTTAGACGCCAAGAAGAAACCTACACGCCTCTTAGGTGATGTAGAGAGGTACATGCTACTACGACCACAAGGTGATCGTTCTACGTTGGTGCTGCACCCTTCAGAAATCATTAAGCCTGATTTTTGTCATAGGTACTCTTACTACTTGATGAGTGGTGGGGTAAAACTTGGCAGCAAACCTGCTCTTAAACTACAGTCAATCTTTGATGAAGGTCACTACATCCATGACAAGTGGCAGACTTACTTCTATGAAATGGGAAATCTTTATGGGGATTTCAAGTGCGTGTATTGTAAAGGGATAACTACAGGTATCTCTCCAGAAAGTTGCTCGTCCTGTGGTGGTGCGTTGAAGTACGACGAAGTAAAGATGCTAGATAAGAAGTTGCGTATCGCAGGTCATACTGATGGTTGGATCAAAGGTATAGGTGAGGATTGCCTTATCGAGATCAAGTCCATTGGAACTGGCACTATGCGGTTTGACGCTCCTGAACTACTGGCTGATGCTGACAACGATGTGTCGAAGGCGTTTAAGAACATTCGACGTCCATTTAGGTCTCACCTTCTTCAAGGTCAGATGTACTTGGAATTAGCAAAACGCATGTATGGAAGCGATGCTCCTAATGAAATCGTTTTTATATATGAACTTAAAGCAGATCAATCATACAAAGAGTTCAGTGTCAAGGCTGACTTTGAAATGGTAGAACGTATCTTCTGGGTGGCTGAGAAAATTGTTGAGGCTGTAGAAGATGGTAGGATGCCAAAGTGCAACATTGACCCAGAGAATGGATGCAAAGAATGCAACTTGATCCCGTAGTACAAAAGGTAGCAAGCCCTCTTCAACCTCGTTATGAGCGTATGAATCTTCCAGAAGATATCACTAATCTTGGTGGGGATGAGTTGGCAGAACTGTTTACCAAACTTACTGGTTGGGCAGACTTCTTTGCATCTAAGTTAGTTGAAGCGCAATTAGATGAACGCGCATGCCAACTAGAGTTGGATCGTGAAAATGCCCGAATGTTAGTAACACGAATGGGCGCAGCAACTAAAGGGGATAAAGTTACTTTGATTAAAGCGGAGATTTCCCTTGATCCAAAAGTTATTGAGTTAGAAGACCGTGTAGAGAGTGCTTATGCATTTCGTAAAACCTATGAGATGATCTTAAGTAATCATGAAAGAGATATCATGTTGGTATCTCGTGAGATCACACGCAGAACATCTGAGCAACGTCGTGGAGGAATCTAATGATCATTGGTCTTAGCGGGTATGCCCGAAGCGGTAAAGACGAAGTCGCAAAAGTACTGGTAGAAAAGTACAACTTTAGTCGAGTTGCATTTGCAGATCCTATTCGTAAGTTACTGTGGGACATGAACCCTATTGTTAAAGATGGCGGGTTTACTTTACAAGGGATTGTAAATGCATACGGTTGGGACGCAGCAAAGACTCAGTTTCCAGAAGTACGCAGACTTTTGCAAGACTTAGGTGTGGGTGCACGAACTCGTCTTGGGGACGATGTTTGGGTAATTGCAGCACTACGTGAGATGGACGACCCTAACAAGAACTATGTTGTTACTGATGTTCGTTTTGAAAATGAAGCAACCACTATAAAAGTAGCAGGTGGAGAGTTATGGCGTATTCAACGCCCAGGAGTTGAGGCAGTTAATCGGCATATTTCGGAAACAGCATTAGATGGTTATAAGTGGGATAAGGTACTGCATAACGGGGGAACACTAAAAGATCTAGACCTACTAGTTCAAGTAAGAATGGAACCCCTGTTAAATGTCAACAAAACTGATTGAAGGTAAAGTAATACCAAAAGATTCGTTGGTATCTATAGGTATCGATCAATCCCTTACAGGTTTTGCCCTTACAGTCCTTGCTACAGACGACCCTACAGAGTTCATAACGTGGGTTTACAAATCTCCGTATTTTGGTATCGAAAGACTCGCTGACATTCGTCAATGGTTAACAGACACGTTGAACTACTGTGAAAAGCATTGGGTCATAGACGACCTTGGATTAGAAGGAACAGTGCTGGCAAGCCATGCTGCCCTCGTTTTAGGGGAACTGTCGGCTGTAGTTAGGATGGCAATCTATGACCATTTTGATGAGGGCGATCCTAGAAAGTTTCCATTGAAGGTTCCACCAATGACCCTGAAGAAGTATGCTGCAGGTAAAGGAAACGCCAAGAAGCAAGAGATGTTGATGCAGATATACAAACGTTGGGGTATCGAATTCAGTGACGATAACGCTGCAGATTCCTACGCTCTAGCACGCCTCGTTTCAAAAACTACTCAAGACGAAGTCGAGAGTGCAGTAGCCAAGCAAATGGAAGATGATAAGTTTAGGGATCAACCTAGACTTTAAGTATGTACCCTTTGATTCAGGGGAGAGGCAAACAAACCCGAACTAAAGGACTACAACTTGAGCACTACACCAGGACTTCCTGCAGAGGAGCCGTTTCTTCGCGTAAGCGCAGGCTCTAACCCGCAATCTGTGGCATCTGCCATAGCCCACGCTATTTATGACAAGCGTGAAGTAAAACTTCGTGCCGTTGGCGCAGGAGCAGTAAATCAAGCAGTAAAAGCCATCGCTATTGCCCGTGGCTACGTTGCTCCTCGTGGCATGGATCTTACAGATAAGCCAGGATTTACCACTATTCAATCTCGTGATGGTGACATTTCTGCAATTGTCTTTCACATAACCGCAAGTTGATCGGCTTTATTTATGGACAGTACCCGTTGTGGAAGTAACGCAGGATATCAAGCACATCGACGTAAAAAGGAACTTATTTGTTCTGAATGCGCTTCAGCGCATCGCTCATATTTAGATTCCAGAAAACACTTGTACAAAGGTCGTTACAAAGAGTCAGCCTCAAAATACGCGCAAGAACACCCTGAAGTAGGGCGTGTTGCTACCGCAAAGTGGAGAAGGACTCACGACAGTGAGTACCGAGAAAGAACTTCTCAATACAGACACGCTCGTAGAGCGCGAAAACTAAGGGTGGATTCTGACAGGTACACTACTGAGCAAGTACTTGAGGCTTACGGTACTGACTGCCATATTTGCTTGACACCAATTGACCTTGTTGCTCCCAGAAAAACAGGGGTAGAAGGTTGGGAACAAGGGCTACATTTAGACCATGTAATCCCGTTATTTAAGGGTGGCAACAACACCTTGACAAATGTTAGACCCGCTCACGGTAAGTGCAACTTGAAAAAACAAAGGGCTTTATTTGCCCTTACAGAAGGATAATACCTACGTATCCTTGGATTAACGTAAGGAGTCACTCATGGCTAAATGGACATCACTAGGTCACGCAATGCGCCGTCGCATGGGTGCACCTTCATCTCACCTAGAATCGGCAGGAAACTCAATGGCACGCAACGTACCAACACCAGAAGAGATCATCGCTTCAGCAGCACACTCAAAGTCACCACGCCGTTACATGGGGCAAGATGCTGAGCAGTTCACAAACGTTTCTGCAGAGCCTGGTAACACAATGCCTGTAGCACGTAAGAACACTCAGGCTGCAGACCCAACAATTTCTGACAAGGCTAATCGCAGCAACGTACTTGCAGGCGATGCAGCACAATCAGAGCGCATGGGTGCAAAGTATTCAATCGGTCACAAGTTCCCTGCAGGATCAGAGCCAGCAGCAGCCGCAACAATGGCTAACGCTCGTACAGTTCCTTCAGTGATGGGACGCCAAACACCCAACTTCCAGAGTGGTGAAAGCGACTCATACTAAGATGATTTCATCTGAACAGTTTAGTGGTACTGGGGAATCCTTCCAAGAACATCCCCAGGCTGCTGCTCCCTTGTCACTAAGCGCAGAAACATCTAGCAGTGCTTCACAAGCAACTGCTTGGCGTACTCGTGGATTAGGGTCAAGTGGAGGACCGCTACCATTGTCATCACGTACAGAAGGTAGCATTTATAAGTTTGAAGACGATCAAGCGTCTAAACCTTCAGTACAGGAGTAACTAATGGCTGGTGGAGTTAACAACTATTCTCCTTCCCAGAATTGGCAGTCTCTGGGTGGTGGAGGCATGTATGGCTACAATAACCAAGGTGGCCAAGGAATCCCTGTTGCTAGGGACGCACTGGATACGACACGCATGGGCGTCGGTCGTGTTCCGAGCGCGGAGTATCCTTGACGGTTACCTCGGAACGATACGATCCCGTCGAGATGATCGTCTTCTTGATTCCATCAAGAACAGAGTTAACCAAAAGTCGTACCAACGTGGTGTGCACAAAGGTGAGCGTATTGAGCCATCTATGTATTTTTGGCCTGATGCCGTTAATAACCAGTCTGGTATTCAACGCCAGATGAAGGCTGCACTGGTCAATGAGCAGGGCGCTATGATCTACAAAGCACAACGGTTTGCACCAGATTCACGTCTACTTCCTGCACCGCACCTTGTGAACGATGGTAAAGCCAACACCATGGCTAATGAACCCGTTCAAGTAAACGCCCGACGTCAAGCAATGCTTGCCTACATGAGACCTGCGTGGTCATAATGTTTGCAGCAGATGATAAAGGTCGTTTTGATAAAAACTTAGCACAATCTCAATTTGGTTCTAACGTAGAAAACATTGTGCATAAATACCGTTCAGCATCTCCTGAGATGGTACAGGGTGGTCATGATTGGTATAACCATGCACATGAAGTTGCTGCAAAAATTGGTCAAGGAAACGTAGAACGAGGTGCTGGAGTTATTGCAGCCCTATCCCCACAAACTGGTTGGGGACGTAATCTGCACCTTGCTAATGAGTTGATGACTACAGGAACAACTAAGCACACTAAAGATTCGATTGTTAAAGCACAGCGTATCCGCGAAGGTGAGCACCCGCTTGAAGTACTAGGTGGTCAAAAGGTACGCAGTTTTTATCAAAATATTGCTGACCCAAGTGACCCGCACGTTGTGACTGTTGATCGTCATGCTCATGATATTGCGGTCGGTACCCCATTTCGTGGAACCGCTAAAGCAGCAGAAAAAGCACCTGACCTTGGATTAGGGGCAAAGGGACGTTACGAGCATTTCTCAGAAGCGTATAAGGCTGCTGCTCACGAACTTGGTGTTGAGCACCCACATAAAGTACAAGCAACAACGTGGGTAACTCATAGAGGAGCAATCGGATGACCAAATCTGAAGAATTTGATCATGGTAGTGGTCACAAATTTAGCGTAAAGAAAAACGCTGCAGGATCATACACGAGTTGTTGTGGGTTGCAAGTAGATGCGTCTAACACTCCAACAGGAAGAGTGTGGTTCTCATCTCACCCAACTGGGCTGTACTACCCAACACTGCGGGCTGCAAAAGAGCACATGCAAAAGCACCATGACAAAGGGGAGTTGTTCTAATGACACAGACATTTGACGGCAACTACGACTACACCAAACCATGGCGTGCACCAGTACAGCCTGATCAAGTAGCAAAACGTTGGTCGTATAACGGCCCTTGGTCAAGTAACATGGAAAGACTTACTTCTCAAGCACTTATGGTGATGGGTATTCCAGGAAAAGACATTCAAACAATGGTACGTCCACCTCTTCCACAGATTAGATTGTTTCCTGATCGGTATGGCTACGGGGATAATCGTCCACAACCAGGTATTGAAGATATTGTCAGTGTAGATCGAAACTACCAAGAACCGCGTATCTCATGGTACTCAGGATCTCCTGCTGGTTACTCAGGTAGTTCACGTAACGATTTGGGTAGTAACTAATGTCAAGAGAAGATGGTTTTCCACACTTTAATGAACTACAACCTGAAGATGCAGGTATGTTCAAAGCGCACTTACAACGTGCACGAAATGCAAACCCTATGGGTGCTGCTGTAGACGTACACAAAGTTGCAGATTACAAGAAGTCTCGCATGTTTATGACTAATGATGGATTGGCTGGTTATGCCGTACATCCTTCAGGAGAACTTACATCAGTATTTAAGCACCCTGACTCTCCATACAGAGACGTTGCACGTCACGCTGCGGAGCACTCTGCTCTACTTGGCGGAGCAACCCACGCGTCAGCGTTTGATCCTAAGTTGCCAGAGATGTACGGCAAAGGCGGATTTAGAGCACTATCTCATGTACAGTGGAACGAAGAGTACAAGCCACCTCGTTGGAAAGTAAGACGTCAGGGACGCCCAGATGTAGCCTTTCTCGGAGCCGACCGATCTGTGGCAAAAGAGATGAACTCAGGACAAAAGACTTATAGGCCAGGAAGTACTCCTGAAGTACCTGACTACGATACAGGTA
>Ga0316219_1002516_pt1 | contig 16638 bp, 11 predicted proteins | sample TBH18003PmetaG_FD_203635 | JGI IMG/M metagenome (GOLD analysis project Ga0316219, IMG submission 203635) | Freshwater microbial communities from Trout Bog Lake, Wisconsin, USA - TBH18003P | ecosystem: Environmental > Aquatic > Freshwater > Lake > Hypolimnion/Profundal zone | place: USA... | reverse complement strand
GCTCCGCGCACGGCAATTTGCTGCGAACGGGCCCGCTGCGGATGCTCGAGCTGCCGTGCGCGGAGCGCCCGGCCCACCTACTCGGAGAACGAGTGGGTTGCTTATGGTCGGTGCCCGGCAATCGGCGGAACGTCGCGAACTGCTTTACTGCGCCCCGCCCGCCGCCGGCATTGATGAATGGCCGGGGCCAAAGTGCTTCAGGAAGACCAGGGGCTCGGACTCGCTTTGGTTCACGATCGTGATGCCGCGGCGAGCGGCGTCGTGGCTGACGAAGAACTCGTCGGAACTGCGCTGGCCGTAGCGGAGCATCGTGGCCGACTCGACGGCGAAGGGCCCGAACCGGCCGTGACCCTGGATCGCGATGCAGCCATACGCGGCGGGCTCCGTGACCGTGACGCTTTGCTGCGGGGCGATCGTCAGCTCCTTGGCCGAGAAATACTCGTTGCCGTAAGTGATCCACTGCTCGGATCCCGCCGGGCCGAAATCAGCGGCCGGCAGCGGCGGGCGGAAGTAATGCTTCTTGTAGTGCGGATCGATGTTCCGGGGCCAGTCCATGAGGCCGAGGATGTAATCGAGATTGCGCTTTTTATCCTCGGGACAGTTCTCCGCGAGGAAGGCGTAGGGGTAGATTTCGCCGTCCACTATGTTTTCGTGGACCGAGTTCACGTCGCTGTTCCACTGCGGCTCGTAGGTGAGGACGGAGCCTGGCGCGTGGACCACTCCCGGCGGCGTATACCAGCCGGTGCCGAGTTCGATGCGATAGGCGCGGGACAGCTCAGTGATGCGAGTGTCGCCGCTCTCGTGTTGCGCCAGCCGTCGCCGAACCTCGTCGATCGTGCAGTCGGGATCGTAGCCAAAATACGTGTGGGGAAACGAACCGAGGTGATTGTTGAGCTGGCGCGGGAAAAAATACGCCTCGGGCTTGCCCAGCCGGTGAACGGCGGCCGCAGCGTCGAAGCCGAGATGGAGGTGGTGAAATAGCGGAGTTTGGTAATCGAAGAACTTGGAATAAACCGGCCAGCCGCCGTGTTGTTTCATGAAGTCCGCGCCGACGAGCGTGGCGCCGAGTTCGCGCTGGGCGTCAAGCAGGGTAAATTTCTCCTCGAGCCGGTTGGACGGCGGCAGCACGTAGCTGAGTCCCTCGTCGGCGGGGGCGAGCGGACCGTTCATGCAGGGGATCACGGAGCTGAACCAGCGCTCCTTGATCGAGCCGCGCGCGGTGCCGAGGGCGTAGTAGTCGTCGGGGTGCAGCCGCAGGCGGCGCCCGGCCTTGGCGAAACGGCGCGGCACAAACACCGGCATCAGGCGGAAAATGCCCTGCCCGTGGTCGAGCGTGGCGTGGATGCGGGTGGAATTGCTCATGGGGTGGGGAAACGACTGGCCCCGACCGAACACGCGCGGCGCCTGGACGACGAGCCATTAGTTTCGGGGGATTGCGCACTCCGTCGGTCGTTTCCGTCTGTCGTAGGTCGGGCTTTACGCCCGATAGGTTTGGAAGTCGTATCGGGCGAAAAGCCCGACCTACATTACTGAATGACGATCACGACGAGTGAATCAATTCCGCCCAACCGCCGCGCGCGGCTGCAATTCACCGGCTCCCCCGAGGCGGTGCTCTTTTCCCGGGAGATCGCGGAGTCGTTTGACGGCGTGATGGCGAAGAACCGAATCGTCGCAAATGGCGGGCTTTCGACCGGGGCGTTCACCGCATCGGTGGACGGCCGTCCGTGGTTCGACACGATCTGGATGCGTGACAATGGCGCGATGCTGCGCGAGCTGGTGCATTATGGGGAATTCGAGACGGCCAAGGCGCTCTTCCTCGCGCTGACGCGTTCGGTGGCACCCAACGCGGACGGCTTCTGGACCTTCCCGATGTTCACGAAGATCGGCGGCAAGGAGAGCGGGCACGAATGGGACGGCACGGCGCTGATCGTGGTGAGCTCGCTGCTGCTGTGGGAGCGGCTGCCGCTTGCTGATCCGGTGCGACACCAGATCGAAGACTTTCTGCTCGCGCCGGAATCGCCGATCCGGGCGGTGACGGACGCGATTGCCCGGCACCAGCTCGTGGCCGGCAGCGGGGAATTTGGCGGCGGGCTGGGGGTGGAGGGACTTTTCTTCAACGTGGTGCAGAACGCGATGATCACGTGGATGCTGGACCTTGCCGCGACGCGCTTCCGCGTGCCCGGCGGCCGATCAGATGACTTGCGCCGGGACTGCGCCGCGGCAGGTGCCGCGCTGAAGGCCAAGTTGATTTCGCACTTTGTTGCGGCGGACCAGACCTGGATTTGGGCGCTGGACACGAAGACGTATGCGCCGAGCGAGGCGGCGGTGGCGGCCTCGGAGAATCAGGGCTTCGGCGGCGTCAACGGCGTGTTTTCGCATGCGTCCGACGTGCATGGCATCCTGCCGCTTGCCGGCTCCGAGGCCTGGGTCGCGCCGTCGGTGCAAACGTTCCTCGCGCTCCTCAGCCGGCCGCAGCGGATGGAGCAGTTTGCGCGTCACGGAATGTGGACGCAGTTCAACCTACTCCACGAAGGCTACCTCACCGGTCCCTCGTATGGCCAGGGTTACGCGTTGCAGATGATGCTCCTGCTGGACCGGCCGGAGCTCTACACGGCGGCGGCCAACTGGCTGGTGCGGGCGACCTACGCGCCGGAATACCCGATCACGCGCAGCAACCCGCACTGGTTTTACGAGCGCTACTATTCGCCGGATGATCCGTTGCGGAAGACCCGCGATGAAGGCTGCGGCGCGCTGAACCTCGTCTGCGTCGCGGAGCCGTTGAAAATCGCGCGGCTCATGGCCGGCGTGGACGATCACGCCGACGGCGAAGTGACGCTTGTGTCGCGACTGCCCGTCGGCTGGACGGGATTGAAGGTGGAAGCGCTCCCAGTGCGGACAGCCGCCGGGCACACCTTGCTTGATTTCGAAGTGACCACGGATGCCGCCACGGGCGCGGTGTTGCGCGTGCAGGGAAAGTCAGAGGCGGCATTGCCGCAGCTGAAAGTGCGGCTCGGAACGGCGCGGCAGCCGGTTTGGCGGACAGTGGCCGCCGGGGCGCGCGACTTTGCCTGCCTGGGGTAGGGCGCGTTATCCCTAACGCGCCGTTTGCACGTCGCAGCCAAACGCGGCGGATTAGGGATAATCCGCCCTACCTCGGAGAATAGGTCTTCTGCTTCAGGTCGGCGGCGAGCAGGCGGCGGAAGGTGGCGAGATCCTTGACCGCGCCTAGGGCGATCAACTGGCTCGCGAGGTTGCCGACGGCGGTGCCTTCGAGGTTGAACGACAAAACGGGGATGCCGGCCGCGTCGGCCGTGGCCTGGCAGAGGAGACGGTTCTTCGAGCCCCCGCCGACCATCAGGATACGGCGGAATTTTCGCCCGGTCATTTTCTCGAAATTTGCCGCGGCATTGGCGTGGCCGCGGGCGATGGAGTCGCAGATCAGGCGCGTGTAGGCGGCGAGGGTCTTCGGCACCGGGGATTTCCGGCGCTTCAACTGCGCATCGATCGCGGCGCGCATGGACTTGGGCGCCATGAAGGCGGCGTCGGTGGTGTCGAGCAGCAGGGCTGGCGCGGGAAGTTTTTCGGCGGCGGTGATGAGCGCGTCCCACGCCTTCGGCGTCTCGGGCCGGGCATTGAACGCCAGAAGCGTCTGTTCGAGGAGGAAGAGCCCGGGGACATTCGTGAGTGGCCGGTAGCCGCCGCCACCGGTGCGCTCGTTGGCGACGCGCGCCGCAAGGGCGTCGGGGCCGAGCAAGGGAGCCGGATTTTCGAAACCGATTAGCGACCACGTGCCGGAGCTGAGAAATAAATCGCCGCCCTCGGGAGATGCCGGCATCGCGTCGTAGGCGCACGCGGTGTCGTGGCCAGGGACGGCGATAACTTCCGCGTCGGCGAGTTCGGGCAGCGAGGTGACGGGACCAAGGTTCCGGCCCGCCAGCACCGGTGTCGTGAACCACGCCGGCGGGATCCGGAAATGCGCCAGCGCCGTGCGCGACCAGTCGGGCGCTTTCACGTCGAGCAATTGCGAGGTGCTGGCGACCGTGAGCTCGTTTTCCATTTTCCCGCTCAGGAGAAAATTGAAATAGTCCGGCAGGAACAGGCAGCGCGTGGCGAGCTGGGTGATGGCGGGGCAGCTGGCAACCGTCTCGGCGAGCTGGAGGCTGGTGTTGTAGAAGACATTCGGAATGCCCGTGGCCGCGTAGAGGTGGTCGGCGCCGCGTGCCGCGAGGGCGGCGAGGCCGGCTTGCGTGCGGTTGTCGCGGTAGGCGTGGGTGGGAAACACGACGCGGCCGGCCGCATTGAGCAGCACATGGTCGCAGCCCCAGGTGTCGACACCCACCGAGGCGAGCTTCGCGCCCTTCGGCAACAACGCCACGGCCTTGCGCAGGCCGGTCTGCACCTCGTGCCAAAGGGTGCCGAGCTCCCAGTAGGCGTGGGCGCCGAGCTCGCGGTAGGAATTGGGGAAGCGATGCGCCTCGGTGAGCGTGAGCCGGTTCTTGGACCAGGCGCCGAGGATGACGCGTCCGCTGGTGGCGCCGAGATCGATGGCGGCGGAGTAGAGGGTGGAAGACATTTTTGGGGAAGGAAGAGGGTAGAGGGAAGAAGGAGGAAGGCCGGGCTAGCCTAGCTGCAGGCGCTCCGTGGCGCGGCGCTGGACGTCGCGAAAGAAGTCGGCGTTGGTCGGCAGCTTGATGTCCACGTCGCAGATGGGGATCATTTCCTTTAGCCGCGCGCGGCCGTCGTTCGACGCGACGAGGGCGGGGAAGCACTGCTTGATCACATCGAGGACGATGTTGACGCACACCGACGCGCCCGGCGACGCGCCGAGGAGGGCGGAGATGCTCCGATCAGAGTTGGTGATGACCTCGGTGCCGTAGTGCACGATGCCGGCCTCGCCGTCGGTTTTCTTGATCGCCTGGACGCGGATGCCGGCGTCGATCAGCCGCCAGTCCTCCGCCTTCGCTGCGGGATAGAAAATATGCAGCACCTCCATGCGGTCGGCCATGCTCTGTGTGCCCTGCTGGATGAGGTAGCGCACGAGGCCGAGATTGCTGGCGCCGATCTTGAGCAAGGTGACGAGGTTGTCGGACTGGATGGAGCGCGGCAGGTCCGTCCAGCTGCCCTTGCCGTGCAAGAACTTGGTTGTCCACGCCGCGAACGGGCCAAAGAGGAGCGTCTTCTTGCCGTCGAGGATGCGCGTGTCGAGGTGCGGCACCGCCATGGTGGGCGCGGTGGCGAGGGCCTGGCCGTAAACCTTGGCCTGGTGCTGCCGGACGATCTCGGGGTTGTCGCACACCAGCCATTGCCCGCCGATCGGAAAGCCGCCGATGCCCTTGCTCTCGGCGATGCCGGATTTCTGGAGCAGGTGCAGGCTGCCGCCGCCGGCACCGACGAAGACGAATTTGGCGTGAGTCTCGCGGATCCCGCCGGTGGCGAGGTCCTGGACGCTGACATCCCAGACGCCGCCGGACTTCCGGAGGTCCACCACGCGGTGGCCGCTCGCGATGCCGCAGCCGGGTTGCGTGGCGAGCCAACCCAGCAGCTTGCGGGCAATCACGCCGAAGTTCACGTCGGTGCCGCTCGCCATCTTGGTGGCCGCGATCGGCACGTCGCCGCGGCCCGCGACCAGCAGCGGCGCCCAGCTGCCGATTGTCGCGCGGTCGGTGGAGTAGATCATCTCCGAGAAGAAATGGTGCGCCGACATCCCGGCGTGGCGCGCCTTGAGGAAATCCACCTGCTCGGCGCCGTGGACGAAGCTGAGGTGGGCGACGGGGTTGATGAACTCGCGCGGCGAGCCGACCATGCCGCTCGCGACTGCGTAGGCCCAGAACTGCCGCGTCTGCTCGAATTGCTCGAAGATCTTGATGGCGTTGGCGACATTGACGCTGCCGTCCGCCTCGCGCTTCGGCGTGTAGCTCAGCTCGCAGATGCCCGCGTGCCCGGTGCCGGCGTTGTTCCAGCCGTGGGAGCTTTCCTGCGCCAGCTCCTCCGTCACCTCGTAGACCTGGATGGAGAGGCGCGGATCGAGACGCTTGAGCAGGGCCCCGAGGTTGGCGGACATGATGCCGCTGCCAATCAGGATGACATCAGGGTTCGCGACGTGCGTGTCGTACTTCATGAAGGATCACCAGCTAGCCGGGAAGTTTTGCGTCCTCCAAGCCATTTTAACCGCGAATGGACGCGAATGAACGCGAATTCAGATCAGTCCCTCTGCCAACCAGTTCGGTATTCGCGTTCATTCGCGTCCATTCGCGGTTAACCCCTATTTCGCCGTTGGCACGGGAAGGGCGCCCGCTAAAACCTCCGCATGGCATCCCCCTCCGTTCCGCCGGTTGAACCCTACATTGCCCCGGAAACCGTGATGAAGGAGTTCACGCTCCGCGCGGTGCTGACCGGCGCCGTCCTCGGCCTCATCTTTGGCGCCTCGTCACTCTACCTCGTGCTCAAGGTCGGCTTGACCGTGAGCGCGTCGATTCCCGTGGCCGTCATCTCGCTCGCGATGTTCCGCGGCTGGTCGAAGGTCGGCGGACGTGACGCCACCATCCTGGAAAACAACATCACGCAGACGGCCGGCTCGGCGGGCGAGTCGTTGGCGTTCGGCATTGGCGTGACGATGCCGGCGATCCTGATTCTCGGCTTCGATCTCGAGCTGACGCGCGTGCTGCTGGTCGCCGGACTGGGCGGCCTGCTCGGCATCCTCATGATGATCCCGCTCCGCCGCGCGCTCATCGTGAAGGAACACGGCGTGTTGAAATACCCCGAGGGGACGGCTTGTGCCGCGGTACTCAAGGCCGGCGCATCGGCCGAGTGTCGCGCGGCGGCCTCGCCCAGCGCGCAGGCGGAAATGCGCGCCGCCGAGGCGGCGGGACTGGGGAAATCCCCCGGCGCCAAGGTCATCTTCACCGGTTTCGCCGTCGGCCTGCTCTACAAGACGCTCAACGTCGCCTTCAAGGGCTGGAAAGATGTGCCGGAGAAGGTCTTTGGTGCGCCGTTCAAGGCCGGTTCGCTCAGCGTCGAGGTATCGCCCGAGCTCGTCGGCGTGGGCTACATCATTGGCACGCGCATTGCCTCGATCATGTGCGCCGGCGGCGTGCTGAGCTATCTGCTGCTGATCCCGATGATCAAGTTCTTCGGCGAGTCGCTCCCCGGCCCGCTGGCCCCCGGCCACATCCCGATCTCGCAGATGGGCCCCGCACAGATCCGTGGCGCCTACATTCTCTACATCGGCGCGGGCGCCGTTGCCGCCGGCGGTATCATCAGCCTGGTGCAATCGATGCCTACCATCTGGCACGGCATGCGCGGCGGCCTGCGCGACCTGGGCTTGTCCCGTGGTGACAGCGCCACCGGCGAAAAGGCGCTCCGCACCGACCAGGATCTCTCGATGAAATTCGTCGGCATCGGCATCGTCGCCATCATCGCGGCGATCATGTTCGCGCCCTCGCTGCACATGAATATCCTCGGGGCGTTGCTGGTCGTGCTCTTCGGGTTCCTGTTTGTGACCGTCTCGTCGCGGCTGACGGGCGAGATCGGTTCCTCGTCCAACCCGATCTCGGGCATGACGGTGGCGACGCTGCTGTTCACCTGCCTGATCTTCCTCTTGGTCGGGTGGACGGGCGGACCCTACTACGTGACGGCGCTTTCGGTCGGCGCGATCGTATGCATCGCCGCCTCGAATGGCGGCTCGACGTCGCAGGACCTGAAGACCGGACATTTGCTCGGCGCCACGCCAAAGTATCAGCAGCTGGCCATCATGATTGGCGCACTGGTCTCGGCACTGCTGCTGGGACCTGTTTTGCTCAAGTTGAACGACTCCGCCACGGTTTACGTGCCGGTGGCCCAGGTGGCGCCCGCAGGGCTGCACGTCGCCGTCGGAACGCTCCCGAAAATGGAGACGCTCACCGGCCCGCAGGCGCGCGGCGACGCGCATGCCTACCACGTCTGGCAGAAGACCGATGACCAAGGCGGCCCGGCGGGGCGATATCTGGTGAACGACGCGGGCGCGGCCGTGTGGCTGGTCGATCCGGGCATCAACGGGGCGTACAACACGCGGCCCGACGGCACGACCGTGCGCAAGTTCGACGCACCCAAGGCCACACTGATGTCCTACATCATCAAGGGCATTCTCGACCGCAAATTGCCGTGGGCGCTGGTGCTCCTCGGCGTGATGATTGCAGTCGTCCTTCAGCTTTCCTTCCTCCCGGCGCTCGCGTTTGCGGTGGGCGTCTATCTGCCGCTGTCGTCATCGTCGCCGATCTTCTTCGGTGGCCTGGTCCGCTGGTTTGTCGACCGCCAGACGCGCAAGCAGGCGTCGCACGCGGAGCTGACCGAGGCGCAATTCAACGAGGAGAGCGACAAGAGTTCCGGCGTGTTGCTGGCGTCGGGCTACATCGCGGGCGGCGCGATCGCGGGCATCATCATCGCCTTCCTGGCGGGCGTGCTCGATCGGTTCGACGCCGCCTTGGCGGCGTGGTCGACGGCGCACAACCCGTTCTTCGACGGGCCGAACTCCGACCTGCTGTCGATGCTGCCCTTCGCGGCCCTGTGCATTTTCCTCTACCTCGTCGGCCGCGACAAACTGCTCGCGCCGAAAAAAGCTTAGGTCGGCCGTGTAGCTACGAGTGTGAGTGAGTGGATCCAGAGAATTTCCACTCGCTCACGCTCGTAGCTACACGGGGCGGGCGGGTAGCGGGCACAAAAAAGGCGGGGTCAGCGACCCCGCCCTACATTCGGCGTCGAGCGCCTCAAATTTTTTCGAGTACCACCGGATTGGTCAGCGTGCCGATCTTCTCGATCACGATGCTCACGGTGTCGCCGGCCTTCAGGTAGATCGGCGGCTTGCGCGCGAAGCCGACGCCGTGCGGCGTGCCGGTCAGGATGACGGTGCCGGGCAGGAGGGTTTTGCTCGAGCTCAGGAATTCGATCAAGGTGGGCACGTCGAAGCACATGTCGTTCGTGTTCCAGTCCTGGAGCGTGGTGCCGTTGAGGATCGTCTTGATGCCGAGCGTGTTCGGGTTGGGAATTTCGTCGCGCGTGACGAGCACCGGCCCGAGCGGGCAGAAGGTGTCGAAGCTCTTGCCCTGGCTGAACTGGCCGCCGCCCCACTTGATCTGCCAGTCGCGGGCGGAGACGTCGTTGGCGCAGGTGTAGCCGAGCACGTAGTCGAGCGCGTGGGCCTTCGAGACGTTCTTGCACTTCCGGCCAATGACCACGGCCAGCTCGCATTCGAAATCCACCTCGGTGCTCAGCATCTTCTGCGGGATCTCGATCGGGTCACCGGGGTTCTGGAGCGAGTTGGTGCTCTTGAGAAACAGCATCGGCTGCGCGGGCACGCCCTTGCCGCCCTCCGCGGCGTGTTTCTTGTAATTCAGCCCGATGGCGAGAATGTTGGGCGGCACCAGCGGCGCGAGGAGCTTGCCCGGCTTGACCACGCGGTCGGTGACCTTGAAGTCGCCGAGGATGTCGCCGGTGATCTCGCGGGCAGATCCGTCGGGTTGCAGCGCGGCATGGGCCGGCCCGGTGGCCGTGAGGTGGCGGATGATTTTCATGCGAGGAGAAAGCGTTCAGTCATCAGCGGTCAGCTGTCAGCTCTATTCTCGATTGGGGCTGACCGCGGCCGCCCGAGGGATGCCGGCCTGCGTAGGTCGGGGCTTATCCCCGAGATTCAGGGATCATATCGGGCATGAAGCCCGACCTACGAATTCGCCTTCAGCCACGCCCGCGGCGGTGACCCGAACCGCGCGCGGAAGAGCCGGTAGAAGTGGGACAGGTCGCCGTAGCCGCTGGAAAACGCCGCGCCGACGATGGAGTGACGCTCGTTGTGCAGCTGCGTCGCGGCATGCGTGAGCCGGTGTTCAGTCAGTTGCTCCAGGAACGTCCGGCCGGTCAGCTCGCGTAACCGCGCGCTAAAATGCCGCCGGGACATCCCGGCCTGGCTGCTGGCCCGGGCCAGGCTCCACGGCTCGTAAAACGTCTCGCCCAGTTCCCGCGCCACGGCCGCCACGCGCTGCGCGGTGTCGTCCATGGGAGGGCCGGCGGGCTGGCGGGCGAGGGCGACGAGGATGTTTTCGGCGGCGGCGCGCAACGCGACTTCCCGGCCGGGCTGGCCGCCGGCCTGTTCGACCATGCCGGCGCGCCACAGGCCTTCAAACCGCGCAGCGCCCCTCCCGCCGGTCCTCACGCTGGCGGAGCGGCCGCCCAGTAGCCGCACCCAGAGCTTTCCGAGCTCCGGATCGCAGGCCAGCCACGCCGGCGCAATGCCGAGCAGCAGCAGGGTGGGCGGCGCGATGTCGGCGATCCGGTGACGCACCCCCGCCGGAACGCACAGCACCGCACCGGCGGTGGCGGAGAGAAGCAGCGCCGAGCCGGCAGTCGTCAGGTTCACCCGGCCCTGCAGGACAAAGATGAGCTTGTGAAACGCGTCCGCCCGCTCGGCCATGCGGAAGCGCGGGCTGTGGATGCTCTCGGCAAAGGCGAGGCCGGAGGCGGGCAGGGTGACGGCGATGGGCCGGGAAACAGCCATGACCCGGCCAGAGTGCCCGATCTGCCAACCGCGCCAAGCCCGAACCGCCAAGACGGACGAGCTCATTTCCGCTACGCTCATCTCCCGTTTCCCCAATCACCACTGCCATGCCGAAGCCCCCGCATTCCGTGGCCACCCGCGCCGAAGTCGAAGCCGTGCTGCGCTGTGCTGCGCCGCGGCCTTCGCCGCTCTTCTTGCCCGCGATCTACGAGCACAAGGCCTGGTTCATCGACAGCACACCCTCAGCCATCGGCCGCGACGCTGAACTGCTGACGCGAGCCGTGCTGGCCGAGTTTGAAGCCATCGGACCTGACGCCGTCACGGTGGGCGTCGACGTCTACAATATCGAGGCCGAGGCGCTCGGCTGCCCCGTGACCTTCTACGAGGGCAACGACCCCAGCATTCCCGGAATCTCGCCCGGCGACTATCTCCTGCGGGTCGGCGACGACCTCGCGAAGGCGCGCCTACCAAATCCGCTCCGGGATGGCCGGATGCCAGTCAACATCGAGGCGGCGCGACGCGTGCGGCGCGAGCTCGGCCACAATTTCTGGCTGCGGGGCGCCATCTCCGGGCCCTTCTCGCTGGCGGTGAGCCTCGTTGGGGCGGAAGACCTTTTCATGGCTTGCGTCGACCAGCCCGACTGGGTGCGGCAACTGCTGGCTTACGCCGAGCGCGTCATCCGCGAATACAGCAAGGCCTACATCGATGCCGGTGCGGAGTTGATCATGTTCGACTCCCAGGCGTCCCCGGACCTGCTCTCGCCCGGCATGTTCGAGGAGTTCGTGCTGCCAGTGACGCGGGATTTTGCCGGCTGGGCCGCGTCGCAGGGCGTCTGCGACGTGCCGCTGGTCATCGGGGGCAACACCACCAAGATCGCCGGTTTGCTGGCGCGAACGGGCTGCAACAACCTGCTCTGTGACTTCACCGGGGACTTTGACGCGTGGGCCGCAATTTGCCGCGAGCGGGAAAGATCCCTGCGGCGCAATATCTCGCCGCGATTTCTCGCGACCTCGACGCCCGCGGAGATTTACCGCGTTGCCGCCGCCGAGATCGCCCGGGGTCGCGACCTGCCGGGTTTCTTCATGGGCACCGGCGTCATCCCGTTTGGCACGCCCACGGCGAACATCCTAGCCGTCAAGCAGGCCTGTCTCGACGCCGCCACCGACCTTGTCTCATGCCCCGCGGCGCCGTGATGAGTTGGCGATGAGTTTTGCGCGTAACCCCAGACCCGTGTCCACGCTCGCCGAGAAATTTGCCCAGTCGCGCGACTTCCTGACCGGCGTCGAGCTTGTGTCCACGCGCGGCACGGTGACGGAAACGCGGGCCGCCAAGACCGTGGCGTTCGCCCGCGATCTCGCGCAAACGCCGGGCGTGGACTGGGTTTCGATCACGGACAACGCCGGGGGCAATCCCATGCTGGCGCCGACGGCGCTGGGCGGGCCCTTCCGCGACGCGGGCCGGGAAGTGGTGATTCACCTTTCGTGCAAGGATTTCAACCGCAACGGCCTCGAGAGCGAGGCGTGGCTGCTCGCGAGCGAGGGGTTTCACAACCTCCTGGTGTTGAGCGGCGACTATTCGGGCGTCGGCATCGGCGGCGGGGCGAAACCGGTCTTCGACATCGACTCGGTCGGGCTGCTCACGCTGCTGGGCCAGATGAACGCCGGGCTCGATGTCACGAAGGCGGCCGCCACCCGGCAGGTCCGGCTCCAGCCCACGCACTTTTTCCCCGGGGCCGTTGTGACAAATTTCAAGCTGCACGAAAACGAGGTCGTGCCGCAGCTGCTGAAGATGGAAAAGAAGCTGGCGGCCGGCGCGCGCTTTCTCATCAACCAGATCGGCTTCGACTCGCGCAAGGTGTCCGAGTTGATCGCGTGGACGCGCCGCCGGGGCCACGGGGCGGTGCCGCTCATCGGCAACGTTTACGTGCTCAATCCCGCCGTCGCCCGCATCTTCCGCACGCAGCAGATCCCCGGCGTCGTGATTTCCGACGAACTGGCGGCGCTCTGCGAGCGTCACGCCACCTCGCAGGACCGGGGCAAGGCTTTCTTCCTCGAACTCGCCGCCAAGCAGGTCGCGATTTACCGGGGTCTCGGCTACCGCGGTGCCTACCTCGGCGGCGTTCACAGCGTGGCGGACATCGCGCGCGTGCAGGAAATCGAGCGGAGTTTCGCGCCGAACGACTGGAAACAGTTTGCCCGGGAGATCCGTTACTCGCGGCCCGGGGAATTCTTCCTGTTTGCCGAGGATCCGGCCACCGGTTTGGCGCAGCCTGAGCAGCTCCACCCGGACTACGCGGCTTCGCTGCAAACCCGGCCTGCCACGGCCAACGTGACCTACAGCTACCGCTTTTCCAAGCTGGCGCACTCGCTGATGTTCACGCCCGGCAAGGGACTCTGGAATCTGGGCGCCAAGCTCTGCGGCAGCGCCAAGGACCCGTCCCAAGGCCCGCCACTGATGCACGCCATCGAGCACGCCGGCAAGAGCGTCATGTTCGGTTGCAAGGATTGCGGCGACTGTTCGCTGCCCGACATTGCGTTCCTTTGTCCCGAGTCGGCGTGCGCGAAGAACCAGCGCAACGGCCCGTGTGGCGGCACGCGCGACGGCAAATGCGAGGTCGAGGACTTCGAGTGCATCTGGTCGCGCGCCTACGACCGGCTGAAATACGAGGGCTGCGAGGAGCAACTGCTCGCGCACGCGCCCGTAATCCAGGACCAGCGGCTGCGCGGCACCTCCAGCTGGGCCAATACCTGGCTCGGCCGCGACCATCTCGCCCGGAAACTTTCCACTAGCACGAACCCCTAAATCCCAACTCCCGAATCCAGCCATGAGCCCAAAAGTCCCCACGAACCTCGAAGCCAAACTCCAGCAATACCCCAGCGCCGTCGAAATGCTGCGCAACGCCCCCGTCGGTGGTTACCAGTTTCCCTTCACGCCCGAGTTCACCAACTGGCGCGACGAGCAGGAAGCCTGGCAGAAGACCGTCGTGCTCTTCGACCAGTCTTTCCACATGAAGGACGTCTATTTCGAGGGCCCCGACGTGAAGCGCCTGCTCTCCGACGTGGCGGTGAACACGATGAAGAATTTTGCCGCCAACCGGGCCAAGCAGATCGTCACCTGCAACCCCGACGGCTATGTGATCGGCGACGCCATCCTCTTCGGGCACTCCGAGGAAAAGGTCAGCGTCGTCGGCCGGCCCTCGGTGCCGAACTGGGTCGAGTTCCAGGCGCGCCAGGGCAATTACAACGTCAAGGTCACCCGCGACGAGCGCACCGTGGCCAACCAGGGTCGGCGCCTCATCTATCGCTACCAGATCCAGGGCCCGAACGCGGTGGAGCTCATCAAGAGCGTCCACGAGGGTGCGTTCCCGGAAATCCCGTTCTTCCACATGGGCGACCTCAAGATCGCCGGCCGCCGGGTGCGCGCGCTCAACCACAACATGTCGCGCATGGGCGGACTCGAGCTGCACGGCCCGGTCGATGACGGCGAGGCCGTGCTGGCGGCCATCCTCGGCGCGGGCCCGAAGTTCGGCCTGCTGCAGGGCGGCAGCCGCGCGTATTCGACCGTGTCGCCCGAGAGCGGCTGGATCCCTTCGCCCACGCCCGCGATCTACTCCGGCGACAAGATGAAGTCCTATCGCGAATACCTCCCGGCGACCGGCTTCGAGGCCAACGCGTCGATCGGCGGCAGCTTCTGCTCGCCCAACATCCAGGATTACTACCAGACGCCGTGGGATCTCGGTTACGGGCGACACGTGAAGTTCGACCACGACTTCATCGGCCGCGCGGCGCTCGAGAAACTCGAGCCGCAGCCGCATCGCCGCAAGGTGTGGCTGCGGTGGAACCACGAGGATGTGCTGCGCATCAACGCCAGCCAACTGGGCCACGGCGAGCACTACAAATACATGGAGATGCCCAACGCGTTCTACTCGATCCTGCCCTTCGACCAGGTGCTGGTGGGCGGCAAGCTGGTCGGCCTGTCCACCTACACGGTTTATACGGTCAACGTCCACGGCTGGTTCTCGCTGGCGATGCTGGACGAGAACGTCGCCGAAGGTTCCGAGGTGACGGTCGTCTGGGGCGAACCTAACGGCGGCACAAAGAAACCGAGCGTCGAGCGCCACGTGCAGACGAACGTCCGCGCGACGGTTTCCTACTCGCGGCTGAATGAGGCGAGCTGAGACGGATCCATTCGCTCACGCTCATAGCTACTTCCGGAGGCGGAGTGCGGGGTAGCTACGAGCGTGAGCGAGTGGCTGTCCAAAGAGATTGAATCTGCGTGATGGCAGTCCATTCGCTCACGCTCATAGCTACTTCCGGAGGCGGAGTGTGGGGTAGCTACGAGCGTGAGCGAGTGGCCGCTTCAGATTCATTTTCCACCAGCCGATTGTAGATCCGCCAGAATCTCTCCCAATAATCATCCCGGTAGACACTTAAGTCAGGATACCCGGCCACGCAGCCGCCGAGAAAAGTATAGTCTGACCTGCGACTGACCAAGCCGGCGCGAACGGGGTTATCCAAGATATACTGCGCCACGGTCTGAAAGGCGCCTCGCTCTCGCTGGGAATCTCGGAGCACTTGGTCGTGGGCCTGGTTCTGCCAAGTCGCCGGGCTAAGCACTGCTCGCAAGTGTTTGCGCAGAAACTCAACGGCTTGGCGCTGGTCGGAGTGGTCGTCCAGACCCAATCCGAGCAGATGGATATGGTCGGGCATCAGCACATAAGCAGGGCAGGCAATCTGGTAGCGCGCACACGCATGGAGCAACGTCAGCCGCCATTGCTCGTGGAATGCCGGAGTGAGCCATCCTGTGGCGCGTTGCTCGACGGTGAGAGTCCAGTGCACGAAGGCGCGACCTTGGTAGAATTCGGGGCTCAAGCGCGGAAGATGGCCTTTCTCCACTCGCTCACGCTCGTAGCTACGGTCGGAGGACGGGTCCATTGTAGCTATAAGCGTGAGCGAGTGGCTTTCTTCCTCCCGGCCCGGCGGCGTTAGAATTCCGTCTCCGGGCTATGCAGTCGGAATCTTCCATTCGCTCGCGCTCATAGCTACTTCCGGAGGGTGGCCGCCCGGTAGCTACGAACGCGAGTGAATGGACGTCTCATCGCTACTTCCGGAGGATGGCTTCCCGGTAGCTACGAGCGTGAGCGAGTGGCCGTCTCACGCCTTCGCTTCGGCGAAGGCGTCCATGCCGACGCAGCTGCAGACGAGGTTGCGGTCGCCGTAGACGTTGTCCACGCGGCCCACGGCGGGCCAGAACTTGCTGGCGCGCGTGTGGGCGTCGGGGAATGCCGCCGTCTCGCGCGAATAGGGATGATCCCACTCGGTGGCGCAGACGGCCGCGGCCGTGTGCGGCGCGTGCTTGAGGGGATTGTTAACCTTGTCGGACTCGCCGCTGGCGACCGCCGCCATCTCGCCGTGGATCGCGATGAGCGCGTCGCAGAAGCGGTCCAGCTCGGACTTCGCTTCGCTCTCGGTGGGCTCGATCATCAGCGTGCCGGGCACCGGGAACGACATCGTCGGCGCGTGGTAGCCGTAGTCGATGAGGCGCTTGGCGACGTCCTCGACCTCGAGGCCGTGCTTTTTCCACGGGCGGAATTCCAGGATGCACTCGTGGGCCACGAGGTTGCTTGCGCCGCGGTAGAGCACGGGGAAGCAATTCTCGAGGCGGTGGGCGATGTAGTTGGCGTTGAGGATGGCGGTCTTGGTGGCCGCGGTCAGCCCGTCGGGCCCCATCATGCGGATATACATCCACGAGATCGTGAGGATGCTCGCGCTGCCGTAGGGCGCGGCGGAAACCGCGCCAATTTTCGATTTTGGATTTTCGACTTTCGATTGGGGAGAAACCACGACGTGGCCGGGGAGGAAGGGCGCCAGGTGCGCCGCGACGCCGATCGGACCCACGCCCGGGCCGCCGCCGCCGTGGGGGATGCAGAAGGTCTTGTGCAGGTTGAGGTGGCAGACGTCCGCGCCGATGAAGCCGGGCGAGGTCAGCCCGACCTGCGCGTTCATGTTGGCGCCATCCATGTAAACCTGGCCGCCATTCGCGTGAATGGTGGCGCAGATGTCCTTGATGCTGCTCTCGAACACGCCGTGGGTGGACGGGTAGGTCACCATGAGCGCGGC
>Ga0316219_1002512_pt1 | contig 16660 bp, 15 predicted proteins | sample TBH18003PmetaG_FD_203635 | JGI IMG/M metagenome (GOLD analysis project Ga0316219, IMG submission 203635) | Freshwater microbial communities from Trout Bog Lake, Wisconsin, USA - TBH18003P | ecosystem: Environmental > Aquatic > Freshwater > Lake > Hypolimnion/Profundal zone | place: USA... | reverse complement strand
GGTCTCATCGCCATCTGGAGGTCCCTGGACCCCTTGGTCCGATACTCCCGGCTGACCAACCTGGGGGATGCTTGCCGAGTCAGAGTAGACCGCCTCTTCGAGCATGACGAGGTAGACGGGAAGGTCCACTGCTCCCGCCGTCGAGGTCGGTATGGGATGAACAGCCATATTGACGCTCGTGTAGTGGCCATTCGTCTTGACGCTGATGCCGTGTTTGCGCACGGTCCCCTTCGTCTCTATGGCTTTACGCAGCGCGACGGTCAGTTCTTGGCGGAGCCCTTCGCGGGCCATCTTGAGGATATTGGTGACTCCGCCCTCTCCTGGTGCCGGCTCCAAATACATCCCGGTCCTGCCATAGAAGTAGATGATGTCTCCGACACCGTTGACAAGGGCTGTGGGGGGTGTGCCGTGGCGGAGGATGGCCTGCTCGGTGATCTCACGCCCCAAGGTCTTGAGGGGGAAGCGGGGCTTTTCGGTCGTCCGTGGCAAGGCGGTCCCAATGGTCGAGACCTCTGTGGAAAATCCCCTCCGAGCGGGCAAGCTGAGTCCCTGGAAGTCCTCCTTGCGTAGGTAAAGCTTGAGCTTGCGGTCCAAGACAGCGAACAAGTCGCCAAAGTCCCCGGTGGACTCGGACGAGCCCATGAAGAGCATGCCGCCTGGGTTCAGGGAGTAATGGAACAGCGGGATGAGTTTCTTCTGCAGCTCGGACCCGAGGTAGATCAAGAGGTTGCGGCAGCTAATGAGGTCGAGCTTGGAGAAGGGCGGGTCCTTGATGAGGTCCTGCTCGGAGAAGACGATCAGGTCCCGGATGCCCTTGTTGATCCGGAAGGCCCCCCCGCCGGGTTCAGCCGTGAAGAAGCGCCCCAGCCGCTCAGGCGTGAGATCGACGGCGATGCTGGCAGGGAAGAGTCCGGTCCGGGCCCTGGCGATGGCCCCGCCGTCGATGTCCGTGGCGAACACCTGCACCTGGTAGCTCTGCTTCATCGCTTCCACGTGCTCTTGGAGCAAGATGGCGATGGAGTATGCTTCCTCGCCGGTGGAGCACCCTGGCACCCAGACGCGGACCCGTCCGCCGGGTCGTTTGTTGGCGAAGAGTTTGGGGATGACCTGAGCTTCCAGGCCAGCGAAGGCTTCCGTATCACGGAAGAAATTGGTCACGCCGATGAGCAGGTCCCGGAACAGGGCATCGACCTCAGCGGGGGTCCGCTGGATGAACTTGAGATATTCATCCAGGTTGTTGAGCTGGTTGACGGCCATGCGGCGGTCCACTCGGCGGTGGACGGTGCTTGGCTTGTACTGGGAGAAGTCGTGGCTGGTCTGGCCCCGGAGGATGACCAGGATCTTCTTCATAGTGCTTTCAGACTTGGGCGTAGGGGTGTTGGCGACGACCGGGGGCTTGCCGAAGGCGTGGGCCACATAGGCGATAAGCTGGGCGGGCATCTCTGCCGGGGGCAGCTCATAGTCCACGAGCCCTGTCCCGATGGCGCTACGGGGCATCCCGTCGTAGTCGGTGGACTCCGGGTTCTGGGCCATGGCCATGCCTCCCTCGCCCTTGATGGCCCTCAAGCCCAGGGTGCCGTCGCTGCCCGTGCCGGACAGGATGACGCCTATGGCGTGTTCGTGCTGGTCCTGGGCCAGGGACCGGAAGAAGAAGTCGATGGGCATCCGCTGCCCCCGGGCGGCCATCGGCTCAAGCAGTTGGAGCGTCCCGTCCAGGAAGGCCATGTCGCAGTTGGGTGGAATGATGTAGGCGCAGTTGGGCTTCACGACCATCCCGTCCTCGACCTCGAAGACCTCCATGCGGGTGTAGCGCCGGATGAGGTCGGTCAGGATGCTCTTGTGGTCTGGGGCTAGGTGCTGGACTAGCACGAACGCCATGCCGGGGTCGGCGTCAGCAGGCATCCCGGAAAAGAAGGCTTCAAAGGCCCGGAGCCCCCCCGCAGAGGCACCGATCCCGACCACCGGGAAATGTTGGCGCATCGTGGGCTCAACAATTGGAGCATTTTCAACAACTTCTGAATCCACCGGGGCTGGGGGGACCGCGCTGGGCTCGGGGAGGGGCGTCTTGGCCTTCCTTCCCCCCTTTGGGGCGGGCCCTTTCCTTGTGGTCATGGAGTTCTCCGGATCAGTCATCGTACTTCTGATCCGATTCATGCGGGGAAATACTATCGACGCCAGGAACCTAGCAGAAGAAGCCGGCGAAGGTGATCCACGGAAGGCCCTGGCAGCGATGCTGAGGATGGAGATGGAAGGTCATCACCTGATCCTTCAGTTGGACAAGAAGACCAAGAAGCTGCTCGCCAAGGGCTGAGGCATGTCCTTTATCGTCGCCTATGTGTTCTTGAGGCCCTTCATGGCGGCCTCGAAGCCGGCCTCGTATCCGGCCATCCACAGCATGCTGTCCCGTTCCCGGGCCTGACCGATCGCATCCTGCTCCCGCAAGTGGTCGAGGTCTTCCTGGCGGTTGCCGGCGATCGGGTCGAGAGGAGTGGGGGTGGCACTGCGGTGCATGGGGGACTCCAGGGAGAGTGAGATGTCGGTGCACAGAAGGGGTGTCATGGGGCTGGGCTGCCAGCGGGGAAACCTGGGGGTTACCCAAGGCCACCAGGCAGGCCCGGCGCTTTCTGGTAGGCCCATTTCTGGGCAGACCTTCCGCTACCGGGCACTGGTCCTGGCCTATACTTCTTCCACGTCGAGCGATGGGGCAGATCAGCCCCGGGGGCTAGAACTGCAGGTCCGGGACGGCCTCGGCGGCCCCCATTGCGAACCGCTGCCACCTCTGGCTCGGGACCTTGCTGTAGATGACGGGGTACCGCTTGCTGACCCAGGCCCGGAGGGCCTTGATGCTAGCCGGGCGGAGGTCGCCATTCTCGTCGCTCAGGGACTCCAGGACCGGGCGTAGCTCGGTTTCCAGGACCGCCGGCCAGGACAGCTTCGACTCGTCGAAGTCGTCGGGCTCCAGCGTGTGGATGATGGAGAAGAACCGGAGTCCGACGGCCTTGTAGTCGAGCCCGTACACGCGGGAGGACGCTCCCCGGAACATTGCCCTCAGGTGACTGGGGATGCCTGAGAAGGTCCCCGCCGGGGACAGACCGCGAGATGCGGGGGGACTGGTGTTGTTGCTGGTTGGCGGCATGGTGCCTCCTTGGTGGTATGTTGTTGAGACTGGGGCGCAAAAACCGGGACCGCCCCTTCTGCCTTGTATGATATGGATGCCGATCGGAAGACCTCCCAAAATAGTTTTGAGCATCGGTCGCCCCGAATCACTGGGCCCCAGAAGTCGAAGCACCCGCCCCGGCGGGCCCGGCGTCAGTCCCAGGGTCGGGCCTTAACTGCCGGCCTCCTTGGAGGGGCCAACGGCGGCGGCGTGGCCTCGGTCACCCTGGTCGTCATCGCTACGGCTCCGCTGGTCCTTACGATCTCGCTGCATTCAGGGTGACTACCCGCTGAGGCCGGTTGGGTCGGACCATATGTGTCGATGATGGTCATCATCCTCTTCAGCGCTAGCTCCCCGGTCTCCGTGATGCTGTAGGAGACCCGGCGCTTCGCAAGTGCCGAGTTTGTCCTCCGGAGGTACCTCAGTTCCTCCAGGCGGTCGAGGAGGGGGTAGACCGTCCCGGGGCTTACCCGGTGGCCCAACCGACCCAGGGCCTCGATGATCCCAAGGCCGTGGACCTGCCCCCAGGCCCTGACCTGCATCAAAATCAACGTCCGAAGGAAACCGGTAAGGAGGAAGTCGGTTGGCATTGTGTCGAACTCCGATATCGGTTTTCGTTAATGACGATCCTCGACCAGGACAAACGACCTTGGGGAGGTGGGCAATCAGGCCGCTGATGGCTCTGCCCGCAACATTCGCCGAATCTGCTCCGGCAAGTAGTACTTCCCTGTCCGTGAGAGCTGACCAGCCTGTCCAAGGTCGGATGCAATCTTGCGCAAGCTCGTCCCGCCCTGGGCATAAAGGGCCTGGACCTTGGCGATGACTTCCTGCTCTTCGGCGACCGGAAGCAGCTCGCCATTGCCCAGGAGGGCGAAGCCGAAGGGCGTCCGGCCCCCCGTGTACCTCCCGGTCGCCCGCATGTGCCGCATGGCCATTGAGGTCCGCTCCGAGATCACATCCCGCTCGAATTCGGCCAGGACGGCGAGAAGCCTGAAGACCATGCGCCCGGCGGCGGAGGTCGTGTCGATCTTCTCGCTCAAGCTCACGAGGTCAGCTCCCCGGCGGTCCAGGGCGTCGGCAATCTCTAAGGTGTCCCGAGTGGACCGCGCCAACCGGGACAAGCTGTAGACGACCAGAGCGTCCCCCCGCCGGGTTGCAGCCAGGGCGTCCTGGAGGGCGGGGCGGTTGTCGGCGCGGCCACCGGACAGGCCCCGGTCCACGAACACCTCGCCGAGGGCGTAGCCGTTGGCGACGCACCAATCTCGTACGCGGCCTTCCTGGGCCTCAAGGCTGACGCCGTGGTCGGCCTGGTCGGTGGTGCTGACCCTGACGTAGGCGATGGCCCGACGTTCTGATTTCGCTTTTTTTGCGGTCAATCCCACCCCCTTGGTGTCACGGCGGGACCCCGCCGTGACGTCCCTCACCACCAAGTAGGGGCCCGGTGCCGAGGAGGACACCAGTTTCTGCACAATTTTCGGGTGGCGATGAACCAGTCCCCCCGGCGACCACCTGCTGCCGGGTGAGGTGTGGAGTGGGCTTTGGGTGTCTTGGTCTCTTGTAAACCAGAAGGCCCGGCGTCTTCCGAGCCGGGCCTTCCTTCATGGAGATCACGGAGAGGTCAGCGGATCATATCGAGCAGGTCATCCATGTCCATTTCCCACGCCGGGTTGGGGGCGAAAGCGATCTGGGTGCCGTTCCAGGCCGTGACCCCCGGGAGGCCGAGGGCAAAACCGATCATGATCGAGGTGGCACAGGCCGGACAGGTGTCGGACCGGTACCATTCGCTGAGGTCCTTCCTTCGGTTGACCTTGGTCCACGCCGATTCGACGTGCAGCTCGTGGCAGCAGCGACAGAGTGGGTCTGGAGAGCCAGGGGACTGGTCGGGCTTGACGTTGTGCTGAACGTCGGGGGTGGAAGGTTTTTTGAGGGTCCTGGGCTTGTGCATGATGCACCTCGTGGTCGGCAGGCACGGCCTGCGGTGGGGCTTGGACTACTGGTACTGGGCGGGGAGGCGGTAGTTGGGGAGGCCGGGCAGCATGATCGGCAGGTTGTCCTCTAAGAGCCGATCTATCGTGCTGCCGTCGTAGATGGCGGACAGGCCGGACAACGTGAGGTTCGATGTCCACCAGATGGGGAGCATGTTGGAGTTCCGGAAGGTGATCACTTCCTGGAGGAAGCCCATGGCGTAGGGGGTGCTGTCGTCATCGGCCTTGCGGGGGAGGGGTTCGCGACCGAGATCGTCCAGGACGAGCAACTCAGCGTCTTGAAAACGCCGAAGAAGGTGGTTGACTCCACTGGGGTCCTTCCCGGATCGGGCGATCTCCGGGTACATGAGCGGCCAATCGACCCAGCGGAAGTTCACCGGGCGGGTCGGGAGCTTCGTCCACTGGTCGCCGTCACCGACGATGCGCCGGGCGCGGGTGATGGAGTAGAGCTTGAGGAGAGCGACGAGGGACCCAGACTTGCGACAGCCAATCCCCCCCATCAGGCCGAGCCCGTGGGTGAGAGGTAGGCCGTCCCGGATCGGAGTCAGGTGAGGGGCCAGGGCCTTGCGGATGGCATCGGGGATGCCGCGCATGGAGGCTTCTTCTCGGAGGCGTGGGGGGACTCCACCTTTGTCGAGCCAGTTCCTGGTGAGGATGAACTGCCGGCGGGCCTCGATGTTGGTTTGATGGAGGCTCTCGGTCTCGGTGGCGGCGGCCAAGACTCGGCAGGCCCAACAGGTGATGGGCTCGGTGGATGCCCGGTCGGGCTCATGAGGGCTGACGGCCAGGGGAAACTTGCAGGTGGGACACTTGAGCGCGTTCATGGCTACTCCTTAGGTTTGGGTTGGGTGAGCTGGCCGAAGGCGGCTAGACGCTTTTCAGTTGCGTCTGCGTTGGCTTCTTGGCGATGGGAGGGGCTGCGGCTGGGTATCGAGGTCGAGACCGTGGCGGGGGACAGGAGGTGGTCGCCGTGGTCGATGAATGTTTTTAGGGAGGGCCAGTACTGCACATCGGTGCCCTCGGCCTTGCATACGGTGATTCTGGCCTCGTAGCGGACGGCGATATCCACGGCGGAGACCTTGGCCGTCGCGTTCTCGACCAAGAGCGTCCACCCGTTGCCGTGCAGTTTCTTGCCGGGGAGTTTGACCTGGGCTTGAAACGCCTGGAGCCGCTCCCAGGCCGGCCGAAGTTCATCGGGGATGTCCTGGGCGGCGGCGACTGCCGGGGCCTTGGGGGTAGGCCCGGTGCTGGGCGGAGGGGGCTGGGCCGAGGGCTGGGCGGCAGGTGGAGGCTGACTGGGCCCCGCCGAGGCCGAGAAGGCCATCTCAATGTCCACGTCTCTGAGGGAAGCATAGTGCGCGATCTTCCCCGGCCTAAACAAGGTCTTCGAGGAGAGGGACATTGTCGGGTTACGGAACCACAGGTTGTACTTGATGTAATCGAGGGCATCCGAGACTAGCGCCTTGGGGTGCGAAGCCAGGACGACGAGCTGGTCCTCGGTCAGGGTCGTGACCTTAAGCCAAGGACGCCCCGTGATGTCAGCGATCTCGTTCCAGCGGGCGATGAACCAGGATTCGACCTCGGGGACATCACTGGGACTGGTTACCGGGACCTGACCTTGGCCTTCGGTCGGGACACCTTCGATAGGTGCGCCCAGGAGTACGAACTCTTCGCCATCCAGGTCGATATCCCGTTCAACATTCGGGGAGTGCATACCTTCTACTCGCAGGGCTTCAACCCCATCCTTATCCACATAGACTCCTTCAGGTTCCTGTTCTCCAGGACTACCCGCAGGGTCCCCCTTCCGTCCCCGGGGGGAGGAGGAGGAGTTCCCTTCTTCTTGTACGTCTTGCAGGGATTGACCGTCTTGATAGTCTTGAGGTCCCTGGGGATGCCCTGGTGGAGCGGGTTTGAGGGCTATCGCTGGGGTGCTGAGTGGGGTAGGAAGTGTGGTGACGGATGGGGTAGGAGGTGGGGTGCTCCCTGGGGTAGGGCTCTTGTTTAACTCTCCTTTTCCCTTGTGCTTACCTGGGGCGCTGTGTGGGGTGTTGGCTGGGGCGCTGGGCGGGGTGTCAGGTGGGGTCGGGGGTGGGGTGCCGGAAAACTGAAAAGTCCCGTTTCCAATCCTGGTCCCGCTCAGTCCCTGGATGACCTTGGCCAAGATCCGACGTGCATTGCCTCGGTCACAGGCAAGGATCTGGGCCACGACCGAGATGGTCAGGCCATCAATGATCCCAAGTCGGTACCTCCCTCTGTCCCTGCGTCCGACGTTCTTCCGGACATACGCATCGACGGCGGCAGAACGATCGGGCACGCCACTGGCCGCCGATTTGACCAGACGGTCCACGAGGGAGTGGGGCATGGGGGTCCAGCCCCCGGCCTCACCGGGGAGGAACATCTGGTGTGACCTGACCTGCAGGGACTCGGTGACGGGATCAACGTCATCGTCGTCATTCATGTATATGGGGTCTTCGGCCATGTTGCGACTCGCTTTGAAAGTTGAGGATGATGCCAAGTGTGTGGGGCTCGGGCCTTGCTGGTGGAGGCGGTGTCCGAGCGCTGGACCGGAGTGGCAGGTGGAGGACCAGGAGCCCAGGTGCAGGCGGTGTCAGCCACCTACACTTGGGTCGCCAGATCTAGGGCAGGTCGAGATCGAGCATGTCGAGGCCGGTGTCCTGCCCGTGGCCAGCCCCTTGCTGCCCGCCTTGGGGGACGCACTGGTACTTCAGCTTCCGGCTGTTCAGCGGCAGGGCGAGTCCGTCCCACAGCCCCGGGTTGAGCCGGCCCTCGATCCGGACCTGGAAGGCCGTGGCGATGATGCCCTTGGCCAGATTGACCAGTAGGCGGAGGTCAGTGGTGATTAGCGGGGACTTCCCGGAGTCCGGGTGCGGCGTGAGCGCATAGATGGTCGCGGACAGGAACCCGAACCCGATGTGGAGCACGCCGGCAGCGGCTTCGATCTCAATGGCGACGTCAGTTTCGTCCGGGGGGGCCCAGTCCGGAAGCTCATGGAGGTGATGACGCACCTCCTCCAGCTCCAGCGTGTCCGAGGCCATGGCCAAGTCGTCGACGCGGGGGTTGGCCAGTAAGGCCGAGAGCTGCTGGAAGTGCAGGCGGATCTTCTCACCGCTGGTCATTTATGCCTCCGACGGGGAGAGCAGGCTGTCCATCGGGGAGCAGCGCCGGGGTGGCCGGGATGGAGCTGACCTGCGGGTTGGTGGGATCGCCCTGGACGCCGGGGCTGCACGTCTGCGGGGCCTGCCCATCAGGGAGGACCGGGACCGCCCGGTTCTGCATGTAGTTCTCGAAGTCCTCGGACTTGATGAAGATCCTAGGGCCGAGCCGGAAGGCCGGGAGGCGGCCCTGAGCGATCTCCTTCCGCAGGGTCCTGGCGCAGCAGGGGATCTGAGCGGCGGCGTCCCGGATGGGGATGCCGTTGGGCTGGGTGGGGGGTGAGGGAGAGTGGGTCATGGTGACCTCCAGGGGAGAGCGGACTTGCTCTTCCCTTCGGAGCCACGAAGTTCACAATCATGCATCCCGGTTCACAGCAATGAATTTGGATGTATCGGAATCAGAATTGGGAAATGACGTCGTAGTGCGGGTTTTGAGCCGCCAGCCGGAACACTGGGAGGCGGCTTGTTGTTGGTGGTCCATCCTGGGGCGGCCGAATTCAACAAAAAATATTTGAAAGTGTGACTTTGATCACACGATGCTAGAAGCGGCAGCAATGATGCCCTGAGTCTTCCGGAATGACACCCGTGGCCCCCAGGTCATCGGCAACCTGACCGTCAACGCCGTGGACGCCCGGGGCCTTCACGCCTTCCTGGGCGTCGGCATGTTCTTCGCCAACTGGATCACCGACCAAATCGCGGCCTATGGATTCGTTGAGCACCGGGACTTCGAGGTTATTGCCAATTCTGGCAAAAACCCTCAAGGCGGTCGTCCGACCAAGACCTACATGCTCAGCCTCGACATGGCCAAGGAACTCGCCATGGTCTCCCGCACGGCCAAGGGGCCTCCGGCAGGGCCTGTCTTGGTCGTGCCACCCCGACGTCGTCGTCGCCGTCACCCTGATCGCGCCCAATCGGCTGCCTCCCCGATAAGGTCAATCACCGTCCGGCCACTGCTACTATGGGCCGCCTGGGATTCACCCGAGGCGTAGAAACCCTGCGCCATGAGCCGGAAGGACCTAGAACTCTCCCTCCTGTGGTCCAACCTTGGCCCCGCACAAGAGAGAGAGCGTGATTCGGTCACCGTGGCCCTGTTCCCCCCGGACCTACAGCTCCCCGCCCACCTGAGCAAGCCGATCCCGGCGGGCCTCGTAGTCTGGCAGGATACGACTCAACAACCGCCAGAACGTGGGCGTGTGGTGTGGCTCCCGGAGGTGGACCAGCTCGTGGGCGACGACGTACTCGACCAGGGCCGGCGGCAAGGTCATCACCCGGAAATGGAAGTACAGCCGCCCGTTCCGCCCGCAAGAGCCCCACCGGAACCCGAGGTCCTGTACTTGAACCGTCGGGGGGACGTCCACTCCGGCATGACCAGCAAGACGCTTAACCCGGTCCTTCAACCACGTCTGTCCCAGCCTGATGTACCACTGCCGTAACAGGTCCTGGCCATCGACCGCCCGGTCTCGATGCAGTTGTAGCCGGCCAGCGCGTAGACTAAGGGGTTCACCGCCGTCAGCGTCAACAAGGAGGAGCCGGTAGGTCCGGCCCAGGTAGATGAAGCCCTCCCCGGTCACGAACTCCCGGGCCTCGTGGGGGTGGCTCAGGAGGTCCCGCTTGGCGAGCTGGATGTAGACCCAGAATGTCCGGGAGCGGGCGAACCGGACAAGGCGATCCTCGGCGCAGCCCACCGGAGCCGCCAGTGTCATGGTCCCATCCCGTTCCACGGTCAAGCCCAGAGTCTTCCGCCGGGTGCTCCAGCGCACCCGGAAGTGGAGGTCGCCCAGGTCCAGGTGGTCCATCATTCGACAAGGCGCTCATGTAGGGCCTTGGCCAGGTCCACCAGTCTGTCGGCCACGGCCCGGGCCTTCTTGAAGTCCACGAGGTCGTGTCGGTCCAGCAGCTCGAATACCCAGCCCTTCAGCACCTCCTGGGCCTGGGGGTTGCGCCAGAAGTCAACAATGCGGATCTCCTGGCGGATGTGGTCTACCAGTTCCAGGGTGACCTCGGTCGCCCGCCGAACCTGTGCGGCGTCCGGGTTGTCCCCTGCGGCCATTTCCTCCAGAAGCACCCGGGTGAAAGGGGCCTGAGTGCGCGGGTCGAGGCCGAACGAGGACTCGGTGCTCTCATGCCGGATGTCGTTCATGAGCACCTGGTATGCCTTCAGCATTTCCGCCCAGTTGTCCTTCAGCGCGGTCAGGACCTTTTCCAGCCGCTCGGACAGCTTCTGGAACCGGACGGGGTCTTCCTCGAAGTGCTGGCGGATGTGCGCCCGGAGGGCATGTTCCATCTCGCTGGCCTTGGCCCGGTCTGAGACGTGGCGGTTTACCGCGTCGTCAAAATGGACATCCAGGATGCTGATGGGCTCGACCATGACCTCCACGCCCTCGGCCTGGATGTGGTCGTCGATGAGCTTCCGGACCTTCTCGCCCACGCCTCGGAGGTCAACCTGGGTGTCCCGGTAGTGGGCGGCGGCGCACCGGGCGATGAAACCCAAGAGCTTGGCGTCCCGGACAAACGGCAACCCCGCTGGGTCTGGCAGGACCGTGTCCAGGGTCTCCAGGAACGCCCGGAGCTTGACGGTGAAGTCAGCGCGGACACGTTCTTCCCGAAGAGCGAGAACAGCATCTTCCAGGTGAGTCAGGTCATCGACGCCCTGGGCCTTCAGGACATTGACGACGCGCTGGTGTCGGTCACGGAGCAGGGGGATCTGGTCCTCCACGTCCTCCATGGCCCCGTCGATGTCGGCGGCGTCGTAGACTTCCAGGGCACGCTGGATCATCTTCCCCCCACGCCCAATGTAGTCGATGACCCGGCCCGCCCGTTTGTTGGGGTAGGTCCGGTTCACGCGGGCGATGGCCTGGAGGATGTCGTGGGGCTGGTTGATGAACCGGTCCAGGTAAAGCGCCTGTTCCACTGGGGCGTCGAAGCCGGTGAGCAACATGCTCTTGACGATGAGGAATGCTAGGCCGTCCTGCTTTTCGGGGTCCTTGTGGTGCAGGGGCTTCTTGAACCGGGCGATCCGCAGGTCCTGCTTGGTCTTGTCCGTCCAGGTCTCGTAGGCCGGTGGGTCGTTGTGGTCCCCGGAGATCACCACCGCGAAGTCCAGGCGCTTGATCGTGCCCAACATCGGGTAGATCCGAAGCAGGGCCTGGGTGGCCTCCGGGAGCCCCAGCCGCTCGGTTTCACCCAGGGCCAAGGTCTCGGGCGTCAGGGCCTCCAGGGCCTGGAGCAGCTCGGCGTGGGCGGTGAGAAAGGCGGCGTGGTAGCGGATGGCCGCCAGCCGGCTGGTTGCAACGACCTGGGCCTTGAGGCCGTTGGGCAGGATGGTCTGGGTGTAGTGGATCAGGATGTCCTTGGCCTTGGCCTGGATCAGCTCCTCGGCCTCCAATACCTTGGCCGCGTTGGCATACTTGGCTCGGATGGCCTCCTGGGTCTCGACGTTCCGGTCCTCGAAGAGCTTGCGGAAGAGGTCGTCCAGGTCTTCGCCGTCCTTGACCGCCCCCTTGACCTCGCGGCCCTCGTAGAGGATCGGCACCGTCGCCTTGTCCTCCTCGGACTGTCGGATCGTGTACCGGTCGATGAAGTCCCCGAAGATGTCCATCGTGTTCTTTTTGTCCTTGGCCAGGATGGGCGTCCCCGTGAACGCGATCCGGGCGCAGTTGGGCAGGGACCTCAGAAGGTTGGCGTGAAGGGCGCTGGCCTGGGACCGATGGGCCTCGTCGATCATGACCAGGATGTCCGGCGAGGTGTTCAGCTCGGGGAACAGGTCCTCGGATGGGAGCGTGATCTTCTTCGTGGGCTCGGCGGCCATGGTCCCCGGCTCGATCTGGCCGGTCCCGGACTCCTCCCCGCCCTCCGGGTAAGGCAGATCCAGCTCCAGCTCCTCGGTGTCCCGGGTCTGGTATTTCTGGATCATGGCGAAGATCAACCCCGGGCCGTCCTCCCGGAGCATTTGCTGCAGACCCTGGGTAGTGTGGGCGACCTTGACCTTATCGCCGATGAGCCCGGCGTCGCCGTCCGCGAACTGTTTCTGGAGGTCGATGCGGTCGGTGATGATCACGACCTTGAACCGGGTCAATAGGTTCATGGTCCTGAGCTTCCGGACCAGGAAGACCATGGTTAAGGACTTGCCGGAGCCCTGGGTGTGCCAGACGATTCCACCCCGTCGATCGATGATGCCCTTACTGCGGTCACCGACCTGCCCGGTCAGCAGGCGGCGCAAAGCCTCCTGGACTGCCCGGAATTGCTGGTAGCGGGCCACGATCTTGAAGGTCCGGCCATCGCTTGTCTTAAAGACAATAAAGTGGCGAATGATGTCGAGGAGGTGGGTCGGTTTGAGCATCCCGGCGGCCAGGATCTCCTGAGGATTCAGCCGGATCTTGCCCAGGGCGGCAGCGACTTCAGTCATTGGCACCGGACTGGTGTCCTTCCAGCTCAGGAAGTGCTCCTCCCCGCCACCGATGCATGCAGCCTTGGCCCCGTTCATTCCTGCGGTGGCCACCAAGAGCTGGTTCGCCCAGAAAAGGCGCTCGACCCCTTCCTCAACCACATAGCTCCTGGTGTTGCTGTATCGCTTGAGCTGGTCGATAGCAGCCTCGATGGGGGCCGTGATTGCTGGGCTCTTGCACTCGATTACAAGCAGGGGGATGCCGTTCACGAAAAGGACGATATCCGGGATGATAGCCTTCCGCTCCCCTGGGGCGCGGACCATGAACTGATTGACCACAAGGAATTCATTCCGATCGGGATGATCGAAGTCGATGAAGCGAACCGCCTGCTCACGCCCCCCGTCCCAACCCGGAAGGCCCTCCACGGTGGATCCCTTCAGTAGCAACTCCATCAGGCCCTGGTTGACCTCCAGAAGCTTCACGCCCACGGGACGGTCAAGTTCGGATGCGAGCTGATCAAGGCGGGTGCGGTCAAGCCAGGAGTTGCCGTCAGGTCCAGGGTTGATACTTCTAAGCTGCTGGCGGAGCCGGTCCTTGAGCAACACCTCTCGGTAGGTTTCGCGGCCATGGAGGTCTTTTGGCTCCCAAGGAGAGGTGAGCCGGACCGTCCAGCCCATGCCCTGAAGCTGGTCCAGCAGGGGCTTTTCCGACTCGGTGAACTCGTTGGGGAGCGGCGGGGTCATCTGGCCACCTCTGACAGAACTTCACGTTCAACGTAATGGCGGAACGCTTCGGCCTGGGTGAACACCCTGTAGCCCCGGGCGGAAGCCAGGGCCACGAGGTCATGGTTCTCGTCCAGGAGCACGGCCACAGGCTCGCTCAGGCCCTCTTGCAAGCCCTCGGGCCAGACCAAGTCCAAGACGGCCACGGGCTCGCCGCTCTCCTCGTCGGCCAGTTCGTAAAGGAGGTGCCCCTCGGGCAGCCCCTGGTCCACCACCCAGGCGTTCACGGCTTCGAGGGCTTCCTCATCAGCTTCGCTGTCGATGCCGCCGGGGATCGCCGAGGCCAGGGTCTCCTCCTGGACCCGTTCCGCCCGCACTTCGGCCCCGTCCAGGGGCTCGCCATGCAGTAGATCCTGAAGGAAGGTGTTGATGGTGTCGGCAAGGAGCTGACGGCGAGCCTCAAGGAAGTCAGAGTAGTGCTCCATCTTCCAGAGCTGGGGATCGCCAGGAATCCACTGGGAGGCCAGTCCACCTGGGTGTCTCGCCTCGAACTCCGGAAAGTACTCCTCCGGCAGCCGGTCGCTGATCTCCAGGTTGGTCTCCTTGGTCTGGAAGCAGAAGTTGGCGACGGCGTTGACCTCGGCCCGCCCGTGCTTGCGCTTGTAGAGCTGGGCTTTGGGGAAGATATGGTGGACCTCCAGATGGCTGTGCTGGCCCAGGAGGTTGGACTTCAGGGGGATGCCCAGGCCCCAGTCCCGGGCCTCGCCGATCCGGGTGAGCAGGTAGAGCACCGGGTAGAAGCGGGCCCCAAGGCTCCAACCTTTGAAGTGGGCGGGCTGAACCGTCAGGCTCCCACGCCACAGCCGCAGCTCCCGGATCAGTTCGTCCAGACCCCCCCGCTGCAGGGCCTCCATGTCCTTGTCGAGCAGGGACTCCACCGACCCACTGAACCGGCCCCACATGGCGCTCTGGAGGTACCAAAACAGCAGGCGGTCCTGCTCGACGATCCCGTTGCTGAAGGTCCCGCCTACCTGATCCAGGTAGCGGCTCATGACCGGGAAGGCATAGCGGCCTGCCAGGACCCGGTCATGGTCGAGGCCAAGGCGGCCTGACACGAGGTTCAGGAGGGTGTCGATGCGGCGCTCGGCCCGCTTGAGGCCGTCGGCGAAGGTCGGGGCGTCCACCGTGTGCAAGAAGCTGAACTTGGCCTCTCCGGTGACGATGGTGTTCACGTTCCGGAGCAGCCAGTCCAGGTCGAAGTGGAACTGCTTGTCCCGCCACTTCTTCAGGCTGGACTTCATGGTGACCCGGGCGTCCGGGGCCTCGGCGCAAATCTTGGCCAGGGCGAGGTCGCCCTTGGACAACTTGGTGCCGCCGCTGTTCACCCGGTTGAAGATGTCCACGACGACGTCGATGGTCTTGTCGGCCCCGGTCACCTCCTCCACATGTAATACACGGTCCTTGATCATCTGGATCTGATTCAGGCGGTTGAGGTGGTTCACGAGCTTGGGGGCTTGTTCGGGGCTCGCATTGATGGCCGCCATGGCGGGGCCGATGCCCTCCTTCATGAGCCGCGTCACGTCCACCCACAGAGGGTCCCCCAGCATCTTGGTAGGCATGTAGAAACTGAACTCCTCCGTTTCCAAGTGGAAATGGAGGCCGGTGAAGGTGCTGATGTTCCCGTCGAAGAACTTGGGGGCTTGGCCCCGGATGATGCCGTAGAGGCTGGTGATCCGCTGCTGGCCGTCCAGGAGGAGCTTGACGACACCGGAGGCCAGGGGGCCGTCCCCCCGCGCCGGAGCACCGATGGCCTCGGTCGCCCACACCAGCAGGCCCCCGACCGGGTGCCCCCGGTAGAGCGAGAGCATCAGTCCCCGGACCTGATCCCGGTTCCAAACGTAGCCACGCTGGAATTCGGGGAGCGCCATGTGGCCGCTGTCGATGTGGTCAAGGATGGTGGAAAGCTTCATCGGGACCTCAATGGGGAAGAGTGCGGACGCGACCGGTGAGGAGATCGGACGAGAGACCTGATTTCAATGCCTTTAGTTTCATGACCCGCTCCGTTTCCGTGGCGATGGCTGCGCCCATGGCATGGAGGATGTCCTCGATGGCCTCGCGCTCTTCCCTCGGAGGAACGGGCAAGAGGATGGATCGGAGCGTCTCGGCTCTGATCGCAGACATGATGCCACCCTGCTGGTCGCGATTGAGATGGCGAAGCACCCATGGGGCATGGTTGATCTGGAGGCAAGCAAGGAGGGGGCTGTAACGTTCAAGATCAAGGGACAGGGCCCAGACATGTTTGGTCGTCAGCGCGTCGCCAATATCATCTGGGACGAGGCAACAGCGCCCGACCGTGCCCATGATCGTGATCAGGATATCCTTCGGAAATGACCGATACCGGGAGAGGTCCGCAAACTTCCACGGCGTGACGAAGCGGGTGAAATCGGTCGCGAATCGTTCCACCTCTACGTTATCGATGCCAATGAGGGGGACACCTTCCTGTACGAGGTCTTTCTTAAGAAGCTCGCTCCCGAACGGTCCGCTTCTCATGCTGGGATCTCGGGCAGTGTTCAACAGGTCGCCGAGGCGGGCTACGGACCAAGTGGGGGGGAGGGGGCCGATTGGGGTGTTCGTGAACTTCATCCGCTCTTCTACAGACCTAGTGTGTCCATATCTTTTGATACCAATAGTAAGAAGAGATCTAAGCGCCCCGTGACGATCCGCTTCAAGTTTCTTGATGACCAGTTCGGTCCCCCGGATCGCCTCGTCCAGGGTGTCCAGCACCTCAGCGATGCGGGCCTGCTCCGCTTCAGGGAAGTGGTTGACCTCTAGTGTGGCGAGATCGTTCTTCCCAACGGCCTCAAAAGTTGTCCCCTGGGCCTTTCGGCGAAGGTTGGGAGCGAAGTGGGCTAGGAGATGCGCCCCATACCGAGGCTCGGCCAGGTTGAAGCGAACCGCAGCTAACCCTCGGCCAATGCAGTAGGTCTGGTCAGCTCGGTTGAGAGCACCTACGGGTGCCCTAACACTGATGAGGCTGTCTCCCACTTGGCAAACCTTCTTTGGTTGCCGACACCACAGGCGTGGCTGAGGATGGGCTACACCGAACTCCGCGTTGCCCTGTAGGAATGGCAAACCGATTGGAGCCTCGCTGACATATCGGGAGTCCGGCGATTGGCCCATCTCGAAGCTGGCGATCTCCTCAAGCCGGATTCGATTGGGGGAAGCAGGGGTGCCCAAG
>Ga0316219_1002510_pt1 | contig 16675 bp, 13 predicted proteins | sample TBH18003PmetaG_FD_203635 | JGI IMG/M metagenome (GOLD analysis project Ga0316219, IMG submission 203635) | Freshwater microbial communities from Trout Bog Lake, Wisconsin, USA - TBH18003P | ecosystem: Environmental > Aquatic > Freshwater > Lake > Hypolimnion/Profundal zone | place: USA... | reverse complement strand
TTTCACCGATGACGTTGTGCGACAGCGCGGCGGGCAGCGTACGGGCGTGGATCGCGAGGTGGACGCGAACGGCGGGATTTGCGTGGAGCGCAGCGGAGAGCCGGTCAGCGGCGATGGTACTGAGCGCGGCGGCGGGGATGGCGGCGACGTCAGGCGGAAAGGTGGAGTTGCCCGTGTGGGGGACGTCGTCATGCGCCAGCGTCAGCGAGCGCGAGAGGGCGGCCACGGCGCCGAACTGGGCCGCGACGCCCGGGCCCTGGTTGCGCTGGTCACCGGCGCCGCCATAGGCCGACATCGTGCTGAACAGCGTCGGATCCATCGGGCGATTGAAGAAGACGATTTTGCCGGCGACACCGGCGCGGCCGAGTTGGGTGACCTCGGCCAGCGTGTGCACCTCAATCACGCTGGCGGTGAGGCCGCCCTCGGGTGTCGCGGCGGAATTACCGAGGGCCGTGGCGGCGAGCGGGACGGAACGCTTGCCGTCGAGGAGTTGGACGGACTCGGGGGCGCCGCGTTCCCAGTGCGGGACCTTGGCGTCCTGCAGATAGACGCGGGTCAGGCTCATGCCGCCCAGCACATGGGCGGCCCATGTCACGGCGTCTTCGAGGTTCTTGGACCCGGCGAGCCGTCCCGGATGGAGCGTCGTGAGATCGCGCAGCTGGTCGTGCGCCTGCCCGTGTGCAAGGGCCTCGGCGAAGATTCGGTTGACCGTGTCGGCGGCGGGATCGGCGGGAAGCGGCGCCGCCACGGCGGCGCGGGTGAAAGTGAGGGCGGCGGTGAAGAGAAAAACGGCGCGCATAAGTCATGCGGTGCGGAGCGCCGCGGAGATAGCAGATAGGAGATGGCAGATAGGGCAATCCACGAAGAGCACCGAAGCTGGTCGCATCCCATCTGCCATCTCCTGTCTCCCATCTCCGGGGCCACGGGCCCGTTCAGAACCATTTCCGTTTTTTCAGGTAGAGGACCATGAGGAACGTCACGACGATCGTGCCGGTCGAGGCCCAGACGTAGCCGTGCGCCGAGTGCAGCTCAGGCATGCGGTCGAAGTTCATGCCATACCAGCCGCCGACGACGACGGCGGGCAGCGTGACGGCGGTGAGCGCGGTGAGGAACTTGATGCCCTCGTTGGCCTCGAACGCCGCCTTGTTGAGGAAAATGTCGAACGCCATCATGAGCCGCTCGTGGTAGCTTGCAGCGGTGGCGTCGAGGCGTACCAGGTTGTCGCGGAGGTCGCGGAAATACGGCAGCATGACAGGCCGGATGAGTTTGTTTTCCCCGCGGGCGAGGCGCTCGATCACGTCGCGTTGCGGGCCGGCGATGGCGCGGAGCTGCGAGAAATCGCCGCGAACCTTGAGGATCTCGGCGATGAAGGCCTGGGAGGAAGATTCCTTGGCGAGCACGCTTTCCTCGATTTCCTCCAGCTCGCCCGCGAGCTCGCTCATGATCGGGGCGTAGTTGTCGACGAGCAGGTCGAGCACGGTGTGGGCCAGACGGTCGGGTCCGCGGGCGAGGAAGCCGGCGCCCTTCGTGATGCGGTCGATGGCGCCTTGGACGGACTTGAGCGGCTCCCGGTGAAACGTCACGAGGTAGTCCTTGCCGATGAACAGGTCGAGTTCGGTGGAGGCGAACTTGTCGGTGCGCGAGAAATCCACCGCGTGCATGACGAGGAAGAGATAATCCTCGTAGTCCTCGATCTTCGGCAGCGAGCTGGGCGTGACGCAGTCCTCGATGGTGAGTGGATGGAATTCGAAGACGCCCTCGAGGATGGCCTTGATTTCCTCGTCGGTGGGATTGTCGAGGTCGATCCAGAGGACGAGCCCCTTGTCCGCGCGCACGAGCCGCAGGGCCTCGAGGGCGAGATCCTGGCTGGCGAGCTTGCCGTCGCTGAAGACGAAGGAGCGGATCATGCGCGGGCCCGTTCGACTGGCGCAGGGCCTTTGGCGGCGGCCGCGGTGGCCGGGGCGGCGAGTTTCTCCTCGGCGGTGCGGATAACGCCGATGAAGTCCTCCGGCGTGCCGGCGGCGAGGAGCGCCTCTCGCGTCGGTGCCGCGCGCAGGATGCGGCAGAGCGCACTGACGACGGCGAGGTAGTCGCCGGGCTGGGTCTTGGGCGTGCCGAGGACGAAGAAGAGGCGGACAGGCTCGGATTCCCCGTCCACGACGATGCCGGCGTCGCTGCGGCCGACGGCGAGGACGATCTCCTTCACGTGCTCGGTGCGGGCGTGGGGCAGCGCGACCCCGTTGCCGAGGCAGGTGGTGTCGAGCCGGTCGCGGGCGAGCAGCTCGGCGTAGAACCCGTCAAAGTTGGTGACCAACGGGTGGACGCTCAGGAGCTGGGCGATCTCGTTGAGGGCGGCGGTGCGCTTCGTGCTCTTCAGGTGAAGCGCGATGCGGGCGGGATCGAGCAGTGGGGTGATTTTGCCGACGGCCATGGGTGCAGGCTCAGACAGCCTTCGGTAAAGTCAGCTCCGCCGGGGAGCGTTGGCAAGGGTGGAAAGAAAAAGGCCGCCGCCCGGTTGGGCTGCGGCCTTGGTGTGGGTCGGGCTTTAGGCCCGACAGGGTTGGAGGGATGTCGGGCGTAAAGCCCGACCCACGTTAGGAGGCAGTCGGCGCAGCGGGGGCTTCGCCTCCGGCGTCATCGCTGGCGGCCTGCTCCTCCTCGGTCTCGACGATGCGGGCGATGCCGAGGAGCTTGTCGCCGTCGGCGAGCGTTACGAGCTTCACGCCCTTGGCGCCGCGGCCGGTTTCCCGGATCTCGGCGACGCGGGTGCGGATGCTCTGGCCCTTGGCGGTGAGGAGCATGACCTCGTCGGTGTCGTGGACGCTCAGCGCGCCGGCGACGTTGACGGAGCCGTCCTCGGGGAGGTCGATGGCAATGACGCCGGAGCCGCCGCGGCTGGTGAGCCGGTAATCCTCGAACGGCGTGCGCTTGCCGATGCCGTCCTCGCGGGCGACGAGCAGGCGGGCCTGCGGGTCGCAGACCTCGATGGCCTTGACGAAGTCGCCCTCGTATTTGAAGCGCATGCCGGTGACGCCGACGGTGCCGCGGCCCTGGTCGCGGAGGTCTTCCTCGTTGAAGCGCACGGCCTGGCCCTTGTGGCTGATGAGGACGATCTCGTTCAGCCCGTTGGTAAGAACGCAGCCGACGAGGGCGTCGCCGGGCTCGAGGTTGATGCCGATGAGTCCGCCCTCGCGGGTGGTGTTGGCGTAATCGGTGAGGCTGGTCTTCTTGGTGGTGCCCGCGCGGGTGACCATCACGAGGAACTTGCCCGGCTCGAAGTCTTTGATGCACAACATGGCGGCGATTTTCTCGCCGTCGGCGAGGCGCAGGAAGGAGGCGACGGACTTGCCCTTGGAGGCGCGGGTGCCCTCGGGGACGTCGTAGACCTTCTTCGCGTGGCACTGGCCGGTGCTGGTGAGGAAGAGGATATAGTCGTGGGTGGACGCGGTGAAGAGGTGCTCCACGAAGTCCTCGTCGTAGGTCTCGGCGCCAATGACGCCCTTGCCGCCGCGTTTCTGGGAGCGGTAGTCGGCGACGCGGGTGCGCTTGATGAAGCCGAGGTGAGAGACGGTGATGACGCAGCCCTCGTTGGGGACGACGTCCTCCATCTTGAAGTCGCCGGCGGCGGCGACGATCTCGGTGCGGCGGGGCGAGGTGTATTTCGCCTTCATCTCCATCAGTTCCTTCTTGATGAGGGCGAGCAGCACGGCCTCGGACTCGAGGATGGCGCGGAGCTCGAGAATGAGTTTTTCCAGTGCGAGGTATTCGGCCTCGATCTTGCCGCGCTCCAGGCCGGTGAGCTGGTAGAGGCGGAGTTCGAGGATGGCGTCGGTCTGGCGCTCGGAGAGCGGATACTTCGCCATCAACTTCTGCTTGGCCTCGTCGCGGTTGGCGGAGGCGCGGATGATCTTCACGAAGTCGTCGAGGTTATCGAGGGCGATGATGTAGCCCTCGAGGATGTGGGCGCGGTCCTCGGCCTCCTTGAGGCGGAACTTCGTGCGGCGCGTGACGACATCGCGGCGGTGCTCGATGTAGCACTCGATGAGCTCCTTGATGTTCATCTGCTTCGGGCGCTTCTTGTCGAGCGCGAGCAGGGTGACGCCGAAGGAGGACTCGAGGGCGGTCTTCTGGAAAAGCTGGTTGATGACGACCTTGGCCTGCTCGCCGCGTTTCAGCTCGACGACGATGCGGGTGTTTTCGTCGGACTCGTCGCGGAGGTCGCGGATGCCGTCGATCTGCTTTTCGCCGACGAGCTCGGCGATGCGGAGGACGAGGGTGTTGCGGTTAACGTTGTAGGGAATCTCGGTGATGACGATCTGCTCCATGCCGCCCTTGAGCTCCTCGGTGTGGGCCTTGCCGCGGGTGCGGACGATGCCCTTGCCGGTCTTCAAGTAGCTGAGGATGCCTTCGCGGCCGGAGATGATGCCACCGGTCGGATAATCCGGCCCCTTCACGATCTCGCACAGGTCGTCGAGGGAGATACGCGGGTGGTCGATGATGGCGACGGTGGCGTCGATGATCTCGTCGAGGTTGTGCGGCGGGATGTTGGTCGTCATGCCGACCGCGATGCCGGTCGAGCCGTTCATCAGCAGGTTGGGCAGGGCGGACGGGAGGACGGTGGGCTCGGTGGTGGATTCCTTGTAATTGGGAACGAAGTCGACCGTGTCTTCCTCGATGTCCTTCAGCAGGTCCTCCGCGATGTCGCGGAGGCGGGCCTCGGTGTAACGGTAAGCGGCGGGCGGGTCGCCGTCGACGGAGCCAAAGTTGCCCTGTGGGTCGATGAGCGGGTAGCGCATGACCCAAGGCTGGGCGAGGCGGACGAGCGTGTCGTAGACGGAGGAGTCGCCGTGCGGGTGGTAGTTCTTGAGCACCTCGCCGACGACACCGGCGCACTTGTCGAAGGGCCGGTTGTGCAGGAGCCCCTCACGCAGCATCGCGTAGAGCACGCGGCGCTGGACGGGTTTGAGGCCGTCGCGGGCGTCGGGCAGGGCGCGCGAGATGATGACCGACATCGAATACTCGATGTAGGCCGTCTGCATGATGTCGGTGATGTTGGCGGTGGCCAGTTTTTCGCTACCAGTGTACATTCGGAAGGTTGGTTAAGCGCGAAGACGCGAAGGCGCTAAGGTCGGAGTGAGAGTATCGCGGAAATCCAGATTTAGGACCCGCGTGATGCCATCCTTGATGAGGGGGACGTTGAAATTGATGAGCAGACCAAGGGGGAATTTGAGTAGTCGCAGGTAAGTCGTGACCTAAACGCGATGGATTGGCTGGACGGCTTCGACGGACTTTAGCTCTACGAGCGGCAGGTCATTTACAACGACATCGAGACGGTAGGCATTTTGAATGCTCTGTCCGCGATAGGTGAGAGGCAGGACTTGCTCGCGTTTGACCTGCAGCCCGGCGAGCGAAAGTTCGATCCCCAAACATTCGTGATAAGCGCTTTCGAGCAGGCCGGGTCCGAGCGCGCGATGCACCGTTAACGCCGCGTGCACCACGGCGGTGGCCAGTTTTTCGATCTCCTGAGGAATTTTCACTTGGTTCATCCCTTAGCGACTTCGCGTCTTTGCGCTTAATCCGATAACTTAAACGTCAAGAAACTGTACGTTCAGGGCGTTGTCCTCGATGAATTGGCGGCGGGGGGGAACTTCGTCGCCCATCAGGAGGGTGAAGAGGCCGTCGGCCTTGGCGGCATCCTCGATGTTCACCTTCAGCAGGCGGCGTTTTTCGGGGTCCATCGTCGTCTCGAAGAGCTGCTTCGGGTTCATTTCGCCGAGACCCTTGTAGCGCTGGATGCTGAGGCCCTTGCGGCCGTTGGTACGGATCTGGGCGATGATGTCGAGGGGACTGCGCAGGTCGGTCTTGGCCTCGGACTTCTGGCCGGGGTTCTCGGTGATGGTGAACTGCGGCTCCTCCGTGGCGCTGAACTTCGCGATGTCGAGGCCGGTGGCGGCGAGGGCCTTGAGCAGCTTGGCCATCTCGGTGCTCTCGAAGATTTCGTGGATGGTCACGCGCTTGCTCGTGGCGGGCTTCTTTTCGCCCATCGGCGGGTTGCTCGCGCCGGGGATCGGGGGCGTGGTGCCGTTCTCGACCTGCTCGGTGAGGTCGGCGTTGAGGCCGTGGTTCTGCAGGAACTTCGCGCGGGCGGCCTCGTCCTTCAGGAACTCGTGGCTTTCCTTGTTGCCCTCGCGGATGCGGGCGACGTAGCGCGGGAGCGCGTGCGTGGCGGCGTCCTGGGTGTCGAGGTATTCGGCGAGTTCGGCGCCGTAGCGCGTCACGCCGGCGCCGAGCTTGTCCAGGGCGGCCAGCTGCTCGACGATCTTGTCGATCGCGGCGGGGGCGAAGACGTGGTTGTCCTTCACGCGCGTGAGGACGACGTCCTCGGAGCCGAGCTCGAGGAGGATGCGGTTGAGCTGGTCGTCGTTGTCGACGTATTGCTCGCGCTTCTTGCGCTTGATTTTGTAGAGCGGCGGCTGGGCGATGTAGACGTAGCCGCGCTCGATCAGGCCCTTCATCTGGCGGTAGATGAACGTGAGCAGGAGCGTGCGGATGTGGGAGCCGTCGACGTCGGCGTCCGTCATGATGATGATCTTGTGGTAGCGCGCCTTGGCGGCGTTGAAGCCGCCGACGGACTCGTCGCCCTCGCCGATGCCGGTGCCGCAGGCGGTGATGAGGGTGCGGATTTCCTCGTTGGCGAGGACCTTGTCGAGGCGGGCCTTCTCGGTGTTGATGAGCTTGCCGCGGAGGGGGAGGATGGCCTGGAAACGGCGATCGCGGCCCTGCTTGGCGGAGCCGCCGGCGGAGTCGCCCTCGACGATGTAGAGCTCGGTGAGCGCGGGATCGCGCTCGGAGCAGTCGGCGAGCTTGCCGGGGAGGCCGCCGCCGGAGAGGGCGCCCTTGCGGACGGTCTCGCGGGCCTTGCGCGCGGCCTCGCGGGCGCGGGCGGCGGTGAGGGCCTTGTCCACGATGCGTTTGCCGACGGGCGGATTGGTCTCGAAATACTGCATCAGGCCCTCGTACGCGGCGGAGCCGACGACGCTCTCGACCTCGGGGGAGAGGAGCTTGACCTTGGTCTGCGACTCGAACTTCGGGTCGCTGTGCTTGATCGAGATGACGGCGGCGAGGCCCTCGCGGACGTCGTCACCGGTGATCTGCGGATCCTTTTCCTTCAGGAGGTTGTTGGCCTTGGCGAACTGGTTGATAGCGCGGGTGAGCGCGCTGCGGAAACCGGAGAGATGCGTGCCGCCGTCGGGATTGTGAATCGTGTTGGTGTAGCAGAGGACCTGGTCGTTGTAGGTGTCGTTGTATTGCAGCACCAATTCGAGGTGGATCTCGGCGGGTTTGTCGTCGAGCTGCAGGCGGTTCTCCTTGACGATGCGGATGGGCTTCGGGTGCAGCGGGGTCTTGCCCTGGTTGATCTGCTTCACGAACTCCTCGACGCCGTCCTTGTAGAAATACGTCTCGGGCTTCGACTCGGCGGGGCGCTCGTCGGTGAAGACGATCTCGAGGCCGGAGTTGAGGAACGCGAGTTCGCGGAGGCGCTGGCTGATGCGGCCGAACTGGAAGACGGTGGTGTCCTTGAAAATCTCCGCGTCAGGCTTGAACGTGATGTAGGTGCCGGTGGCGCGGGCCTTGCCGATGACCTCGAGCTTTTGGACGGTCTTGCCGCGCTCGAACTTCATGTGGTGGACGAGGCCGCCGCGGGAGACCTCAACCTCGAACCACTCGGAGACGGCGTTGACGCACTTTGCACCGACGCCGTGGGTGCCGCCGGAGAACTTGTAGCCGCCCTGGCCGTATTTGCCGCCGGAGTGCAGGGTGGTGAGCACGAGTTCCACACCCGGCAGGCCGCTGTCCTTGTTGATGTCGACGGGAATGCCGCGGCCGTCGTCGCGGATGCTGATGGAGCCGTCGACGTGGATGTTAACCTTGATGTGATTGCAAAAGCCCGCGAGGTGCTCGTCGACGGAGTTGTCCAAAACCTCGGAAACACAGTGGTGGAGGGCACGCTCATCGGTGCCGCCGATATACATGCCGGGCTTCTTCCGGACGGCTTCCAGGCCCTTCAGCGAGCTGAGTTTGTCTGCGCCATAAGCATCGGCACCGGCTTGATTCTTGGCGTTGTTTTCTGCGTCGGAAGCTTCGGACATGGAGGGAAAAAAGGAGGGAAAAGTGGGCGGAAAATGAAAGGAAAAATGTCTCGCGAAAGCCCCGCAGTGGCGAGGGTTTTTTTCATAAAAAACAGGCCCGGAAACGGCCTTCTTTTGGCCTATACGCGAGAGATTCCATTGACCGGGGTGGGGGCACAGGCAAAGTGGCCGGTCATGCTGGCCCCTGTGCTCGAAAAATTGCTGATTTTACAAGATCGCGATGCCAAGCGACTGGGCTTGGAAGCCCAATTAAAGGCCGTCCCGAGGGACATTTCGGCCGTGGAGGCCAAGATTGCGGGGGAGAAAGCCGCCATCGAGAACGCCCGGCTGGAGCTGCGGGAGCTGGAATCGGGCAAAAAGCTGATCGAGACCGAAATTGGCTCGGCCGAGGGCAAACTCGCGAAATACCGCACCCAGCAGTCGCTGGTGCGGAAAAATGATGAATTTCAAGCACTTGGACACGAGATCGAGACCACCCAGGCATCCATCGGCGAGTGGGAGGGCAAGGAGCTCGAGGTGATGTACAAGATCGACGAGGCGAAAAAGAAGTTCGCCGCTGCGGAGGCCGAATTGAAGGCGAACATCGCGGGTCACGAGTCGCGGATTCGCACGCTGCATGAGCGGGAAACGAGCCTGGCGGCCGAGTTGAAGGCGTCGCAGGCCGAGGTGGCGACGGCGCGGGGGCCGCTGGCGGAAGGCGAGCTGAAACTTTACGACCGCATTGCGACGAAGGGCTTGCCGGCGTGCGTGCCGATTCGCGGCGGAAAATGCGGCGGCTGCCACCTGAAAGTTTCGAGCGAAGTCGAGTCCGGCGCGCGGGGCAAAACCAGCGACGGAAAACTCGCGACCTGCGACCAGTGCGGGCGCTTGGTTTATTGGGAGAGTTGAGGCGCGGGTTCTGTCCGGTGCCACCTGACAGGAGATTCCGACTGGGCCGGACATACGGACCGGCCGCATTCGTTTACTATGCCCGGGTTCCTCCTTTCCTCCGGGTTAAGGAGACGCCTTTCCATGACAATCACACCTGCTGAAGCCCAAATGAGTGCCACCGAAAAGCTGAATGGCTTTCCCCCGGCCGTCACTGAATCCTACCTTGCGTTTGCCGAGAGCGGTGAAGCATCCCGGCTCGACCACGTGGTGCTGGGCGTCCTGCAGTTTTACCTGGCCCAGCCGCCACCGCAGCCGCTGGTCGAACTGCCGGGCACGACCCGGCTGGTCGAGGACCTGGGCTGTGACTCGCTCACGATGGTCGACACGCTCTTTCTCGCGGAGAGCCTCTTCAACATCAGGTTGGCGGATGACGAACTGGCCCGGGTCTCTACGCTTGATGACCTGCGCGGACATTTTCAGCGCCATATCATGGGCCAAGCGGAAATGACGGCCTGAACCGCCGTCCATGCGCACCACGCGGGTGGTCGTTTCCGGCATCGGATTCGTCACCAGTATAGGCAATGACCGGGCGACGGTGAGCCGCAATCTGCGTGAACTCTGGCCGGGGATCGAGCGGTTTGATTTCCTGCCCGGCACAGAACTGCCGGTGAAGGTGGCTGGCACGATCAAAGGTTTCGACACCACCGCACCGCAATGGGCCGGCTGGCGCTGGCCCGCGGGCTATACGATCCCCAAGGATGTGCTGCGTGGGCTGCCCCCGCATGGGCTATACGCGTTTTGCGCGCTTGAGCAGGTCATCGCCGACAGCCGGCTGACCGCGGAGATCCTGGTCGACGGCGAGACGGGATTATTCTGCAGCTCGGCGGGTTCGCCGCGCCTGATGCGGCAGTACCTCAACCAGATTCATGACTCGCGCGGTGAACGCATCGCGCCGATGTCGGTGGTGAGCAGCATCGCCGGTACCTTGAATTTTAACTTCGCCGCACACTACGGCATCCGCGGGGCGGTCGCGGGCTTTGCGTCGGCCTGTGCCTCTACCACGCAGGCGCTGGGTTATGGGTTCGACGAGATTACCCTGGGGCGCCAGCGCCGCATCCTGGTGGTCGGCGGGGAGGACCTTTCATGGGAGTCGATCTACACCTTTCACGGCATGCGGGCGCTTTCGCGCAATCCCGACCCCGCGCGGGCGTCGCGGCCGTTCGACCGCGACCGTGACGGTTTTGTCGGCACGGGCGGGGCGGTGGCGCTCATGTTGGAGGACGCGGACTCGGCGCAGGCGCGCGGCGCGTCGATCTATGCCGAGCTGCTGGGCTGGGGTCAGGCGTCCGACGGCAGCAGCGTGGCCATCACGCATCCCGAGGGCCAGGGCCTGGCCCGGGCGATGCGCCGAGCACTGGACTCGGCCGGGGTCACGCCGGCGGAGATTGATTATGTGAATGCCCATGCCACGTCTACGCCCACGGGTGATCTCTCCGAGACGCGCGCTCTGCAGGCGATCTTCACCGCGGCCGGCGCGCGTCCGCCGGTGAGCAGCACCAAGGCGCTGACGGGGCACGGCCTCTCGATGGCCGGCGTCATGGAGACCGCGTTTTGCGCTCTCGGGCTGGCGGAAGGCTTCATCCCCGGAAACGCCAATTTGGAGAATCCCGATCCGGCCTGCGAGGGATTGAACCTTCCCCGCACCACGGTGTCGCACGCTCCGCGCCTGGTGCTCAAGAACAGCAGTGGCTTTGGTGGCAGCAACGCCTGCCTAGTGCTGCGCCGCTGGGAATCCTGAGCCCGCGCCACCCCTTCACCCCCCGCACGATGTCCTCCCCCCGTATTTTGCTCACTGGCGCCACCGGCTTTCTCGGCGGGACGGTTGCGGCCCAGCTCCTCGGCCAGAAACGCTGGGCCGAGGTCCTGCTGCTCGTGCGCGCGCCCACGCCAGCCGAGGCACAGGCGCGGCTGGTCAAGTCGCTGCAGCGTTTCGAGGTCGGCGCGAAGCTGCTGAAAAAACTCTCCCCCGCCCAGATCATCTGCGGCGGGCTCGATGCGCTGCCCACGGTCGCGGAGGATCCGCGGCTAGCCACGGTGACCCACGTCTTGAATTGCGCGGCGGTGACCTCCTTCGCGCAGAACCCGAACACCTGGCCGACGAACGTGGTGCAGACCGCCGCCTTCGCCCGCAAGGTGGCGGAGTTTCCTCGGCTGGAGCGGTTTATCCATGTCAGCACGGCGATGATCTGCGGCGCAACGCCGCCGCACGTTGTGCAGGAGGACGCCTATCCCGCGGACGGTGTGCGGCATCTCGTGGGCTACACCGGCAGCAAGGCGGCGGCGGAAACGTTGTTGCGCAAGGAGCTGGGCGGCAAACCGCTGGTGATTGTGCGCCCCTCAATCATCGTCGGGCACACCCGTCTCGGCTGCAAGCCGTCGGGCAGTATCTTCTGGGGCTTCCGGATGGCAGACGCCCTGCGCCGGGTCACCTGCGACCTCGATGCGATCGTGGATGTCGTCCCCGTGGACTATGCGGCCACGGCGTTGCTGCACATCCTGGACGCCACCCGGCTCCAGCATCCGACCTACCATATCTCTGCCGGCCGCGACTACAGCTCGAGCTTCCGCGAGATCGGTCGCGCGTTTGCGCGGGCGCTGGGGGAGAAGCGGACGACGGACTACCGGCGCGTGACCTACCAGGACGTAGCCGCGCTGCAGGATCAGTTTACGGAGCTCTTTGGCCCGGGCAACAAACGCTCGATGCTGGCCGCGGCGCGACTTTATGGCACCTTTGCCGGGCTCAACACCGTCTTCGACAACCAGCGCCTGCTGGCGACGGGCGTCGCCCCGCCGCCGCCTTTTGCCGATTACTTGGGAGTCTGCGTGGAGACCTCGCGTGACATCCCGATCGGCCGGCAAATGATGGTTGATTTTGAATAACCCCGGAGGCGAGTGGCATTCGCCCCGCTGCCGGACCGGCCGCCGATGAATAAAACGCTCAGCCTGCTTTGTCTCTCCACATTGGTGAGCCTGGGCGGATTTGCGGGCGTGCAGCCGCTGGCGGTGACGGTGATGGAGCGGCAGGGGTTGGGCCCCGCGCAGATCGGCCTGCTGTCGGCGCTGATTTTTGGCGGAGTGCTGCTCCTCGCGCCGTTTCAACCGGCGCTCGCCGCGCGTTTCGGCGCGATGCGCACGTACCAGGCGGGCAAGCTGCTGGCCATCGCCGGGTTTGTCAGCTGTGCGTGGGCGGCTTCGCCGTGGATCTGGGCCGCGGCTTTTTTGCTGCTGGGCCTGGGTGGGGCGCTGACGTGGCCGTTGACCGACAGCCTAATTGCGATGGAGGCGCCGGCGGAGCGGAAAGGGGCCTGGCTCGGTCTGTTTCAGGCCGGGATGGGCATTGCGTTCGCCGCGGGGCCGTTCATTACCGCGGCGCTCGCGGCGTGGCCGCGGGCGGTGTTCTTCGGCGCGGCGGCAGTCGCCGCGCTGTCGAGTCTGCCTTTGATCGGGCAGCGGCTCCCGGTCGTGGTGGACGATGTGACCGATGATGCGAGCCGTGGGGAAGTGTGGCGGAGTGCCGCGGGATTGGGAATTGTATCTTTTCTAGGCGGACTGTTCGAGAACGGCACTCACACGGTGGGCACACTCGTCGCCCTTGGGCTGGGCTGGTCGGGCGCAGCGGCCGTGGCGCTGCCCGGAGTGATGGCGGTGGGATCCTTTGCGGTGCAGCATCCGTTGGGGCGCGCCGCAGACCGGCGCGGGACGCGCGGCTTGCTCTTGTGGGGACTGGGCGTGCTGACACTGAGCCTGGCTGCACTGCCACTGGCGGGGCGCTGGCAGCCGCTGTTATGGGTTTTGGGTTTGGTTTGGGGCGGGGCGAGCGGGTGTCTGTACACCCTCGCGATGACGGGCACGGCGCAACAGTTTCCCGAGCGACAAGTGGCGGTGGCGACGACGCTGATGGTGCTGGGTTACACCGTGGGCTCGGTCATCGGGCCCGTGCTGGGCGGGCTTGCGGTGGATGCTTCGCTGCTGTCCGGAGTGGCCTGGATTTTTGGCACGCTGGCGGTTGTCGGCTGGGGCTTTGCCTTCCGGCTGAAACGAGCGCCGCGGCGGCAATGAATCGGCCCGCCGGATCCACTCAGGCCGTTTTCCGGGCGGGCGCCGCCGCCATCTTGTGGCAGGTACAGTTGCCCCAGCGGTAGAGATGCAGCTTATGCAGCAGGCTGCGACATTCTGACGGGCCGCCTCCCAGGATGATCTCGGGCAGGGTCAGGCCAAAAACGGCGAGGCTGATCGAGGGCTCCAGGGCCACGACGCAGTGCCAGGTCTGCTTGGGCACAAAGAGTGCGTCGCCCGGCTCGACGCGGGCATACAGGCCACTGGCCTGGGCGAAGGCGGCGCTTTCCCGCGGTTGTTCGGCCAGCTTTGAAATGTTGATGTCGCTCAGTGTCGCGCCCCAGTCATATTTCAGTGACTCGCACATGTGGGGCCGGTTTTCGGGCGGGAAGAGGAGAAATTCCTTCACGCCCCGCACCTGGCAGAACCAGTTGTTGGGAAAGTCATAGTGCAGGCCGGTCACTGTGTTCGCCGGCCCGATGAACGTGTATTCCCAGGTCCACCGCCAGCCCTTCCAGAGCGAACGGATGGCGAAATCCTTTCGCAGCTCCGGAAATTCGTTTAGGATGTCCCACTGGGCGAGGTAGACCTTGTTGGGCTCGAAGGAGTCAAGATGAGCCCAGTTGAGGTGAAATTTCTCGCCAGGGGGCAGCTGTTTCCAGACGCGATCAGGGCACAGCCCGGTATCCTGGCTCCAGTTCGCGCGAATTTTCGCGGCGGCCGTTTCGAGATCGTACAGGTAGGGAGCCACGGGCTGCACGACCGGCTGGCGGGTGACGCCCTGCTCGACGAGCCCGTTTTGAAACGTGGCAACGACCTCCTTGCCGTCCCCGTGATTGTAACCGGCGAGCCGGGCAAACGACCAATTTTCCCACGCGGGCCAGGCCTTGACCGCTCCCTTCACCAGCAGCGGCCGCGCCCGGGGACGAAAGCCGCCCTGCGCGGCGAGTTCCTCCGCGGTGATCGTGTCGACAAGCTGAAAGCTGGGGCCTTGGTAAGTGGTCATGGTTAGCTATTGGGTGGTTGCGGTTCAGACATGGCACGATCGCCGGCCGGGCTATCGCATCGGAGCAGTGGAAAACGGCGGGGACGTGTCATGGCTCGAAGTCAGAAGCGATAGGCGGTAGTCAGGACCAAGCTTGGCTGGATAGTCCGGAGCACAATCGGACTATCCGCGGCGCGGGGCTGCAGCTGCGAGATCTGTACGCGGGCAAAGAGCTCCCAGTGTTGGCCCAGCATCCGGCTGCATTCGACGAATCCACCCACATCCCTCAGGCCGCGTTGAGCCGGGAAGGGGCGCAGTCCGGTGACGGCGGCCTGGTCGGGGGAAATGGCGAAGAAAGTCCTGGCGTAGGTTTCGTCCATGAACGAGATGGTCAGTCCGGCTGACACGTAATGCGGTCCCGACACGAGAAACAAGCAGCCGGTGTCAACGTCCAGTTCGGTGCCCCGGCCCGCAGCCTTGCCCAACCGCGAGCGCAGAGTGCCTTCGATGAAGCAGCCCTTGGTTTCGTAGCGCGCGTCGAGCCTTGCATCGGGGGTATAGCCCGCGTCCTTGAGTCCGATGAATCGCGGGTCGTCGGCGGCTTTGCGCTCATCGAGATTTATGCCGAAGGCCATGCTGAGTGTCAGGTTTTTCAGGGGCTGGAAGCCCGCGCCGACTCCATCGAGCGGTGTGGCAAAGAACCAGTCGCCATAGGTCGCCTCGAAATCAGGAAAAGGGAACGCCGTGACTTTGTCCGAGCCTGGATATCGCGGGGCCGCCACCACGCCGGCGCCGAGGTTGAAATGCCAGCCCGTTTCCGCCGCCATCAGAGCCATCGGCTGGCCGAGCAGAGCCACGGCGGCCAGCGCCCACCCGCATACTTTGGCTGGCGCCTTAGGAATGGATTTCCCACCGGTCATGCTGGACGTGGGAAAGGGTGGCATGTCGGCCGAACCATCTCGGGCGGGGTGGTTGGCGGCGCAAGCCCTGGGCTCCGGCCAAGGTTGATGATCGAACGGTTGAGGGAGTAGCTGGGATGGTCGGTCGATGGAGGGGCCGGAGGGATAATTCCCTATCTTAGCACGCAACCCGGCCGAAGTATGTCCGGCACCGCCAGAATTGATTGTAGGGTGGCGCCCGACACGGGCACAAATTCTGAGCCCACCGAAGTCGGCGAAGGCGGCTGGAGTGAGGCGATGGGCCGCGCGTGGTGGGAAAGACCCCGCCGCGGCAATTGAAAATTTGCCATGTCCGGGAGTGGCGCATAGTCAACGGGCATGAATCCAACCAACGGCGGTTTTCCCGGCGGGCGGCGATCTGCGCCGGACGTTCCAGGGAACGTCCGGTCTTGAACCGATCGCGCCGATGAGCCGCGCACTTTCAACCGGCAAGCCCCCGCGGCGGCGGGTATTCCTAGTCGACGACCATCCGCTCGTGCGGGAATGGCTGGCGAGCCTGGTGGCGCTGGAACCGGATTTGGAGATCTGCGGCCAGGCCGAGGACGCCGCCGCCGCACTCGCCGCAGTGCCATCGGCCCGGCCGGACCTGATGGTCGTGGACCTTTCCCTGCCGCGGAGTTCGGGCATGGACCTAATCAAGGACCTGAAGGCACGGTTTCCCGCGCTGCGGATTCTCGTGCTGTCGATGATCGACGAGGTCAGCGTGGTGGAGCGGGCCCTGCGGGCCGGGGCGCACGGCTACATCGTGAAACGCGAGTCGGGGGCGCAGATCATCGCGGCCATCCGGGCGGTGCTGGAGGGGAAATTCTTTGCAAGCGTGGCCATGGCGGCGCAACTGGCCGGCCGCATGTACAACGATGGCGCGCAGCGCGGGGGCAAGCCGGAGGAAGTGCTGAGCGACCGCGAAATGGAAGTCTTCCGCCTGCGCGGTCAGGGCCGAAAAACACGGCAGATCGCCGAGCATCTTAAAGTCAGCATCAAGACGGTCGAAACGTATGACGAGCGGATCAAGACGAAGCTGGGACTGGTGGATGCGAATGCCGTGCTGCGCGAGGCGACGCTGTGGAACGACCGGCAGCATGGAATTTGACGCGGCGGCCGCGCCGCTGCGTCCCCACCCGAGATCACCCTTGCGTTGGTGTGACCGTTCACTGACGTAGCGACTTCGACCGAATGAGGACCCCATGACTCCGCCCGCGCCTCCTGCCCTTAACCCTGAAGTTTGCCGGCGACTGGCGGGCTGGCGGTGGTGCACGGCGATGACGGGCGCGGTGGTGGGAGCGATGGTCTTCCCCGCACTGGCCGCCGGCCAGTCTGAACCCGTGCTGCCGGCGCCCCTCGCCCTAAAGAAGATGAGCGTGGACCAGCTGATGGACCTTGAGGTTACGTCCGTGTCCAAGAGTCCCGAGAAATTGTCCGAGGCGGCCTCGGCGATCCAGGTCGTGACGGCCGACGACATCCGCCGTTCGGGCGCCACGAGCCTTCCCGAGGCCCTGCGCCTGGCCACCAACCTCGAGGTGGCCCAGATCGACTCGCGCCAGTGGGCCATCACCTCGCGTGGTTTCAACAATGTGTTCGCGAACAAGATGCTCGTC
>Ga0316219_1002495_pt1 | contig 16766 bp, 13 predicted proteins | sample TBH18003PmetaG_FD_203635 | JGI IMG/M metagenome (GOLD analysis project Ga0316219, IMG submission 203635) | Freshwater microbial communities from Trout Bog Lake, Wisconsin, USA - TBH18003P | ecosystem: Environmental > Aquatic > Freshwater > Lake > Hypolimnion/Profundal zone | place: USA... | reverse complement strand
TTACGCCCGACATTCCGAGGCAGATGTCGGGCGTAAAGCCCGACCCACGGTTGGGATGGAAGTTTGCAGCGGCGGACTGCGGCGGAGCAACCGGTCGAGAAACGCCTCGGCCCGCGGCGTGGGGTCGCGGAAATACTGGTCGGGCGCGCGGTGGTTGAATCTCTGGAAGAAGGCCGGAGTCATGAATTCATCGAGCTCGAAGACGGTGGCATCCCAGCCCGGATAAAATTGCCGGAGCTTGCGGAAATGGTGGGCCAGATAGCGTCCCCGGTCGGACCAGCCGTGCCAGTCGATGATCGTGGTGGGGCACGCGGCGACGATGTGCCCGCCACGAAATCCGGCGACCGGCTGGATCATCAGCGGACGAAAGCCGGCATCGGGAAACCGCCGCAGGAAGACATCGGCGAGGATGTGGCACGCGCCAGCCTGGAAGAACGCGCGGTCGCCCCGGTACCAGTTCCATGCGAGGTCGCGCTTCTGGGCGTCGGAGCGAAATAACATTGGTCGACTATTTTCCCAACATGACCCGGTGGGCGGATGCGCCGGTGACGCGGAAAGTGGCGACTTCGCCGGGGAGGACGGGACCGAGGCGGATGGTCTTCTTGCCGAGGCGCAGCACGGGGCGGCGGGGCGACTTCGCGTAGCTCTTCAGGCGCAGTTCCAGGCCGCGGCTGTTGGGGGCGGACTTGAGGGCGAGCAGTTGCACGTCGGGGGAGGTGAGCGCGGCGAGTGAACCCGAGATGGAAAGGTCGCCGGCGCGGTTTTCCCAGGCCATGGCGACGAGGGGCGGCTGGCTGAGCAGCTCGGCGGCTTCGACGACGGGGGCATTCAACGGGAGCAGGAGAATCTTCTCGCGGAGCTCGCCGCGGTCGGTGGTGGGACGCCACCAGGTGGTCTTGGTGTCGAGGTTCTCGGCGCAGGAATACCGATTGGCGCGGGCGAGCGTGATACGCAGGTCGCCACCCTCGAGGTCGTAGTTGGCGAGGACGTCGCTCGCGACCGAGAAACCATTGCGTCCGTCGCGGACGCGAACCCACCTGAGCATCGGGGCCTCGCCTTCGAGCGTGCGTTTGACGCGCTCGGCGGGGACCTCGCACTCAACGGCGCGGGCGCCGGGGAGGATGAGCTTGATGCGCGCGCCTTCGAGGTCGGTGAAGACGCGGGCGTCGATGGCGATCTCCTCGACTCCGGCGGTGAGGCGGAACGTGAGGTCAACGTGGGCGTGGTTGGTCGTGAGGCGCACGACGAGCGCGGCGCGGAGGGGGCCGGCCTCGGTCACCTCGACGCGGGAGATTTTCCAGCGGCCGATTTTTTCGGTGAGGCGGACGCCGGGGGCGGACTCATTCATCGAGCCCCAGGAACCCCAGTTGTCGGCGAGGGTGTCCAGCTGCAGCCCGCGCGGGCCGAAGAGCGAGCGTCCGCGGTGACGGACCTGGATGCCGCCGGCGCCGGGTTTGGCGGAGACTTGGTAGAAGTCGTTGCGGATGAATCGGCCGCGGCCGGTGGCAGAGCGGGGGAGCTTGGGTGATTTGGAACCCTCGACCCAGCCGACGGTGGCGAGATTCCAGCCGGCGGCGGGGAGGGTGATGGGTACGACCACACGTTTGCGCCACGCGAGCTCGGGAAAGCACTCGTGCTCGGTCTCGATGACTTGGAATGCGGCGCGTTTTCCGCCGACGCGGACCTCGAGCGGGAGTTTTGCGGCGCGGTCCTTGTATTGCCAGATAGGCCGGTGATCGAGGCAGGCCTCGATCTCGACGAACGTCTGCACGGGTCGCAGGTGCGGATTCCACACGAGGAACGGCACGGCCTTCGGGCGATCATGGCCAACGACGGGCAGCGCGATGCGGACGCGGCCGACAAGGTGGTTGAGGGCGTGGAACGTGTCGTTGCGCACGGCGTGGCGGGCGCCGCCGACCTCGTCGATCTGCTCGTCGAAGGCGCGCTCGATGCTCGAGCCGGGGAGGATGTCGTGGAACGAGTTGAAGAGGACGGATTCCCACGCCTTGGACAAATCCGTGGCCGGCGCGATGCCGGCATTCGCCAGCAGCGCGGTGGTGCGCTCGCCGCGAAGCAGCTCGTGCTCGGCGCGGCGGTAGGGGTGCTTGAAGCGCATCACGGAGGAATAGCAGCCGCGCTGGCAGTACTGCAGCTCGCCGTGGATGTTATCGAGCTTCGGCCCGTCCGGGGCGGCCACCTCGCGGCGGATGGCATTGAAGAAACCGTTGAGTCCGCTGAAACGCACCTCGAAGTCCGGGTGCGCGGCGGCCCAGGCGCGGACGTCGGCGACGATCTGGCGGCTCGGGCCGCCGCCGTGGTTGCCGAGGCCGACGAACATGCCGATGTTCCGCAGCTTCGAGGTCTTGGCGTAGGCGATGAGCTCGTCGAAACGCGTTTTCACCTCGGTACGTTCGCAGCCGTACCAGCCGATGGGTGCGCGGTAGCCGAGAATCTTGGCGCCGCTGCGGCCGTGCCACCAAAAGGCGGGCGTCTTGAGGATGAAGTCCTCGCGGTTGGGGCGGGTGAACGCGAAATTCTCCACGCCGCCGGCGGCGAGCACGTCGGGCAGGCCGGCGGTGTGACCAAAGGAGTCGGCCTGCCAGCCGCTCTTCACGGCGACGCCGAGGGTTTCGCGGAAATAGCGCAGGCCGACCTCGTAGTGCCGGCAGAGGACCTCGCTCTCGAGCAGGTTGGTGTCGGGCTGGATCCAGGTGCCGCCCACGACCTCCCAGCGGCCGGTGCGGATCATCTTTTTAATGCGGGCGTAGGTCGCGGGATCCGTGCGGCGGATGTGCTCATAGATCGCGGCCTCGCCGCGGATGAAGGGGAGGTCGGGCTCGGCGTCCATGAGGTTGAGCATGGACCGGCAGGTGGCCACGCCCTCGTTGAGGCCCTCGTGAAAATCCCAGAGCCAGACGGGATCGAGATGGGCGTTGGGGATGACGTGGACGACGGTCTTTTTCATGAGAGAGGGACAGGACGGCTGCTAACCGCGAATGGACGCGAATTCACGCGAAGCTAATGCGTCCGGAATTTTTGACCACGGATAACACCAGTCGACACGGATCAATCCCAAGGCGGCTGACAAGGTTTCAGGGGATTGATCCGTGGTCATCCGTGTTATCCGTGGTCAAAAACTCCGAAATCAGCGCGGCGGGGCGACGAGGCGCTCGGCGTTGCGCCAGTAGAGTTTCTCGACGATGTCGGCAGAGAGTGGCTGTGACTGGAGAAACGTGTGCAGCTCGGTGCCGTAGTAATCGCGGCCGAAGAGGAGGCGGTCGGCGTAGCGCGTGAGGAACTGGAGGGCGTGGGCGGGATCGCGCGCGAGGGCGGTGTGGCCGGAGCCGGCGGAGAGATCGGCGTGGAGTTTGGGATAACGGTCGAACAGCGGCATCAGGCGGCCGCCGGGCGCCACCGCTTTGCGCGGATACTGGTGCGGGTCCGTGTCGGCGTCGCCGCTGATTTCGCGCCAGAAGCCGGGAGCATGCCCGATGAAGATTGTCTCCGGGCACGCCTGAAGCGCGCGCTCGAGGGCGCTGACGTTTCCGCCGTACCACGTGCGCTGATAGACGGGCGCGCCGGTGACGGGATCGGGCAGATACTGGACGTCGAGGTGTAGCACGACGGGGAGTTTCAGTTTCCCGGCCATCTTGAACAGGGCGAGACAGCGGGGGTCGTCGAAAGGCACGCGGAACTTCCATTCGCCGCAGACGCGCACGTCGTGCATGCGGTGCGCGGCCTCGAGGAGCAGGGGAGCGTTGGGCCAGAGCGGGTGCGGGCAGTAGCCGACGACGAAGCGCTTCGGGTAGATGGCGCGGACGGCCAGCAGCTCCGCGAGCGGGATGCCCGGATGCGAGCCGTCGGGCAGCGTGAGCGCGGGGTTCAGGTAGGCCGCGTGCTCGGGCGACTGTTCGACCGGCCCAAGCTGCCAGGTGAGCAGCCAGGCGTAGTCGATGCCGTGCGCATCGAGGTCGGCGACGAGGCCGTGCTCGTCGCGCTGGTGCCAGCGGACGTGCTGATGGGAATCAACGATGCGCGTGGGGGCGGGCATGGCTGGGCCGACAGTGCAGGCGCCGCCGCTTTGCGCAAAAACAAAACCCGGCGGAGGGCGCCGCGGGAGACCCACGGCGCGGACGGTTTAGCGCAACAGCGTGGGCGTGGACCCGGGTTCGGCCCGGTAGGCCACGCCATTTTCCTGCAGCATCGTGTTCAATTCGCGGGAGCTCAGGTACAGCCGGCGATCCGGACCCTGATTCGAGTCCATCATGGCAAACCAGGTTTCCCCGCCGTGTTGAAAAGTCCGGGTGAGCACGACCTCATGCCCGGAGTCCACGTGGCCATTCGCCGGCACCACGTTCACCAGCACGGGCCGGCCTTCCCGGATCACCCGGGCAAAGTCACGGCTGGGCACGACTTCGGCCTGGCCGAAGGCTTCCGCCAGCATCACGACCTCACCGCCGTTGAGACCGTGTTTTTCGATCACCTTCTGGGGATCATCCCGCTCGGCGGGCGGGCGCCAATCCCCCTCGTGGATCAGCTTGGTCGCCCGGGCAGCCACCACGCCGTAGGGCTGTCCGGTGGCATTCGCCAAGGCAAAGATCGCGCAGTCTTGGTTCACGGTCTGCGTGCCGGCACCGGAAAATCCCACTCCCTCGCCCTGGGAGGCCTCCCACTCGAGGTCCCCGCTTGCGCCGCGGGCCAACACGTCATTCCACGTGCGACTGATCTTGTCGCTGGTCGCCTCGAGATCGCCATCAAAGCCCAATTTGTCCAACGCCCGGGCCAGGCGGGTCTGCTGCCCGGCGCTCCAGCCGAGTGTTTGGGCCAAAGCATTCATGCCCTTGATCGTGCGCGCTGCCTGCAAGGTCGCGGCCAAATCCTCATTGTACGCCTTGGCGGCCGTGATGTAGCGGTCCCGCTGGGCCTGCACCGCATTATATTCGGAGTCGCTTTGATTGTCGGCGGATTTGGCATTGAAGGCGGCTGCGGCGGTTTGAAACCGGGCCAGTTCCGCGCTGAGCGCCTGTTGGCGTTGCGCCAGGTTGGAGTGCTGGCTGGCGGAGAGTTCCTCCGGGATTGGCAACAGGGCGGGGATCTTTTCGGCCCGGGCGATTGTAACCGCGGTCGGCAGTCCGCAAAACCCGATCACAAGCAAGGCCGGCCAGGGAACGATCATTTTCATGGTTTCTTGGGAGGGGCAGGTTGCGGCGGAGGGGTTTCCACTGTGTCGTCAATGATGCGCTTGGTCTTTGCCACCACTTCCTTCTGCTCCGCCAGTTCCGTCAGGTTGTGCTGATATTCCTGGTCTTTCTGGCCCAGCTTTTCCGTCAGGGCCTGCATCTTCCTCTGGTCCTTTTCGGAATTTCTGGCCAAGGTTAGCTGGTCGCGCTCGGCGTTCAATTCCTCGCGCCTGGCCTGCAAGGCGCCGAGGCGCTGCAGCGCCGCAACCATCCTGGGATCCTCTTTTTCGCGCTCGGTGAATCCCGCGGGATCCCCGCTGCCAAACTTGACGGACCCGGCGTACGCCGCATTGCCGCCGTCATAATTTTTTGTCAGGTCCCCATTCGACCCGGCCGTGGCGGCAGCACTGAGGAGTTGGTCCGCGGCCTTGGTGTTGGGGCCCGGCTCAACGACGGCAGGCGTCACGGGAGGCCCGAGATCCGGCCGCGCGATTTTGGTTCCGAACGCGGAGCGGCCGCTCAGCACCACGGCATCCTGGGTCTTCCCGTCGACCGTGGTTTGCGCCGCCCAGCCACTGGTGAAGGACGGTCCACTGGCGCCCGGTTTCGCCGTGGTGACGATCTGGCTGTCCGGCGGCGGGACCAGGAGTGCGGTGCCACGTAAATCGACCACCGCGGCATCCGTCGGAAACCGGACCGCCCGGTTGCCGGCGGGGAAGGGCACGAGCGACACCCCGCCCTCCGCAATCTTGATGATCTTGCTTTCGTGCCGCTGGTTGGCGGTCAGGTAAATATAGACCAGGCCGTCCACCTTCTCCGGCCCCTGCCAGGAGGCCCGGCCCTCGGCCGGCAGGCGAACGCCGGGGTCCTGCTGCTGCATCCAGACCGCGACCGCGGCGAGCTTTGCCGCTTCCCGCAATTCGTGCAGCTCGGGGAACTCGGTTTCAAACTGATCGTAGAGCCCGGTGAGGACATCCTCATAGCCGCCCGGCTGCTGGTTGGGCAGGTCGTTTTCCCGGCTGTCGGTTTCCCGGATGTTGAAACGCATCCGGGCGTCGCGCAGGGCGAGCGTCCGGCTGTCGGCTGATTGGGCGGCATCGATGCCCGCCACCGAGATCCAGACCCGGTAGGCGGTGTTGCTCCGGTGTCCCACCACGGGGTGGTTGATCTGGTACTCGATCTGGGTCTGGTAATCCGGGATCTTGCGTTTCAAGTCCTGCCGGTTCGAGAGCTGCTTGCCCAGATAGTCACTCGCGAGCATGAGCCGGGCGAGTTGTGAATCCCTCGGCACCCCCAGGTACTCGGGCGTCATTTCCGGATGGATATGGTATTCCTCCTCGACGAGCTCGGGCGGAATCTGGAAACCCACCCCCGGTCGGAAAATCAGGCGGTCGATCAGTTCCCCGACCTTGGGTTTCAGGTACCGGTCGAATTCGTTCATGACCTGGCCGGCGGCGCTCCCCGGGTCACTGCCCTGACGTACCGCGGCGGCGAAAAAATCCTGGAGCGGGCGGCCGTCAAAATGGAAGACCGAGTCCAGTTGCTGGCTCAGCTTGAGGCCGAAATTATACGAGTCGGCATAGGGCGGGGCACTGTTCGCGCCGACCTCCTGAAGATGCTGGAAATCCGCATCCATGCCCAGTGCGTGCATCAGCGCGGTATATGCCTGCAATCCGGCCTTCTGTTCCTTCTCGACGGCCATGGTATTCATGATGCCCATCGCGTAGATGACGTTGGCCGGGTCCGGATCACCCGCCGCCCGGTACAACAGGCCGATCAGGTCATAACGATTGACGCCCTGCCATGGATCCGGGTCAGCGGCTGCATCCAGCGTCGCCCGCGTGGTGAACAGCTCATTCTGGCGCTGGTAGGTGATCTCGACTTCCGCGCCGGCGCCGGCAAACCGAACCTGCCGCTGGAGTTCGGAAGGGAAAAACACCGGCCGGTCTGGCCGGACCGAGACGATGAAATCCAGTTGCCGCAGGCCGGCTTTCTCTGCCGCCGAACCGGGCACGATTTTCATGACCACCACGCGCCCTCCGTTGATCGACTGCGTTTCCACGCCCAACTCACCCGGGGGCCGGTTCTCATTGACCGGGTAGATGCCGAGCGCGGGAAGCATCAGGGCCCCCGTGTGGGTGATCAGGCCGGAACTGTCCACCATGGCTCCCAGCCTTTCCGCCTGTGCGTCGCTTTCCTGCTGGCTGAGCTCGCGCGCGAACAGCGCATCCACCCGGCGGCTCGAATCGGGCGTCCAAGCCAGGGAAAACTCCGGCTTCGGGCACTCCAGCAGCGTCGCCAAGTGCTGCAAATAGGGGATGTCCGGGCCCTTGAACCGGTCATCATGATGACCGATCAGTGCGAGTTGCCCGGTCGCGGCGTCATAATACGCCCGGTCGAGCACGTTGAAACTGATTTTTGACTCCAAGTCGTAGAGGCCGCCGCGGGCCTCGGTTTTTTGAGGTACTACCGGGGGGGCTGCAGCGCTCTCCGCCAGGTGGGAGGACGGGATTTCCACCTGCGTTGGCTGTTCGCGGCCGCGCGCAGGAGTCGTCTCCTGATAGGCCGCCAGCAGGCGTGAGGCGCCCAACTGCCGGGCAAATTCGTCAAAGGCGGCCTGCCTCGCCTCCGTGAAGTGCTGGTGGAAGGCGGGAAATCCGATCGTGGACTTCCCATGCCCCGCGAGGGTTTCCCTTGCCCCCCCGCCGGGTTTGGACAGCACACCGATTAGATCCACTTGGTTTTCCCCAAAGGAATGCCGGCCGAGCTTCACCTGGATATCGAGGGTGAGAAGATAATCAGTCTGGGACCCGCTGTCCGGTGCGTTCCAGTAGACATATTCAATGCGGCGGAAACCGGGCGCGAGGACCCGGTTCAAATCATCCTGAAAATGCCGCGGGTCGACCTCGTCGATCATGGAGGCGGGATTCAACAGGGTGGCCCCGAGATTGCTCCAGTCGGCCAGGTCCTTCATGGAAGCGGCCGTGCTGCCCGCCAGCACGACCCGCAGGGAGGGGCCCGCGGCGGCGGGGCCGATGGCTGATTGGGCGGCCGGTGCGAGCGCCGCATCGAACGGGTCGTGATAGGTTGAGACACTCGCACAGCCGGCCAGGCAGAGGCCGATAACCGCGAGGATCATGGGCAGCGGAAGGCGATGGGCAGAGGCTCGCATCTGAAGGATAATCTCCGCCGGGATCATGCTGCGAACCTGCGCGGCACGGACAAGGCTGGGGCGAATGATTCGCCGGCCACAAATGGCACGCAACCCCATTTTGCCTGCCAACGTCGGTTGAACGTTACCCTTGGACATTTTCGCCAAGGTCGCTTTGCCTTCATGACCCCATGGCCCACGACCCCAACGAAAAGTTTGATCAGGCAGTATTGGACAAGATCGAGCAGAGCCCGATTGGCGCGGTGCCGATGACGCCGGCCTACCAGGATGCGCTGAAGCGGCTGTATGCGTCGCACCAAGCCTACGCCGACGCGGATCACAAGGACGGGCACGTCACCGCCCGTTCGCTGGCCCGGCTGCCGTCATTTCACGCGAAGAACCTGGGCGAACTCACGGCGGGAAAGATCACCAGCGAGGAACTCGAACCCAATGCGGGCATTTTCGATCGCTACGTCGCGTCGCTCACGTTGGACCGGCGCGCGCGCGCGGAGGCCCGGCGGCTAGTCGTCGCGGGCAAGCCGGTGCATCACCGGAAGCACCACGACGCCACGGCGGTGCATGACCTGGTGCACAGTTTGTTCCTCGTGCCGGGCGCCGGGCCGCATCCGGGGCTGCCGGGCAATTATCTTTACGGCTCGCTTTACGAGACGGGTCATGCAGCGACGCCCTGGGCGATCAACGTGCACGACAGCGACGACGGTGCGGCGGTGTTTGAGGCGGCCGACCTGCCCGCGGCACTGGCGAAGCTGGAGGAAGTGCTGGCGAGTGCGCCGTTCACGATGAGCGAGCTGGTGGCGCTGGAGTTCCGGATGGTGTGAAGCCGGAGGGGGACGGTTTTTGGGAGGGGGAAGCCAGGAAGGCAGGAACCTGAGGTGAGAGTCGGTCTCCGACCAACGCCAGTCGTCGGGGGGGAGGGGGATCGACGACCACCGTGGATTGGTTTTTGGCCCGAAAGCAGTCCTCCGTTCCTGCCTTCCTGGCTTCCCCCTAAGAATCGGTTTCCTGCTCCGGTTTTCTGAATCGCTTGGGGCGCTGCGAACGGTCTAGACCTGAGGGCGCATGGCCTCGTCCCCGATGAAATCCTTCCACGCGGACCGGTTGCCGGTGCGTATCTTTGCCACGCTTCCGGAACTCGCAGCTTCGGCGGCTGACGATGCGGCGGCCGTCCTGATCGCGGCGATCGCGGCTCGCGGACGCGCCCGGGCGATCATCGCGACGGGAAATTCGCAGGACCAATTTTTGGGGCAACTCGTCGAACGCCCCGGCATCGCCTGGTCGAAGGTGGAGCTGTTCCACATGGACGAGTATCTCGGGATGCCGATCACGCACCCGGCGTCGTTTCGGCGTTACTTGAAGCAGAAGGTTTTCGACCGCGTGAAGCCGGGCGCGGCGCACTACCTCGAGGGCGATGCCCTCGAGCCGCTCAAGGCCATGCGCGACTATGCCGCGGCGTTGGCGTCCGCGCCCGTCGATCTCTGCTGCCTCGGGATCGGCGAGAATGGACACCTCGCCTTCAACGACCCGCCGGTGGCGGACTTTGCCGATCCGGAAATGATCAAGCTCGTGAAGCTCGACGAAAAATGCCGCCGCCAGCAGGTGGGCGAAGGGCATTTTCCGAATCTCGACGCCGTGCCCGCGTATGCGATCACGCTGACGATCCCTGCGCTCTGCCGCGTCGGGCGGATGATTGCCGTCGTGCCGGAGAGGCGCAAAGCCGAGGCGGTGAAGGCGTCGCTCGAAGGGCCGGTCACGACGGCGTGCCCGGGAAGCTTCCTGCAAAAGCAGGCGCATGCGGTGCTCTATCTCGACGTCGAGTCGGCGTCGCTGCTGGGGTGCTGAGACATGTTGCCCGCGAATGGCGCGAATGAACGCGAATCACTGAGGATGAAATCTCCGGACGCTCAAAGCTCTCCCACGATTCGCGGTGATTCGTGGGCAACGGTTTTTGCCCCATGAACCCGATTGAGGCGATTGACTACCAGACAGGTGAAGCGGTTCGGCTGGAGTGCGCCGACGGAAAGATCCAAGCGCTCGAACCGTTGAGCGGGGCCGCAGCGGCGGGGCTGCCCCTGTTGCTGCCGCCGCTGGTGGACATCCAAGTCAACGGGTTTGCCGGCGTGGATTTTCAGAACGACGGCTGCACGCGCGCCGACGTCGAGCGTGCGGCGAACGGCTTGGCGGCGGCGGCGTGCAGCCGGTTCCTGCTCACGCTCATCACGGACCGCTGGGACCGGCTGCTGGCGCGGTTGAAACATTTTCGCGCGCTGCGGGCCGCGTCGCCGTTGCTGCAGCGCCGCATTGCCGGCTGGCACCTGGAAGGTCCGTTCATGAGCCCGGTGCCGGGCTTTCACGGGGCGCACCCGCCGGAATTCATGATTGCGCCGACGGCGGAGCGGTTGCGGGAGATCAAGGCGGTCACGGGCGACGATCCGGTGCTGCTCACGCTGGCGCCGGAATGGCCGGAGGCGCCGGGGGCGATCCGGTGTGCGCGCGAACTCGGGTTTCATGTCTGGCTCGGCCACAGCGATGCGACGGTGGCGCAGTTGGCGGCGGCGGTGGCGGCGGGCGCGGAGGGTTACACGCATCTGGGCAATGGGTGTCCGCCGACGTGGGACCGGCACGACAACATCGTCTTCCGGGTGCTCGATGACGCTGCGCTGCGTGTCAGCATCATCCCGGATCGGATTCACGTGTCGCCGCTCCTCTTCCGGTTGTTCCATCGTGTGCTGGACCCGGCGCGCATCTGCTACACGACCGACGCCATCTCGGCGGGTGGGGCGGGGCCGGGTGTTTTTCCGCTCGCCGGGATGAAAGTGGAAGTGGGCGCTGACGGCGTCGTTCGCCAGCCGGGCAAGCAGAACTACGCCGGCTCGAGCCTCGCGCCGCTCGAAGGCGTGCGGCGCGCGGCGGCGATGCTGGGGCGTCCGCCGCAGGCCGTGTGGGACTTTTTCTCGGCGCAACCGGCGAAATTTGTGGGGCTGCCGCCGGCGTTGGTGGCTGGGGCGCCGGCGGATTTTTGCCTGCTCCGGAAGAACGCGGGCGGCGCGCGTGTGGAGATTCACTTTGCCGGCGAGGCGAAGCGTGAGGTCACCTGGGCGGCGGAATAGAAATTCACAATTACGGATGACCCTCATGAAACCTTCCTCACCCAACATGATCGGCGCGTATGGCGAATGGGCGGCGTCGCTGATGGCGGGCGGGCCGCGTCCGCTGTCGCTGCAGGATTGTCCCGCGGGGGAATTCGCCGCGCGGAAGGTCGCCGCGCGCGCCCGCACCTTGGTCTGCATGGCCGCGCCGCCGAAGCCCGAGGGCATCACGGCGAAGACCGTCCGCAGCTGGACGCACGACGGTTTGGCGGTGGAGGAGATTTCCTGGCAGCTGCCCTACGGTCCGCCGACGGCGGCGTGGGTCCTCAAACCCGCCGGCGCGACGGGCCGGCTGCCGGCCGTGCTGGCGTTGCATGACCACGGGCGGTTCAAATTTTGGGGCAAGGAGAAGATCGCGCAGACAGGTGCGGCGGTGCACCCGCTCGTGGTGCAACACCGCGCCGAAGCCTACGAAGGGCTGGCCTGGGCCAACGAACTGGCGCATCGCGGCTACGTCGTGCTGGTGCACGACGCGTTTGCGTTCGGCAGCCGGAAGGTGCGGCTGGCCGACGTGCCGGCGGTGCTGCACGGGAAGCTGAAGGATGACACCGATGAGTCGTCCGCCGGCATCGCGGCCTACAACGACTGGGCGGCGGACCACGAGCATGTGATGGCGAAGTCGCTGTTTAGCGCGGGTACGACCTGGCCGGGAGTGTTTGCGAATGAGGACCGCGTCGCGCTCGACGTGCTCTGTGCGCGCGCTGACGTGGACCCGGCGCGCGTGGGCTGCGGCGGGCTTTCCGGCGGCGGACTGCGCACAGTGTTCCTCGCGGGGCTGGACGATCGCATCCGCTGCACGGTCTGTGTGGGCATGATGACGACTTGGCGGGACTTTCTGCTGAACAAGAGTTGGACGCACACCTGGATGTGTTTTGTGCCGCTGCTGCCGCGCGACGTCGACTATCCGGAGATCATGGGGCTGCGCGCGCCGCTGCCGACGCTGGTGCTCAACACCCGCGACGATCCTTTCTTCACGTTGACCGAGATGCAGCGCGCCGACGCCATGCTCGCGAAAATTTATGCGTCGAGCGGCGAGCCGGGGAGTTATCGCTGCTCCTGGTATCCGGGCGACCACCAGTTCAACCGCGCCATGCAGGCGGAGGCGTTCGAGTGGTTCGGGCGCTGGCTGGGATAAGGAGCGGAGGTGCGGTCACGCAAAGCCGCAGAGGCGCAAAGATTCGAACCTTGGCGGCTTCGCGGCTTGGCGTGGGCAGACTCAGCTCAGCTGTCGTCGCGGCCGAGCGGGGAGCTGCGGATCGACGTATCCTGCTCGCTTTTACCGTTTTCCAAATCGTCGCGCAGTTCGCGCAGTTTGTCGGCTTCGCGATCCGCTTGGGCCGGGGTGAGTTTCAGAGGGCGCGTGGACTTGGGCGTCACCGGACGAACAGGCAGAACTTTCTTGGTCTTCATGGGAAAAGAGATTTCCCGATATAGACCCCGCGCGGGCGGCGAGTTCGCCGCCCGCGCCCCTCCGAAATGGCATAGCCGTCGGGGGATGGTGGTAGCTACGAGCGTGAGCGAGTGGCAGTCCGGCGATCCACTCGCTCACGCTCGTAGCTACGACAACCCTCCCAGCGTCGGCTCAGGCGATCCAGCGGGCGATGGCGACCGCGGCGCCGATGGTGAGTTCGTGACGGCGAGTAACCGATTAACCTCCCAAACGTCTCCGAGGGCAGATACCCTGGAAAGACAACCCGGCGAATTGGAAGCGCCGATTCACCCCCACTCCCATGAAACGACTGCTCATGGCATTTTTGCTGGCCGCGGCCGCCACCGCCGCGGCGCAGGATCTGCCGACCGAGATCAAACTCACGAACGGTTTTGTGATGAAGGATTGCACGATCGTGCGCTGGGACACCGACCAAATCACGGTCAAGTATGCCGGCGGCACCGTGCCGGTCCGATTCGAAAACATCGACGCGTCGGATCGGGTATTGATCGAGACCGCCAAGGCGGAGGCCCTGGAGAAACAGCACCGCGAGGACGAGAAGGCGGCGAAGGCGCTGGCGGTGGTCGAGCACAAGCAGGACGTCCACGACCAGCGCGATGCCCGGAAACAGGCCGAGCTCGACCGGAAAAGCGCGGCGATCGCCGCGGGTCTCGCGGAGCACCGGTTGGTTGCCGGCATGACGATGGAGCAGGTGCGCTCGATGTTTGGCCCGCCGTTGCGGTCCTCATCGCTCACGAACGTCGCGGCCAGCGAGTGGTGGATCTATCCCGGTCTCGGCCGGGACGGCAACGGTGTGCCGACCAACCTGCAGATCCATTTCAAGGCGGGCATCGTGACGCGTTGGAACAACACGCAGCGATAATCCGCCTGCAGCAGAACTGCGGTCGCGATGGGCGTGGCGGCGAGTTCGCCGTCACGCCCCTCCGAAATGGCAGAGCCGTCGTGGGGCAGTGGTAGCTACGAGCGTGAGCGAGTGGCACTCAGGCGATCCACTCGCTCACGCTCGTAGCTACGACGACCCGCCCGCAGGGCTCAGGCGATCCAGCGGGCGATGGCGAACGCGGCGGCGGCGGCGAGGCCGCCGATCAGCATGGTCTGCACGGCGCCGCGCACGACGGGCGCACCGGTGAACCGGGACTTTACGCCGCCGAACACGGCGAGGGCAAACAAGGTGACGCCGGCGGAGAGCGCGAGGGCCTGATGGACATCGGGCTGGATAAAATAGGCGGTGAGGGGAATGATGCCGCCGATGATGTAGGCGCAGGCGATGGTCAGGGCACTCCGCCAGGCGCGGCCGACCTCGGGCTTTTCCAGGCCGAGTTCGAAGCGCATCATGAACGTCACCCAGTCCTTGGGCCGCTCCCGCAGCGAGGCGACGACGGTGGCGGACTCCTCATCCGTCAGGCCGTAGGTGCGGAAAATGTCGCGGACCTCCTGCGCCTCCGCCTCGGGGATGCGGATGATCTCCTCCTCCTCGCGCTTCTGCTCGGCGTCGTAGTGTTCGGCATCGCCGCGCGCCGCGAGATAACCACCGAGTCCCATGGCGATGGAGCCCGCCGCGATTTCGGCGAAGCCGGCCGTGATGATGAGATGCGTCTGGGAAATCGCACCCGTGAGGCCGGCGGCCAGGGCGAAGGGAACGGTGAGGCCGTCCGACATGCCGATGACGATATCGCGCACAACGGCGCCGGCGGTGAAGTGATGTTCGACGTGGGCAGGAGGCATAAAGAGAGGGCGGTTAAAGCGACGGCGGACGAAGCCTATCAAGTTTCGGGGTGAATGGACAGTGTCAGTCTCGGGGCCGGGCCGGTCGCGTCCAGCGGCAGTGAAACGACGAGGCGGCCCTCGGAGGGTTCGGCATGGCCGTCGGAGGAATACGGATTATGCGGCAGCACCGGGCAGGTGACCTGCGCCACGGTGGGGAGGGTCAGCTGCCAATTGTGGTGTCCGATGCTCGTCATGCCGGACTTCTGCCACTGGGTGGTGGCGGCGATTTCCGCGTGCGAGCCGTCGGAGAACGTGACGGGGCTTTCGGGATACGGGAGGAACGTGAGGTGGATCGCGGCGGGACGGCCGTCGGGGGCGGCTTGGACGAGCCTCGCTTCGAGGCGGAGCGTGCGGTCGGAGAGGATTTCGCAGGAAAGGTCGGCGATGGCGCCGGCGGCGGTGATGCGCTGGGTCCAGCGGTTTGGGGCGGACTCGATGATCTCGCAGTGGTCGGGCGTGTAGGACAGCGGCACGTCGGGGGCGAGGTTGGTCTCGCGCTTGGCGCCGATGGGCGTGAGGAGCTTCGTGTCGCCGACGGTCAGCGTGCTCCAGAGCGGTTGCAGCTTGGTGTTGCCGCCGCCGAGGATGAGACCGGAGTCGCGGTGATAAATGCTGAGGAGGTTCTGTCGGTCCTGGATGAAGCGGTTGGGCGTGCGCGCGCAGCAGTAGGCGGAAAAGCTGAGCAGCCAGGGGTCCTCGCGGGCGATGAGGGCGTCGGCGCCCATGCGGTGACGGCGATCGGGCGCACTGGTGAATGTGAAGCCGGCGTCGTCCTTCGGCAGGAAGAGGTAAAGGAATTCCGCGGAGTCCAGCTCGGCGGGATCGCGCTGGGCCACGATCGGCCATTGATGGGCGAGCAAGGCGCGGCCGGCGTCGGTGGTGTAGAGGCCGGGGTGGATGGCGATGCCGGTGGGCTGGTAGCGCACCTTGCCGGAGGCGTCGTGGGTCGCCTTGACCGGGGAGGACGGGTTGCGCTCATCCACGGTCTCGATCGCGGTGCCGTCCGGATAGGTGTAATTGAGATGGTAGACATTGCCACGTTCCAGGGCGGGCAGCACGGCCTCGTCGCCGCTCAGGGCGTGGTAGATGCTGATGGCCTCGACGTAGACGCGGTTGTAGAGCACGACCGGGCCGCGGTGCTCGGTCCACCAACCGTAGGGAGACTGGGCGGCGGCGACGAGCTGCATGAAGTCGCGGGCCTGCTTTTCCCACTCGGGCCGGCCGAACTGGCGTCCGGCGATGAAGAGGCCGGCGGCGTGGTGGCAGGGGATGTTGTGGATCCACGGGCGGACCTCGCCCGGCTGGAGCGGCGGCGCGCCGGTCAGCGGTCCGGGGTAGATGTTGCTGCGGGAGGAGAGCTCGGTCGCGGCGATGCCGGTGTAGCCGAGCTTCAAGCCCTCGGCCCAGACCTCGCGGTCGGCGGGGGCGAGCTCGGACGCCAGGAGCTGGTAGGTGATCATCCAGCGCAGATACGTCCACGGCATGAAGATCGGACCCCAGTTGGAGCCGTCCTTCTTGTCGAAGGGCCACATGCCCTTGGCGTCCTGGCGGGTGCGCAGGAAGCGCCCGGCGGCGGCGATGTGGGCGAGCAGCGCCGGGTCGCGGTGGTGCGGCCTGCCCTCGCAGAGGTAGAGCAATGCGAGGGTAAGGATGCTGTTTTGGTCACCCACGATCCAAGGCTCGGTGCCGAACTGGCCGCTGGGGCGGGCGTGCTCGAGGATGCCGGGGAGCTTGGCCTCGAGGGCGCGCAGCAGGTAGGCGCGAAACGCCGCGCGGGTGACGGGGGCGGGGAGGGGCATGGGTGAGGAAGGGACGGACGCCCCGCGCAACAGCCGCGGGACGAGCAGGGAGGCGGAGGCGAGGACGGAGGCGTTCCGGACGAATTCGCGGCGGGTGGGGAAGTTCATCGCGGGAAGGTGAGGAGGAGACTAGGTCGTGGGCTGGAGTTGGCTATGGCCAAATCTTTTGGTCACGCAAAGCCGCAAAGGCGCAAAGGTCCGGACCTTGGCGGCTTGGCGGCTTTGCGTGAAAAAACTCCGGAGCTTGAGGCC
>Ga0316219_1002486_pt1 | contig 16861 bp, 18 predicted proteins | sample TBH18003PmetaG_FD_203635 | JGI IMG/M metagenome (GOLD analysis project Ga0316219, IMG submission 203635) | Freshwater microbial communities from Trout Bog Lake, Wisconsin, USA - TBH18003P | ecosystem: Environmental > Aquatic > Freshwater > Lake > Hypolimnion/Profundal zone | place: USA... | reverse complement strand
CACCGTTTCGACGGTGTGGTCCTGTCTGGCGGCACACGCTGCTGTGCTTCATCTGGACGGCATCGACCGCAGCCCGCTGGATGAAAAGCTCTCCGGGGTGTTCGACTGTCAGAAGGTGGCTGACCACCCTTTGGTGTCGGGCATGCCGGCGACGTGGCGCATTCCCCATTCGCGATACAACGGATTGCCTGCCAAAGCCCTTGAGGCAATGGGCTATCAGATAATCTCCACATCTAAAGATGCTGGCGCGGACCTTTTCGTCAAGCAGCGATCCAGCCTGTTCATCTTCGCCCAGGGACACCCGGAATACGACCCTGACGCGTTATTCCGCGAATACCGCCGCGACATCACGCGGTTCCTTTCCGGTGAAAGGAATGATTTTCCTGAAGCGCCAAGGTTCTACTTCGATCACAAGACGGCTGCCGCATTGGAAGCGTTTCGGTTGCGCGCGCTTGAACGACGCAATACGGATATTCTTGTGGAACTTCCAGTCGGGATCGCGGAGGTCATGCTGACGCATCCCTGGCGGGAACCGGCGAGAGGCATCTACGCGAACTGGGTTGCCTATCTGGCAGCGCAAAAATCTCAATATGCGGGCGGCGCGAGGCATCACCATCTGTCCGCCGACCAGATGAGCAGATCGCTCGCCAGCGATCTTCGGCATGCTCACCACGATTTCACACGCGGCCTGTAACGTGGACAATCCGGCGTCGCCGCTTTTTCTCAGTGACCACGATCGTCGGGATTGGGACGACTATCTAACCCGCGCGTTGGCCGCCGCCCATCAACGCGTCGCCGCTGGCCCGGTCACGCCACGACTGGACCTCGCGGCCTTTCGCGATGAGCTTGCGGCTTTCGATTTCCAGGCACCGCGCTAGGCCGAACACCTCCTGTCCTGGACGATCGCACAGATGGAGCATGGCATCGTTCATGTCACCCATCCTCGTTATTTCGGACTGTTTAATCCCGCACCGACAACGCCGGCCCAATGGGCGGATCGAATCGCAAGCGCATTCAATCCGCAGCTTGCGACCTGGACTACGTCCCCGGCGGCGGTCGAGATAGAGGCACATGTGATTCGTTCGGTTATCCGGCGTGCCGGGCTTCCGGTCGGGGCAGCGGGTCATTTTACCACCGGCGGAGCCGAGGCCAACTATACGGCGCTCATCTGCGCCCTGACGCGCGCGGACCCCGGGTTCGCGGTGGATGGGGTCCGATCATTTCCGGGTCGCCCGGTGTTTTACATCTCAAAAGAGAGTCATCTCGCGTGGCTCAAGATCGCGCATCAGGCGGGTATCGGCCGGTCGGCGGCCAGACTGATCGCCACGGATGGGTCAGGCCGGATGGATACCAACGCCTTGGCCGCTGCCATAGCGAATGACCGGGCATCGGGGTGCATCCCTGTCATGGTCGTTGCGACGGCGGGCACGACCAATGCCGGTATGATAGATCCGCTCTCAGAATGTGCTGAACTGGCCCGGATCGAGGGCGCATGGTTCCACGTCGATGCCGCGTGGGGTGGAGCAGTCATCGCGTCCGGCAGGCATCGGCAGGTGCTGACCGGGATCGAACAAGCCGATTCCGTTACGATCGATGCGCACAAATGGTTTGCAACCGCCATGGGCTGCGGCATGGTCCTGACGGCGCATCCCGCCGTCCTGTCATCGGCATTCGCTGTTTCCACGGGCTATATGCCCTCAAACGATCGTGAGCGCGATCCGTATGTCCTATCGCTCCAATGGTCGCGGCGTTTCCTTGGATTGCGCTTATTCTTGTCGCTGGCGCTGGGCGGGTGGGATGCCTATGGGGACCACGTCGAGCATGCGATTGATCTGGCGGAACGCCTCAGCGCCGCCCTCGCGGCGCGAGGCTGGCGGACGGTCAACCGGTCTTCTCTTGCCGTACTGTGTATCGAGCCACCGCCGAACTCTGCCGACGTCCGATCAATCGTTAACAAGGTCCTGGCCTCCGGGCGCGGTTGGGTTTCGGTGGCCACGTTTGAAGGGCGGGACGTCATTCGCGCCTGTATAACGCACGGCGAAACAACGGTACAGGATATCGAGACGCTTGTGGATGTTCTCGCGGAGGCGGAATGAGCCTCGCCTGGTGAGCTTGCGGGTGCGTCAGTTGGACAATCCAGTCATTGAGGTAAAAATGTCAACCAGATCTATTATAATTGAATAAATGGTAAGAATTGCCCAACAACAGAAAAAAACACTGTCGCCGTTGACAGACGAGCTTCCTCTGCTCAACTCAGGGCTGGATTCGCTTTGTATCGCGGTGCTGGTCGCGTCTTTGGATGACAGCCTGGGTATCGATCCGTTTGATCGTGACGGCGACGTTCCATTTCCTGTGACAATTGGCGATTTTGTTTCGCTCTATGAAAACGCGGCGGCCTGAACGCGCTCAGCGAAAAATCCACCAACAACGCCGGCAGTATCGCCGACGGGCAGGTCAAAGGCGGCGCCTACCGTCACCGATCTCCTGCACCAGCGATGCGTCGCAAGCCACGAAGCGGTTGCCTCCCCGGTCGTTGAACCAAACCGGGTCGGTTGAATCGGCGTAGCCCTGTTGCGCAAATTTGCCCTTCGTCAGCTTGAAGGTTCCGGTGACGTCCAGGCTCGCGCCGCGGCGAACGAACAACGGATGCGCGTAGGCGGGCAGATGCGCCGCCAAATGAGCACTTAGTTCCGTAAAATCGAAGCGGTGATCGGTTGTGATCGCGGCCATGCCGGCTCGGCCTTCATTCCCCGGCACCGTCACGCCATAAACGATCGCATCGGTCACACCCGGGCACGTGCGAAGCACCTCGGCAACCTGGGTGGTTGATACGTTTTCGCCCCGCCAGCGGAAAGTGTCGCCGATACGGTCAACGAAGTAGAAAAATCCTGCCGCGTCTTTCCGCATGAGATCGCCGGTGCGGAACCACCGGTCACCTTCGACGAAGACGTTGCGCAGCATCTTGCGTTCCGATGCCGCCCGATCCGTGTAGCCGTCGAAGCGTCGAGCGGACATATCGGAAGCTTGCGGAAGCTGTCCGATTGCCTCGCCCGCTTCGTCGGCGCCGCAGGCGATGCAGAGCCCGGCTGCATCCCGTAGCGGGGTTGATGTTTCTGGATCGCATTTTATGAGCGCCACCGGGAAACGATGCGCCAGGAATGGAGGTATGCGGCCAATGGCGCCGGGCTTACCCTCACAATTGTATAGCGAGACGATGCCTTCCGTGGCCGCGTAGAATTCCAGGATTCGCGGGATTGCAAAGCGCGGCTGGAAATCGTTCCAGACATCGCCCTGTAGCCCGTTGCCGCAGGCCAGCCGCAGCCGATGCTGCCGCTCCCGCGCGTGCGGCGGAGTCAGGGTGAGGTAGCGGCAAAGCTCACCGATATACTGAAAGATCGTGCATTCGGAGTCCGCGACATCATCCCAGAAACGGTTGGCGGAGAATCGTTGACGGATCACCACCGAACCGCCTCTGACCAGCATGGCGCCGATGGCGACGATTCCTCCGGTGCTGTGGTACATCGGCAGACAATTGTAGAGGCGGTCGGTTGATTGGACATCCATCATGCCAGCGAACCAAAGGCTCCATTCCAGCACACGTCCGTGGGTGACGTTGGCCGCCTTCGGCAGGCCTGTGGTGCCGGAGGTGTAGATCAACAACGCCCGGTCGGCCGCCGCGGGTTCCCGGCATTCGGCGGCATTGAGCCGTTCCGTGCTCAGCGTCGCGATCTCTGGCTCAATCCGGGACCATGGGCTTGGCGCGGGTGCGCCATGTATCCAGACGCGCAGGCCCGGAGGAAGCCGATCCGCCACCGCCGCCACGGCGGAGAGCAGGGCGCCCCCCACGATCAGGTGAGTCGCACCGGCGGCCTGGATACTGTGCAGCAACGCCTCGGCGACCATATTGGTGTTGATCAATGCCACGGCGCAGCCGGTGCGCGTCACACCCAACCAGATCGCGACATAATCTGGACGGTTGGGCATCAGCAGGCAGACCACATCGCCTTTGCCGAGACCGTGCGCGATTGTCCATCTTGCGTATCGGTTCGACCGAGCCGCGAGTTCGCGATAGGTGAAATGTTCCGCCTCGCCCGACAGCGCGGGGCGATCGGCATAAGTGTCCGCGAGCGCATCCAGTCGGGCGGCGAGCATGGCCGGACGGGTGTCCGGCGCCACGCGAGTGTATTCAAGAGCGCGAATCCAGGCCTGCAACGCCGTGCTTCGTGCCGTTTGATCGGGCGCGGGCGAGTTGTTTTGCATCACTACAGGTTCACTATTATTTCAACAAGAGGATGGTTTGTTCAGGAATAATCCTCAAAAGCGTAAGGGAAGAGGAATCACATTTGGAATTGCAGCGCCATGTCCGCACACTTTGCCGGCAGCGGTTCTCATTTTGAACTGGTGTTCCAGGGACGGCCGACAACTGGAGCATCGGCAGATTTACCGTTGCATCTGCATGATCCGGTCCATCAGCATCATATTCGCATTCAGATGCGCCATGATCCATAGCGAACCACCGATCAACAGGATCACGATCAGCACGCCGAACGCCAGGGCCATCACGTTGTTGACGTTATCCGGCCCCGTCGTGATGTGGAGGAAGAACACCAGATGCACGCCCATCTGCGCGATTGCCAACACAGCCAGCGCAACGGGAATGCTCGGTTGCCACACCAGCGTCGTTTGGGCGACGAAGAACGAGACGCCGGTCAGCAGGATGGCCAGGCCCAGCCCAACCACATAGCCGACAATGCCTTCGGTTCCTTCGTCACCGGGTGCGAGGTCGGGATCTTCAGCGGGACTCATTGTCCGGCTCCCATCAGGTAAACCACGGTGAACACGCCAATCCAAACGATATCCAGGGCATGCCAGAACAGGCTGAAGCACAAGACGCGCCGAAGAATGTCCGGCCGGTACCCTTTGGCGAAAACCTGAGCCATCATTGTCAGCAACCACAGCAATCCGGCCGAAACGTGCAGTCCATGACAGCCCACCAGGGTGAAAAACGCTGACAGGAACGCGCTGCGGCTCGGTCCAGCGCCGCGCGCGACCATGCCGGCGAATTCCCGAACCTCGATGCTGAGGAATCCAAGTCCCAACAGGAAGGTGACTGTCATTGCGCCGTAGAATAACAGGTCGCGGCGGGTCTGTGCCCCGATGCTGGCAAGGCCGCAGGTAAAGCTGGACAGCAAGAGGCAGCCTGTCTCGATTGCCACGCTGTCCAGGTTGAACAGATCGCGCCCGGTCGGTCCGCCCGCGGTCGCCCCGGCCAGCACCGCATAGGTCGCGAAGAAGGCCGAGAACATGATGATGTCGCTGAGCAGGAAAATCCAAAATCCGTAGCCGGTGACGATGCGCTTCGATAACAGCTCGCCCATCGGGTGCGGATCGGCCGTGGCCGAAACGCCGCTCATCGAACCGGCCGTAGGTTCGCCAGTGCCAGTTCCCTTGAACGGCGGTTGGCGCGGGCGATGCGGGCGACCTTAGAGGCGGGGATGATGTAGTCCGGAACATCCCGCCACGCGAAGACGACGAAGGTTGCGAACGCGCCCACAGCCGCCACGGCGACCATCCACCAGATGTGCCAGATCAGCGCGAAACCCATGAACGTGGCAAAGAAGGCGCAGATGAAACCGGTGGGGCTGTTCCGGGGCATCTCGATGGCGGCGTAGGTCGGTTCCTCACCCGCTGTGGCGACGGCGATGGCGCGCTGTTTGATGGCCCAATAGGCATCCTCGCCCTCGACATGCGGCAGCACGGGAAAATTGAACGCAGGCGGCGGTGACGGCGTCGCCCACTCCAGCGAGCGGCCGTTCCAGGGATCGCCGGTGGTGTCGCGCAGTTCCGCACGGTCGCGAATACTGACGACAAGTTGCACCACCTGCAGAACGATGCCGGCCAGGATCACCAGGGCGCCAGCAGCGGCGACCAGCAGCCATGGGTGCCACTCGGGAACGTCGTAATGCTGCATACGCCGGGTCATGCCGTCCAGGCCCAGCACATACAGCGGTCCGAACGCGAGATAGAACCCGACCAGCCAGCACCAGAAGGCCGCGACACCCAGACCTTCATGCAGCCGAAATCCGAACGCTTTGGGGAACCAATAGCTGTAGCCCGCGAAGCCCCCGAACAGCACGCCGCCGATGATCACGTTATGGAAATGCGCGACCAGAAACAGGCTGTTGTGCAGCACGAAGTCGGCCGGCGGCACGGCCAGCAGAACGCCCGTCATGCCACCGATGACGAACGTCACCATGAAACCCAACGCCCAGAGCATAGGAGGGGCGAAAACGACCCGGCCGCCATACATCGTAAACAGCCAGTTGAAGATCTTCACGCCGGTGGGCACGGCGATAATCATCGACATGATCCCGAAGATCGCATTGACGTCGGCACCGGCACCCATGGTGAAGAAGTGGTGCAACCACACGGTGAACGACAGCAGGCAAATGGCCATCGTCGCCATCACCATCGACCGGTATCCGAACAGCGGTTTACGCGAAAATGTCGCCACCACCTCGGAAAACACGCCGAAGGCTGGCAGGATCAGGATGTAAACCTCCGGGTGGCCCCACGCCCAGATCAGGTTCATGAACATCATCACGTTGCCGCCGGCTTCGTTGGTGAAAAAGTGAAAGCCGAGGTAGCGGTCCAGCAGCAGCATCGCCAATGTGGCGGTCAGAATCGGGAAGGCGGCGACGATCAGCAGATTAGACGCCAGCGACGTCCAGCAGAACATCGGCATTCGCATGTACGTCATGCCGGGGGCGTGAACCTTCAGAATGGTCGTTACCAGATTGACGCCGGACACCAGGGTGCCGACGCCGGAAATCTCCAACGCCCACAGGTAATAATCAGGACCCACCCCGGGCGAATATGTCAGCTCCGACAATGGCGGATAGGGCAGCCACCCGGTGCGGGCGAACTCGCCGACAACCAGTGAGATATTCACCAACAGGGCGCCGGTCGCGGTCAGCCAAAATCCGACCGAATTCAATGTCGGGAACGCAACATCGCGAATACCGAGCTGCAAAGGCACGACGAAATTCATCAAGCCGATCATAAACGGCATAGCCACAAAGAAAATCATCAGCGTGCCGTGCGCTGAGAAGATTTGATTGTAGTGTTCGGGCGGCAAATAGCCGGGTGACTGAAACGCCAGGGCTTGTTGTAATCGCATCATCATCGCGTCCGTGAAGCCCCGCAGCAGCATAACCAGCGCCAGGATCGTGTACATCTCACCGATCCGCTTATGATCGACGCTGGTGATCCATTCGTTCCATAGATAGGGCAGATGTCCCTTTACAATGACCCAGATCAGAACACAGACAATAACCGAACCAACCAAGGCCGCTGCCACCAGCGGAATCGGCTGATCGAACGGAATGGCGCTCCAGGTCAGTTTGCCCAACATGCGGTTGCTCCGTCGATGTTATTGTGCACTGCGGGGCGATACGTCCAGCGATGGCGTGCCGGTCTGCGGACCCGGTCCGGGAGGCAGTTCCTGTCTAACGATTTTCTGAAACAGCCCGGCTTCGGCGTCTTTGTAGGTGAATGGCTCGATCGCGATACTTTGTATCATCAGGTGGCGATAAGTGCCGGTATCCAGCACGCTGCCGCTGTTGCGCGTGGCGGCGACCCATGACTGGAACCCATCCGGCGGCATCGCGTGAACTTCAAAGTGCATGTCGGAAAATCCATCGCCGCTGTAATGACTGGACAAGCCGTGGAAGCTGCCGGGTGCGCCGGCCTGCAGGTTCAACTGTGTCGCCATGCCGTTCATAGTATAGATCATGCTGCCGAGAGCAGGTACGAAGAACGCATTCATCACGCTGGCGGATGTCAGAGAGAAATGGACCGGCACGCCCGCGGGAATAATCAACTGGTTCACGCTCGCGACATGTTGGTCGGGATAAATGAACAACCATTTCCAGTCCATCGACACGCCCTGAACCTCCAGCGGCGGCGATGTGGATGCCAGTGGTTTCGCCGGATCCAGGTCGTGCGAGCCGATCCAGGCCACTCCACCGAGAAGCATGATCGTGAGGAGAGGAATGCCCCAGACAATCAATTCGATGCGCCCGGAATACGCCCAGTCCGGCAAATATCGTGCCCGCATGTTCGCGACGCGGAACCACCAGGCGAACCCAAGGGTCGCGGCGATCGTTGGCAGGACAATCGCGAGCATGATGGCCAGCGAATCGATGAGGATGGTTTTCTCGGATAATCCGACGAAGCCTTTCGGGTCGAGAATGGCCGCCTGACACCCGGTCAGCACCAGTGGAATGCAGATGATCAGCCGCCCCGGGGGGCGGTGCCGACGGTCTGACGCGGCGCGCATCGTGAACTTCCCCCACATTGTCAGTACAGCCGTCATCCTGCCCTCAAGGTTGGTCTGATGGCTTCCCCAGAGCGACCCGGGGCCGCTTCGGTTCCAGGTATTTGGTCATGCGCCGGATTTTGTGTCCAACCGGCCTCGGCCTTTCCGCGATCGGCCGCACGCGCGGCGGTCAAACGGGGCGCCCCGGACGCCACCCGCGATCTTAGCCGATTGACTCGGCCGGTTCGCTTCGCCACCCTCCAACCGGCTGGAAAAAACCAAAAACGAGGGGATCGGGGGCGTATGGCAGGCTGTGGCTGCATCGGCATTGCGTGCGACGCACGGATGAAAACGACATGCGACCCCCTTTCACCAGGTGCGGCGGGCAAGCGCGCGTGACCAACCTGCTTGAGGCCAAGGGCCTCCATGCGGCCTATGGCGAGACCAGGGTTCTCCACGGTATCGATTTCGCGGTGCGCCAGGGCGGCGTGACGGCTTTGCTTGGCGCCAATGGCGCCGGCAAAACCACGACGCTCCGCGCCATCTGCGGTCTGGTCCGGACCACCGGGACCATGACCCTGGACGGTAAACGAATCGATGCCATGGCCACCGAGGACATCGTGCGGCTCGGTGTCGCGCATGTCCCCGAAGGCCGCGGCACCTTCATGGAATTGACGGTCGAGGAGAACATGCGCCTCGGCGCCTACACCCGCCCGGCGCGGGAGGCGACCGCCGATTTCGAGCACATGTTCGATTACTTTCCCCGCCTGAAGGAACGCTACAAACAGCAGGCCGGCACCCTGTCCGGCGGCGAGCAGCAGATGCTCGCCATCGTCCGAGCCCTGTTGCTGCGTCCCCGCCTGTTGCTGCTGGATGAGCCGTCGTTTGGACTCGCCCCGCTGATCGTGCAGGAAATTTTCCGCATCCTGGCGCGCATCCGCCAGGACGCCGGCGTCAGCATCCTGCTGGTGGAACAGAACGCCGCCATCGCGCTGGAATTCGCCGAGGACGCCTATCTGCTGGAAACCGGCCGCATCGTGATGGCCGGCTCGTCGGCTGACATCAGCAAGGACGAGGGCGTTCGCCGCTCGTACCTCGGTTACTAGCGCGATGACGCAGGCACGGATCACCTTTGCCCGTCATGGCCGGGCCTGGCGAGGCCAACCACGACTACCCTGGCAGCAGCACAGCAAGTCGTGGGTGGCCGGGCCAGGCCCGGCCATGACACGACGCAAACATTAGGGGCCACGATGCTCGCAGGTGTCATTCATCAGATCATGTCGGGCATTGCCACGGGCGGCATCTATGCGTCCGTCGCGCTGGCCCTGGTCATGATCTACCAGGCCACCCATCACGTGAACTTCGCGCAGGGGGAGATGGCGACATTTTCCACCTATATTGCGCTGACCTTCATCAATGCCGGCTTCCCGTACTGGATCGCGTTCACCGCCGCCGTGGTCGTCTCGTTCGCCATTGGCGTCGCGATCGAACGGGTGCTGATGCGTCCGCTGGCCAACGCGCCGATCCTGGCCTCGGTCGGGGTGTTCGTCGGCCTGTTGCTGATCGTCAACAGCCTCAGCGGCTGGTTCTTCGACTACACCATCAAGCAATTTCCAACGCCGTTCCCGGATCGTCCGATGCTGGGGGGCTACCTGTCCGGCCATGAACTGGGATCGACCGCCGTCACGCTGATCGTCCTGCTGAGCGTGTATCTGTTCTTCCGCCACACCCGCCTTGGGCTGGCGATGCGCGCGGCCGCCTTCAACGCGACGTCATCCCGTTTGGTTGGCGTGCGCGTTGGTTGGATGCTGGCGCTGGGCTGGGGCCTCGCGGCGGCGATCGGGGCGGTGGCCGGCTGCATGGTGGCGCCGATCGTGTTCCTTGATCCCAACATGATGTCCGGCATCTTACTGTATGCCTTCGCTGGAGCCCTCCTCGGCGGCATCGACAATCCGCTGGGCGCCGTGCTCGGTGGCTTCGCGGTCGGCATCATCGAGAACCTCGGCGGTGCCTATTTGGTCGGGACCGAGTTGAAACTGACCCTCGCGCTGGCGATTATTGTGACGGTGCTGACGATTAAGCCCACCGGCCTGATGGGCCGCAAAGTGTACAGCCGGGTATGACCAACATGCGGACTCCGTGGCTGATTGCCGTTCTGGTGCTGTTGGCCGCGATCGTGCCGGTGGCTCAGTTCACCGACTATCATCTGTTCCAGCTTACGATGGTGGTGGTTTATGCCATCGCGATCCTGGGGCTCTCACTGCTAACCGGCTTCAACGGCCAGATCTCGCTTGGGCACGGCGCGTTTTATGCGATCGGAGCGTACACGACCGCCATCCTGATGACGACGTGGAATATGCCGTATTGGTTGACCCTGCCCGTTTCGGCTGTGGTGTGTGCTGGCGTGGGATTCGTGCTGGGGCTGCCGGCGCTGAGATTGGGCGGTCTCTATCTGGCTCTGACGACGTTCGCCCTTGCCGTCGCGATCCCGCAGATCCTGAAATACAAGGCGTTCGAGGAGTGGACCGGCGGCGTGCAGGGGTTGGTGATCGACAAGCCGGACGCGCCGTTCGGGTTGCCGTTGTCGCCCGACCAGTGGCTTTATCTGTTCACCGTCGCCATCGCGGTCGTGTTGTACATCATCGCCTGGAACATCGTGCGCGGCCGCATGGGGCGAGCGATGATGGCGATCCGCGACCACGCCATGGCGGCCGAGGCGATGGGCATCAACCTGCCGATCGTCAAAACCCGAGCCTTCGCGTTAAGCGCGATGTACACCGGATTGGCCGGTTCGCTCGGCGCCATCGCAGTCCAGTTCGTTGCGCCGGATAGTTTTCAGGTTTTCGTCTCAATCTTCCTGTTCGTCGGGCTGGTGGTTGGTGGCGCCTCATCGATCGGCGGCACGCTGATCGGCGCGGCGTTTATCGAGTTCATTCCCAACCTCGCCGACAAGGTGTCGAAGGCGGCACCGAGTGCGGTCTACGGGGTGATCCTGATCGCGGTGATGTTCCTGATGCCGGCCGGGGCAGGGGGATTTCTCCACGCTATGTGGCGCAAGCTGTTTATAGTGCGGCCAGGGCAGGACGGGGTTCCCGGCCCTGTCGAGGCTGTGTCGTATGAATCCGATCCCGGACTGACCGTGCCGGCCACTCCGCTGAAGCCACGGTCGTCGGAGACTGTCAGCCGAAGTGAGTGAAGCGGCGGCGAGCCTTACCCTGGAGCATTTTCAGCCTGACTTGGATCGCATGGTCTCCCTGACCGTCATGGGCCGCCTGCCCAGGCCACCTTTGTCCTGACAGAGCCCGCGACAGGTGGTCCGGACGAGCCGCCCCCAATCGATGGGGACCCGTAAAAACAAGCGGAGAGCCTGCCATGGCTTTGGAACTACGACCCAATTGCGAGTTCTGTGACCGGGATCTACCCCCCGCGTCATTACTGGCGCGCATTTGCTCCTACGAATGCACGTTCTGTGTGGAGTGCGTGGAGAGCGAGCTTCATAATGTCTGCCCGAACTGCGGCGGCGGCTTCGAGCCGCGGCCCATTCGTCCGGCAATGGAATGGCGGCCAGGGCTTTCCGTTGAGAAACGTCCTCCATCCATGAACCGGCGCCACTTGTCGTTTACGCCGGCGGAGATCGCCGCGCATTCAAGACGGATCAAGGATATCCCGCCGGAAAACCGATAGGATCCCGTCAGACCGGCAAGCCGAACTGGACCAGCAATTCCCCCGTGACCGCACCCAGCAACACCACAAGCCAGGGCGGCACGGCCCACAGCACCAGCAGCAGGAACGCCACCAATCCCAGCCCAAAGTCGGTCGCGGTATGCACCGCCCCGGTCCAGATCGGGGTGAACAGGGCCGCCAACAGCACGCCGACTACGGCCGCGTTCACGCCCCGCAGAGCCGCCCGCACGCCGGGCCGGTGCCGCAGCGTGTCCCAGAACGGCAGCAACCCCCCCACCAGCAGGAACGACGACGCGAAGATCGACACCGTCGCCACGACCGCGCCGATCCATCCGTGCGGGCCGGGAGTCTCCACGGCTCCCAGAAAGGCGGCAAACGTAAAGATCGGACCCGGCATCGCCTGGGTCGCGCCATAGCCAGCCAGGAACAGGTTTGGATCGACCCATCCCGGCTCCACCACCGTCGCCTGGAGCAGCGGCAGCACGACATGCCCGCCGCCAAACACCAGGGAGCCCGCTCGGTAGAACGCATCGACCAAGGCGACGAAATGGCCCCCGGTCAGGTCCGCCAGAACGGGCAATCCGGCCAGCAACGCGAAGAACGCCACCAGCAGCGCGACGGCGACGCCGGCCGGAATGGTAATACCCATGCTCACCGGCTTGTCGGCACCTGGTGGTTCGGCCGGCAGGACCGTCATGCCAATCACCGCCCCCAGCAGGATCGCCGCGATCTGACCGAATGATGAAGGCACCGCCAGGCACACCAGGCACGCCGTGACCGCGACACTGGCCCGGGCGCGATCGGGCGCGAGGCTGCGTGCCATGCCCCAAACCGCTTGCGCGACCACCGCCACGGCGACCAGCTTTAACCCGCGTAACCACCCGGCTTGCGACAGGTCGCCGATCGCCCCGACACCATAGGCAAAAACCGTCATCGCCACCGCCGAGGGCAACGTAAACCCTGCCCACGCCGCCAGCATGCCCAACGGGCCGCCCCGGATCAGGCCGATGGCCATCCCGGTTTGCGACGAGGCCGGTCCCGGCATGAACTGGCACAGTGCGACGAGGTCGGCGAACGTCGCCTCGGTCAGCCAGCGGCGTTTGGCCACAAGCTCAGCTCGGTAGTACCCAATATGCGCCACCGGACCGCCAAAGCTGGTGCAGCCCAGGCGGAGGAAGACCAGGAAGATTTCCATCAGGCCACGGGGTAGGCTGGTTCGGTTCGGCACACGGTTCCCCGATCTTTATCGCCCGATCAGTCATGACCCGATCGGCCTGGCCCGATCCGTCATGGCCTATTCTGTCATGGCCCGGCTTGTTCGGGACACCAATCCCCGCTCCTGCCGCCACAGGTGGCCCGGACAAGCCGGGCCAGGACGATGGGGAAGCGGTGTGCGCCGGACGCAGTTATGTCCAGGCGTGACGTTACCCGTTCGACGTCGCCAGATAGTTCATCGCCGCTTGCACGCCGCCTTCGTTATGCGGGATGCCGGCCGCGCGCAGCCCCATCTCGACCCCGGTCAGCGTCCCGGTGAACGACAGAACGCCCAGATCGCCCATGTGGCCGATCCGGAACACCTTGTCCTCCATGCGTCCGAGCCCGTTGCCCAGGGCCATGTTGAACTTCTCCAGGATCACGGCGCGCAGCTTGTCGGCGCTGTGGCCTTCCGGCACCCGAATGGCGGTCACACCCGGCGCATAGGCGTTCGAGTCCTGGCACTGTAGCTCCAATCCCCATGCCGCGACGGCCAGGCGGGTCGCCTGAGCATACCGTGCGTGGCGGGCAAACGTGGTGGCCAGACCTTCCTCGGCCAGCATGTCCAGCGCCTCATTCAACGCATACAGCAGGTTCATCGCCGGGGTGTACGGGAAGAAGCCGGTCTTGTTCGAGGCAACCAGCGGCTCCCAATCCCAATAGCTGCGACGGCCGCCGCCAGCCCGAGCAACGGCCAGAGCCTTGTCGCTGATGGCGGTGAAAGACAGGCCGGGGGGAACCATCAGGCCCTTCTGCGACCCGGCAATCGTCACATCGACGCCCCAGGAATCATGCTGGTAATCCGCACATCCCAGTGACGAAATCGCATCGACCATCAGCAGGGCAGGGTGCTTGGCGGCGTTCATCGCGTCCCGCACGGCCGCGATATCGGTCATGCAGGCGGTCGAGGTCTCGCATTGCACCGCGCACACAGCTTTGATCTTGTGTTCGGTGTCCTGCTCTAGCGCCAGTTGGATCGCGGCGGCGTCGGCGCCACGGCGCCAGTCGGTTTCCAGCGCCACGACGTCCAACCCAAAGCGGGTCGCCATCTGCTCCCACAGGTGGGAGAACTGGCCGGTGCGGCTGATCAAGATGCGGTCACCGGCGGCCAGCGTATTGGTCAGCGCGGATTCCCACGCTCCGGTGCCGGAGGCCGGGAAAATCCCAATGGTCGCCGATGACGTTTGGAACACCATGCGCATCTTGCGCACGATTTCCAGGCCCAGGGCGCCGAATTCCGGACCCCGGTGGTTGATCGCGTGCCGGTTCATGGCGCGCAAGACCCGCTCGGGCAGATTGGTCGGCCCGGGAGTCTGAAGAAAATGACGGCCGGAAACAAATTTTGACATTAGGAACGTACCCTCCAAGGCGCGCGTAACAACCATGCCGCGCCCCGTTTTGCAATAACGTTCGCGAATGGCGGGAATGCGCCGGGCTGGCCGGAGCAGGCCGGAGCCGGTATATCGTCGCCTTCGCTCAAAAGGACATTCACAATGGCTTCGCTGATTTTGACGGTTGTCGGGCCGGATCGCCCCGGTTTGGTCCGCGCGCTGTCCGAAGCCGTCGCCGCCCGCAATGGAAGCTGGCTGGACAGCCGCATGGCTCGGCTGGCCGGACAATTCGCCGGGATCGTGCTGGTGGAGGCGCCGGAGTCGCTGCTGGACGATCTTCAGGCGCTGGAAAGCCAGGGCCTGCGCGTTCAGGTCCAAATCGGCGCCACTGAGCCGCCGGCGATTGCCTCGGAGCCGTTGCTGGTGGTCGATGTGGTCGGCAACGATCGTCCCGGTATTGTGCGCGATATCACGCAAGTGCTGGCAGCGAATGGCGTCAATATCGAGGAACTGACGACCGGCGTGTCCAGCGGATCGTTTAGCGGCGGTACCCTGTTCCGCGCCACGGCCTACGTTCGCGCACCAAGCGAGGCGGCGGTGGAGGCGATGCGGGCGGGGCTGGAGCAGTTGGGGAATGAACTGATGGTGGATATTCAGGCGGCCCCGGAGGGGTAGGGCCAGAGATCAAAGAAAACGTCTCGCGTTCACGATTGGTTAACCATTGCGTGCCAAACTCGTTTGGTCATGCCAACTGTAGCGCGTCTCTCCGGCGAAATTCGCGTGCTCTTGTATTACAAAGAGCATGGCGTGCCGCATTTTCATGTCCAGCACGCCGGGCTGGAAGCGTCGATCCGTATCGCCGACCTTTGTGTAATCGAAGGTTCAATTCGGCCGACGGATATGCTAATAGTGCTTCATTGGGCGCGGTTTCATCGAGATGCCTTGGCCCGTAACTGGATGTTGGCTCGCGCCGGACTGCCACTGGAAGAGATCCCGTTGTCATGACGTTGCATCGCATCGCTTCGATCGAACCGAGGTCCGGGTATCGCCTGCTGGTCCGTTGGACCTCCGGCGACCAATCTGTCGCGGATTTTTCCGGCGACATTGGTAATGCTCCGGTATGGAAGGCGTTACGGGACGAACGCCTGTTCGCACGGGCGCGGGTTACCGACCATGGCACGGCGATCGAGTGGCCGGTCCCTTCACGACCGAATGGCGACCCCGCGATCGACGTTGATGCCGACGGCCTGTGGCACATGGCAGCCGAACAACAATCCGTCGTTGCCGCTGAATAACCGGTCTACTCTATAAGCCGATACTATACATGTGTTCCTGTTGCTCGGTCAGTAAGCCGATGCCGTTAACCTGGGACTTGTCAGGCTGGTGTCGACGGGCAGCGTCGCTATGGCGCCCGTTTCTTCCTCGATAACCTAGCCACCGCGCGCACATCCGGCCGGCAAACATTGCGCGCCAACCCCGCCATCTCCAGGAGGCGGATCGTCAGGTACACCACGTCAACCTCCCACCAGCGATGGCCATGCCGGGCGGAGCGGGAGTCCGCGTGATGGTTGTTATGCCAACCCTCGCCGTTGGAAATTAGCGCGACAATCCAGTTGTTACGGCTCTGCTCGCCGGTTTCGTAGTTACGATAACCCCAAAGATGCGCGAACGAATTGACGGACCATGTGATGTGCCAGACCACGACCGTGCGGACAAACACGCCCCATATCAGCAGACTGGCGCCAAATTGCAGGGCGTCGGACAGGCTGCCACCACCCGCCAGCAAATCCGCCGCGAACCCGCCCAGGAAAAACACCAGCCACGAGCCCAACAGGATCGCCGGGTATAACGGCGTGCGCTCCATGTTTCGGTAGAACGGGTCGCGCAGGATGTCCTTGGCATAGCGGTCGTAGATCCCGAGGCGGACCAGATCGCGGTTCTCGGCCAGCATCCACCCGACATGGCCCCAGAAGAAGTTGACCAGCGGGCTGTGTGGATCGTCCTGCCGGTCGGAATGCTCATGGTGGCGCCGGTGCACCGCCACCCAGCGTGCCGGCGTGTCCTGCATGGAGCATACCGCCAGCACCGCGAACGCATGTTCCAGCCATTTCGGACAGACCAGTCCGCGATGCGTCAGCATCCGGTGATAGCAAAGATTAATACCGAGGCTGCCGAACACGTAGAGGCCGAGGACGGCAAGCACGACCCCGGTCCAACTGAAATACCACGGCAATAACGCGAGCAATGCCACCAGGTGATAGGCGCCGACGGT
>Ga0316219_1002480_pt1 | contig 16881 bp, 13 predicted proteins | sample TBH18003PmetaG_FD_203635 | JGI IMG/M metagenome (GOLD analysis project Ga0316219, IMG submission 203635) | Freshwater microbial communities from Trout Bog Lake, Wisconsin, USA - TBH18003P | ecosystem: Environmental > Aquatic > Freshwater > Lake > Hypolimnion/Profundal zone | place: USA... | reverse complement strand
CACCGCGTTTCGATCTCATCCGCGGCGAGGGCGCCGCGACTCCACCTCCAACCTCCACCCCCAACGCCTAGGCGCCTGCCACGACTGGGCGCCGTTTTTCCACGAGCGCCAGCAGCAAATCGGACTTCGACAGGCTCCCGAGCAGGCGGCCGGTGTCCGGCGCCACGACGGGCAGACGCTCCGCCGTCAGCCCGAGGAACGCCCCGAGTGCCTCGCTCAGTGACTGGTCCGGGCCGATCTTGGGAAAATCCTCGCGCAGGATGTCGCGGGCGATGACGAGCTCGGCCAAATCGAGCTGGCCAAGGTAGGGCTTGATGTCGTGCAGCGAAACCGCACCCAAGAACCGGCCCTCGTCATCCCGCACATAGAGGTTGTTCACGCGCACCGAGAGAAACCGCTCCGCAATCTCGGCAAAACGCGCCGCCGGCGGAATCGTCGGCGGGTCGAGCCGCATCAGGTCTGACACGCGCGTCGCGGCGAAGGCCGCGGCGGGCTCCGCGGCGGCCTTGCGGCGCAGTGAGGCGCTGTAAAGCGACTCCCCGGCCAGGCCCTTCGCCGTGTAATACGCGATCACATTGCAGAGCATCAGGGGCAGGATGATGTCGTAGCTCAGCGTCATCTCGAACAGCATGATCACCGCCATGACCGGCGCGCGACTGGCGGCCGAAAGAAATGCGCCCATCCCCACGAGCGCGAACGCCCCCGGGTCCACCCCGCTCGCAGGCCAGAGCGCGTGCACCCCCGTGCCGAACAGGTAGCCGGCGCTCGCGCCCATGAACAACGACGGCGTGAACACGCCGCCCGGCGCCCCCGAGCCAAAGGACGACATCGTTGCGAGCCACTTGCAGGCAAAAATCCCGAGTAGCACTGTCCAGACCAGGCGGCCGTTGAGGATGTCGACCACCACGGTGTAACCGTTGCCACAGACCTGCGGGACATTGATCGCGATCACGCCGACGAGCAGCCCGCCTAGCGCCAGTCGCGCCACCAGCGGCAGCCGCAACGAGATGAAAAATTCCTCGGACTGCTTGAGGGACCGCAGGAACAGCGGAGCCAGGCCGCCCGCGAGCAGCCCGAGAATCACATACGGGCCCATTTCCCACGGCGAATTGAGCTGGAATGCCGGCACCCGGTACATCACCTGCGCCGCCGTGAGCACGCGGATCGTCAGCGTCGCCACGACGGCCGAGACCGCCAGCGGCCCGAGGCTCTCCATCGCGATTGAGCCGAGGATGATCTCCGCCACGAAGAACGACCCCGCGATGGGCGCGTTGTAGGCGGAAGCGATGCCCGCCGACGCGCCGCAAGCCACCAGCAGCCGCAGCTGCGGCCCCGTAAACTGGCGCCAGCGGCCGAGCAGCGACGCGGCCACCGCGGAGAGTTGCACCATCGGGCCCTCGCGCCCGATCGAGCCGCCGGAGCCAATCGAAAAGAGGGCCGCCGTGCTCTTGACGAGGCTCGCCCGCACCGGCACGCGGCCGTTGCCGATGACGATCGCCTCCATGTAATCGGTGGAACTCTGCGAGCGCGTGAGCCGCGAACCGTAAAGCAGCACGAGCCCCGCCGCCGCGCCACCGAGCGTCGGCACGAGCAGGCAACCCCACCAGGGCAGATGCCGCATTGATTCCACGACACCACTCGTCGAGTTCGTCATGAACTCGTGCACGCCCTCGGCGAGGGCGGAGAAAATCATCGAGGCCAGCGCCCCCGTGAAACCAGCGAGCGCGGCCCACAGCAGTGTGATCTGCCACTCGGTGAGCTGCAGCTTTTCCCGGAACCAAAGTCGCCAGCGCAGCAGCCGTTGCAGCCGCTCCAGCAGCTCGGTCGTCGTCGCGGTGGCCGTCGGGCTCATGTGGCGGCACCACGGCCCAGCAGCGCGGTAAATTCCGCCGCCGTGCGGGCATTCAACAAACCAGCACGGACGCCGTCCGTCTTCAGCAGCCGCGTGATGGCCGCCACGGCCAGCAGGTATTCCTCCACCTGCTGCTTCGGCGTAGCGACCATGAAGATCAGCCGCACCGCCGGATGCTCACCGTCAAATCCCACTCCGGGCGGAGTCACTCGCGCCACGCCCATCACCACCCGCGCCACCGCGTCCGAGCGGGCGTGGGGTAGTGCGACATCCGGCGCGACGCAAACCGGCGCGAGCATCGCGCGTTCGAGCAGGCCGTGCAACAGGAGCGGCGCATCCTTGACCGCGGGCGACTTCGCCAGCTGCGCGTGCAAGGCGCTGATCGCCCCTTCGCGTGACGTCGCCGTCAGGTCCAGCAGCAGCGCGTCCGGCTGGGCGAGAAGTTGGGAGGGCAGGTCCACGTTTGCCTCACCCTAGCCACGACGCGCGGCGAAACAAGCCCGCGCTGGGGCTTACGCATTTCCCCCGGCGGGAGCGGGCGGCGGTTCGAAGACCGATGCCGGCGGGACGCCCTCGGGCGCAAGCGCGGCGGACTCTGCTGCGGGCTCGACCACCTCGGGTGGAACCTCCGCGACCACCTGCGCCGTCAGCTGCACGAGGCCGCGCAACGACGTGAAATGCTGGCTCAGGTCAAAGTCGCCGCCCAAGCCGCCGATGAGCTTGTCGAACAGGTCCTTCTTCGACGCCTTCAACGCCTGGATGCGCTCCTCGATCGTGCCCGCGGTGACCATGCGATAAACGAACACCGTGCTCTTCTGCCCGATGCGGTGCACGCGATCCACCGCCTGCGCCTCCACCGCCGGGTTCCACCAGGGATCGAGCAGGAAAACGTAATCCGCCGCGTGCAGCGTGATGCCCGTGCCCGCCGCCTTCAGTGAAACCAGCATGACCGCCGCGCCATTCGCGCCCTGGAACGACTGCACCGGCTTCAACCGGTCCAGCGTCATGCCCGTCAGCTCGTAGCGCGGCAGGTCCGGGAAATTCTTCACCAGCGCCTCCCGCACGCGCTCGAGGAGCATCACGAATTGCGAGAAGATCACGACTTTGTGCCCGCTGCCGACGACCTCGGCGAGCTTCTCGACCAGCAGGTTGATCTTGCCCGAGTCGCTCAGCGGCGACTTCAGCCACGGCAGCATGTCGGGATCGCAGCAGGTCTGCCGCAGCCGCGTCAGCAGCGCGAGGAAACCGAAGGACTTTTCCCGCATCGCGGTGCCGACGTCGTCGCCCAGGCGCGCGAGCCCCTCGGTGCAGATGCGCGCGTATTCGGCGCGCTGCACGTCGGTCATCGGGCAGAGCAGGTCCATCTCGACCTTCGGCGGCAGTTCCGTCGCCACCTCGTTCTTGGTCCGGCGCAGGATGAACGGCGCGAGCTGCGCGCGCAGGCGCTCCAGCGTCACGACGCGGTCGGCGTTGAGCGCCGCCTCGAAACCCGAGCGCGAGCCCAGCAGGCCCGGCAGCAGGAAGCGGAAGATGCTCCAGAGATCCAGCTGGCGGTTCTCCAGCGGCGTGCCCGTCAGCACCAGCCGGTGCTTCGCCCGCACCGCAAAACAGGTCTGGGTGATCTTCGCATCGGGGTTCTTGATGAACTGGCCCTCGTCGAGCACCGCGTAGCCGAACTCGTGCCCGTCGAGCAGGTGGCGGTGCTTGCGCAGCTGCGTGTAGCTCGCGAGCCAGATGACCGGCTCGGTGCGCTGCGTGAAGTCATGGCCCGTCTTGAGCACGTCCACCGCCAGCTCCGGGTAAAACTTCGCGATTTCCTCGCGCCACACCGGCACCACGCTCGCGGGGCAGACGATGAGCGTGGGCTTGTCCGCCACGCGGCGCGTGGCGAGCAGCGTCAGGACCTGCAGGGTCTTGCCCAGGCCCATCTCGTCGGCCAGCAGCCCATGGCAGCCGACGTCACAGAGGTGCGCCATCCACTCCACGCCCCGGCGCTGATACGGCCGCAGCACCTCCGGCAGCGTTGGGGGCGCGGGCGGCGGCGCGAGCACCTGCTGGCGCCAGGCCTCGATCTCCGGCGAGAGCGTGAGCTTCAGCCGCGCATCGTTGAACAGGGAGAAAATCAAATACGGCGACAGCGAGCCGTCGGCATGCGTCTCGGCGATGTTGTGCCGCCACGCGCTGAACGACTCCCACTTCTCGCCCGCCAGCGCGACGATGCCCAGGTTCGGCAGGATCACCGGCGAGCCGCCGCGTCGGAGCAGGGTGTTGACCTCCGCGTCCGTCAGCATCCGTTCGCCCGCGCGGAAGATCCAGCGCAGGTTCAGCCCCGCGCCCTCCCCGCCCCCGCCGCCGGGCGCCGAGCGCTCCGCCACGGCCTCGATCTCGATGATGCGCGTGCCCTTGAGCAGGTTCGCCGCCCGTTCGTCCAGCTCGATGGCGAACATCCGCCGCCAGGCCGGCAGCGTCGTCTTCAGGAAATTCGGGATCTCCACCAGCGACTCGAGCACGTAAAGCCCCGTGTCCTGGTGATAATGAAAGTGCGCCTTGCGCGCGTAGGCCGCGAGGCCGATGAGCTTCGCGCGCTCGCCGGACGAGACGTGCCCGTTGCCGTTCGCGTGCGCGGCATTGCCGAGGGCCGGATGACGAGTCTCGCCGTCCGCCTCCGCCCAGTAAGCCTGGAAGGTCAGTCCCGCGGTCTTGGTCTTGAAGACGAGCAGCAGCGTTCGCGACGGACCCGCCGGGGCGTGCGCGGCGGCGGCTCCGCCCGACGACGCGGCCAGTCCGGCCGGCTTGCCGGCGGCGGGAGCGTGACCATTGCCGTGGCCATTCCCGGCACCGACGGAACCATTCCGGAGACTTTGTCCCTCCGGGCTATCCGGAGCCTTGGGCGTGCGCGGCGGCTCGCCCGGCAGCGGCGAAATCTCGTCCGCCACCAGCTCCTCAATCTCGTGCAAGCCCGCCACGGCCAACGCATGTGCAACATCGAGATCGGTGGTCGACGAGCGCACGGCCAGGCCGGTGGCCTCCCACTCGATCACCACGTATTCGTCCTTCTTTTCGACGCGGCGGTGAATAATAGCGTCCTTGGCCGTCAGTTCCAGCTCCCGGACTTCCCCCTCGCGATAGATCCTCCGGCCTTCCTCCAACTGACTGGCGCTAAACGCGCCAGACCAGTCATTTTCGAGTCGGTCGAACCAGGATTCGAGGGAATGAGGAGTGTAAACGCGCTTAGGGCCGTGCGATTGCATCCGCTTAAAAGAACTGACCGTAGAACCCGAAATCCGGCGGGCAATCAAAATCTCACATAATTTGCATTGCCGGAAGCCTCTGTGACTTACGCATTCCGCCGTGGGGCGCTGCGAGGGGCCGGCGACGTCAAATTCCCGTAATTGTAACCGGTACGCCACGAATTCGGCACATATCCGCGTTACTTTTCCGTCGCCCGATTATGACAAAAACACCCAGGTGAAACTCACCATCGTCACCGAAACCTTCCCGCCCGAAATCAACGGGGTGGCCATGACCTTCGGCCATATCGCCCGGGAACTCGGCCGGCGCGGGCATCAGGTGACCGTTTGCCATCCGCGGCGCGACGATCTCGGCAAGGGCAAGGTTAACAGCGACTTCCAAACGCTGCCTCTCCCCGGCCTGCCCATCCCGGGCTACCCGCTGCTCCGTTTTGGCCTTCCCGCCGGCGGCACCCTGCGCCGACGCTGGCGCGCCGACCGGCCGGATCTTGTTCATGTCGTGACGGAGGGTCCGCTCGGCAGCTCGGCGGTGAGCGCCGCCCGGGACCTTCGCCTGCCGGTCACCTCGAGCTTTCACACCAACTTCCACGCCTACACGCGGCACTACGGTTTCGCCCCGCTGCACCGCGCCACACTGGGCTGGCTGCGCCGCGTGCACAACCGCACCCTGCGCACGTTCGCACCGACGGCCGAGCTCTGCGCCGAGCTCTCCGATCACGGGTTCACCAGCCTGAGCGTGCTGTCGCGCGGCGTCGACACCGAGCAATTCACCCCCGCCAAGCGCTCCGCCGTGCTGCGGGCGTCGTGGGGCGCCGCGCCCGCCGACCCGGTTGTGGTGCACGCCGGGCGCATGGCCGCCGAAAAGAACTATCCACTGCTCTTCCGCGCCTTCGACGCGATGCGCGCCGCCAATCCCACCTGCCGCTTCGTCCTGGTCGGGGACGGTCCGCTGCGGCAGAAATTCACGCGCGAGCATCCGACCTATCGCTTCACCGGCTTCATCCCGCGCCAGGAGCTCGCCCGGCACTACGCCTCGGCCGATATCTACGTTCACGCGAGTCTGACCGAAACGTTCGGCAATGTCCTCACCGAGGCGATGGCCAGCGGACTCGCCGTGGCGGGCTTCGACTATGCGGCCGCCCGCCAATTCCTCCGTGACGGCGAGAACGGCCTCAGCGCGCCCTGTGACCAGCCCGATGCGCTCATCGCCGCCGCCGTCCGCCTCGCCACCGAAGCCCCGCTCCGCACCCGCCTCGCCGCCGCCGCGCGCACCACCATCGAGCCGCAATCGTGGACCAACGTCATCTCGCGCTTCGAGTCCGACCTGCTCGCCGTCGTCGCCGCGCACCGCCATTCATGAGCAAGATCCTCATTCTCACTGCGAGTTTTGGCGAGGGCCACAACGCCGCCGCCCGCGCGCTTGCGGCCGCCGTCGACCGCGCCGGCGGTCCCGGCACCGCGTGCGTCGCCGACATCTTCGCCCTCGCCGCCCCGCGCTACAACAACCTCGTCCGCCGCAGCTATCTCGCGCTGATCAACCGCGCGCCGCGACTGTGGATCAAATTCTACCGCTGGAGCGACGAGTCCCGCATCGCCGAACGCCAGGTGCGGTTTTTCTTCCGGGAAATGCGTGTCCTCCGCGCGCTCCTCGCCCGCGAAAAACCCGATGCCGTGTGCTGCACGTTCCCCGTCTGCACGCTCCTCCTCGCGCACCTGGCGCGCCACGGCGGGCCGAAGTTGCCCTGCTACAACGTCGTCACCGACTCGATCAGCATTCACTCGCTCTGGTGCGCGCCCTGCGACGGCTGGTTCGTGCCCAACGAGGACTCCGCCGCCGTGATGCTGCGCGCCGGGCTGCCGTCCGCCCGCGTTCACGTTTCCGGATTTCCCGTGCCGGCTTTTTTCACCGAACAGTCCGGCGTGCTCACCCCGCCCGATCTCGCCTTCGGTGGCGCGCCGCGCGTGCTGCACATCATCAACTCCGGCACCCGCGGCGCCGCGGAGACCGCACGACGCCTTCTCGCTGAGGAAAATTGGGACGTCACGTGCGCCGTCGGTCGCAACGAGCGCCTGAAACGACAGCTCGAGACGCTCGCCGCGGGCCGCCGCCAGCCTGCGACGATTCTGGGTTGGACGCAGGAGGTGCCCCGGTTGCTCATGACCCACCACGTGGTGGTCAGCAAAGCGGGCGGCGCCACCACGCAGGAGGCCATCAATGCGCTTTGCCCCATGGTGGTCAGCCAGGTCGTGCCGGGACAGGAAGAGGGCAACTACGAGCTGCTCCGCCGCCACGGCGCGGGCGTCCACGCGCCGACCCCCGAAGCGGTGATCGCCGCTCTGCACCACGCGTTCGCCGATCGCGGCCGCGTTTGGCGCGAATGGCGCGCGGCGCTCGCTCCCCTCTCCCACCCGTCCGCCGCCCGCGACATTGCCGAGCATGTCCTCGCCGCCAGCGCGACGCGCCCCGTCGCCGTCCTCGCATGAAAATGTGCTTCATCCTCAACCCGCGCTCCGGCCACAACGTCCGCCGGCCGTGGCTCGCGGAGTTTATCCGCGAGTTTATCGCCGCCCGCGCGCTGGACGCCGAACTCTTCACGACTGAGGGACCGCGTCACGCCACGGAACTCGCCCGCGCCGCGCTGAACCTCGGTTGCACGCGTGTCATCGCCGTGGGCGGCGACGGCACGATGAACGAGATCGCGCAGGCGCTCCTGCATACTCCCGCCGCACTGGGCCTCGTGCCCTGCGGCTCAGGCAACGGGCTCGCGCTGCACCTTCGCATTCCCACGCGCCTGCGCGACGCGCTCCGGCTCGCCGCCGACGATTCCGCGCGCGTCGCCGCGATCGACACCGGCACCGCCAACGGCCGCCCATTCTTCAACGCCATGGGCTGCGGTTTCGACGCCGAGATCAGCCGCCGCTTCAACCGCCTCACGCGCCGCGGACTCGCCGCCTACGCCCGCATCGGCTTCTCGGCCTTCCGCGCCCGCCGCTCCGAGTGGACGATCATCCACGGCGTCGGCCGCACCGAGGCGTTGCACACCCTGCTCGTGACGGTCGCCAACTCCGACCAATACGGCAACGGCGCGCTCATCGCTCCCGGCGCCCGCGTGGACGACGGCCAGCTCGACCTCGTCGCCGTCCGACCCGTGAGTTTTGCCAGCGCCCCGCCGCTGGTCGCCCGCCTGTTCCTCGGCAAGATTTCCAGCAGCCCCGGGGTGTTCCGCCTCCGCGGCGCCCGCTACCTCATCGAACGCACCAGCCCCGGACTCATCCACACCGATGGCGAAACCCACGAGACCGGTGCCCTCGTCGAAATCAAGACGCACCCCCGCAGCCTCCGCCTCGTCGTGCCAGCCAACGCCCGCATCCGGGCCGAGGCCGACGTCCGCGCCCTCCAGCCCGCCGCCGCACCCAGCCCATGACGACCTCCCGCGCCACGCCCCAATCCACATTTCACGTATTACGTGAAAATCCCGCCTGCCGCCCGGCGGGGGTCGATCACGGAATGGGCGCTTCGCTCCGTCGCGTCGTTCGACGGACCCAAGCCTTTGCGCAGTCCAATTTCCCATGAAACCCACGCTCCGCGTCCGCACCGTCATTCTCTCCGATGTCCATCTCGGCACGAGCGACTGCAAGGTCGCCGAGGCGAATCACTTCCTGCGCCATGTCCGCTGCGAGAAGCTCATCCTCAACGGTGACATCATCGACGGCTGGCAGCTGCGGCGCGGCGGCCAGTGGACCAAGGCCCACACGCGCTTCATCCGGATCGTGCTGAAGAAAATCGAGAAGAAGGACACGGAGGTCATTTACTTGCGCGGCAACCACGACGACATCCTCGCGTCGTTCCTGCCGCTCGACTTCGAGAACCTCCGCATCGTGGAGGACTACGTGCACGAGGGCCCGGCGGGACGTTACCTCGTGCTGCACGGCGACGTGTTCGACACCGTCACGAAGAACTTCGTCTTCCTCGCACACCTCGGTGACTGGGGCTACCGTTTGCTCCTCAAGCTCAACCGCGCCTACAACGTCTGGCGCGCCTGGCGCGGCAAGGAATACTGGTCGCTCAGCAAGGCGATCAAGGCGCGCGTCAAGGAGGCCGTCAGCCACGTGTCCAACTTCGAGGAGCACATCGTCCAGCTGGCCCGCGAGCGCGGCTGCACCGGCGTGATGTGCGGCCACATCCACACCGCCGCCGACAAGCACCTCGGCGACGTCCACTACCTTAATTCCGGCGACTGGGTTGAATCGCTCACCGCCATCGTCGAGCACTACGACGGCCGCTACGAGCTCATGGACTTCGTCACGTTCTGCCGCCAGTTTCCAATGGACCAGCCGGTGGACATCGAGACCGGCGAGGAAAAGCGGGTCGAGGCGTCCGAGCTCGAGGTCTGAAACGGATTCTTAACCGCGAATGGACGCGAAGAGACGCGAATTCAGAACCGCCCACCTCCGGATTCGCGTTCATTCGCGTCCATTCGCGGTTAACTGCCTCCCAGCTTCGCCAGCTCCTCGCGAATGATGGTGAGCGTGCGCGCCACCGCGCCGGAGTTGGCGCGGTGCCATTGTCCGCCGGCGGCGGCGAGCTCGGCGCGGTGCGCGGAATTGGGCAGCAGCGCCACCACCGCCGCCGTCAGCGCACTGGCATCGGGCACTTCGATCGCCGCGCCATCAGCCAGCAATTCGTCCGCGATTGCGCGGAAGTTTCCCATGCCCGGCCCGAACAAAATCGGCTTCTCCAACGCCGCCGCCTCCACCGGCGTCTGGCCTTCCGTGTGCGGCGGCAGGCTCTTGCCGACGAACACCAGGTCCGCCAGCTGCAACAGCCGGCGCATTTCGCCGGTGGTGTCCGCCACGCTGACATCCACCTCGGCGGGCGCCGCGCCGCTTGTGCGAAAGTGATAGCGGAGATTAGACCCCGCCAGCAGCTGCTCGATCTCCGGCCGGCGCTCGGCGTGGCGCGGCACGATGAGCAGCGTGCACGGCGTGCCGGCCGCGCGGACCTGCCGCAACGCGTCGAGCAAGGCGGCCTCCTCGCCCGGCCAGGTCGACGAACCCATCAGGACGAGGCCTGCCGGCAGTCCGAGTTCACGACGCAGTTGCTGGCGCTCCGCATCGGTCAGGCACGGAATGCTCACATCGAGCTTGATGTTGCCCGTCAGGCGCATCCGGTCCGGCGCATAGCCCAGTTCCGCAAACCGGGCCTCGTCGCGGGCCGAACAAGGCAGCAGGCGCGTGATGCCGTCCAGCGTCAGCCGCGCCGCGGGCGGAAACGCCCGCAACCGGCGCAGGCTTCGGTCTGACAGGCGCGCATTGATGCCCAGCACCGGCACGCGCCGCTTCGTCGCTTGGTAGATGAGCTCCGGCCAGCGTTCGCCCTCCGTCAGGATCACCAGGTCCGGGTCGATGTGCCGCCAGGCGCGGCGCGAGAACAGCCACCAATCCAGCGGAAAATAGCCAATGCCGATCGTCAGCCCCGTGTATCGCTCCTTCGCCAGGCGGTAGCCCGTGCTCGTCGTCGTGGTGAGGTAAACTTCCGTCCCGCCGTCCTTCGCCAACGCCTCGAGCATCGGCGCGATGGCGAGCATCTCGCCCACGCTCACCGCCTGCAGCCACACGCGTTTTACGCCCGGGCGTTTCGCTGGCAGCCCGTCATGCGCGCCAAATCGCTGCGTGAAATTTCCGCCGTAACCCCCGCGCCGTCGCATGCGCCGCAAGTAGGCCGGAGCCGAGAGGACCAGCACGGGCAGGAAGATGATTCGGTAAAGCCAGAGCATCAGCATTGGACCCAGACAGTTACACCCAGTTCAAATCGCCCCGGTCCAATTGCCGAGACATATTTGTCACGGCCCAGCCCCGGCAATTTGGCCACAAAAAAACACAAGACGGCGCAAAAAAATATCCGGTTATCGTGCCTCTTCGTGCCTTTTCGTGGCCAATGATTCGATCTTCGCGTCTTCGCGGCTTTGCGTGAGACTCTCCGCTCAGACTTTGCTGAACACCAGCGACGCATTCGTGCCACCGAAGCCGAAGCTGTTGGCGAGCGCCGCGCGCACGGGCTTCCGCACCGCCGTGAGCGGCGTGAAGTTCAACCCCGTCGCCGCGCACTCGGGATCGATGTTCACGAGATTGATCGTCGGCGGCACCACGCCGTCGTGAATCGCCATCACCGCCGCAAACGCCCCCATGGCGCCGGCGCCTCCCAGCAGGTGCCCGGTCATGGATTTCACGCCGCTCACGTGCAGGTTCGCCTTGTTGTCGGCGAACACCGTGGCGATCGCGGTGGCTTCCTCGCCGTCGCCGCCGGGAGTCGAGGTGGCGTGCGCCGAAACATAATCCACGTCCGTCGCCTTCAGCCCCGCGCGGGCCAACGCAGCCCGCATCGCGCGCGCGGAACCCTCGGCGCCCGGCGCCAGCGAGGAAAGGTGATGGGCATCCGCCGTCGCGCCGTAGCCCCGCACCTCGGCATAAATCCGGGCGCCGCGCTTCACCGCCTGCTCGTATTCCTCGAGCACAAACACCACGGAGCCCTCGGACAGCACGAAGCCGTCGCGATCCTTGTCGTAGGGCCGCGACGCCGCCTCAGGGGCGTCGTTGCGCGTCGAAAGCGCACGCATCTGCGCAAATGCCCCGATACCCAGCGGCGTCACCGTCGACTCCGCCCCGCCGGCGATCATCACATCCGCGTCCCCGCGCACGATGGCCGCAGTCGCCTCGCCGATCGCGTGGCCACTGGTGGCGCACGCCGACGCCACGCTCATGTTGGGCCCGCGAAAATCGAGCAGCAGGCTCACCTGGCCCGCGAGGAGGTTGGGCGCGATCTGGATGATGAAGAACGGCGAGATTTTTCGAAAACCGCCCGCCTTCCACGTGTCATGCATCGCCTCCATCTCGGGCAGGCCGCCGAGTCCCACGCCGAGATTCACGCCCATGCGCTCGGAATTCAGTGTCGCCCGGTGCGCATCGAGGCCGGAGTCCGCATACGCCTCCACCGCCGCCGCCGCGCCGAGATGCGTGAAGCGGCCGAATTTCTTTACGTCCTTCGGCGTGGTCGCCTGCGTCAGGGGATCATGGCCGGGGCCGCGCGGGTGCAGCGGCGCGGGGAGCGGACGCGCGGGATCGAAGTTCTTTACTTCGCCAGCGATGTGGGCGGTGCAACCCGTGGGGTCGAAGCGCGTGATGCGGCCGATACCACTGCGGCCGGCGATAAGCGCGGCCCAGGTGTCGGGAGCGGTGTTGCCGCAGGGGTTGACGGCGCCAAGGCCGGTGATGACGACGCGACGGGTAGGTGTGTTCATGAAAAGGAGGCGAAGGTTTTGCGGAGCATGCGCCGGGACGACGCCAGCAGCGCATCGCTGCGCGCCGGATCATCCGTGGCCCGGGCAAAAATCAGCGCGCCGACGAGCGAGCTCATCAGGTGGGTGACGCGGTCGCGGTTCTCGCCGGGATCGCGGGCCAGGCGCAGCGCGTCGCAGAGCCGGTCGATGTGCCGCACAAAGCCGCGGGCATATTCGCCGCGCGCCGGGCTGCTCAGCCGCGCCATGTCGGCGCCCACGGCGACGACCAGGCAGCCGGATCCACGGTTGTCGCGGTGGTGGGTGGAAAGATAGCTGTCGATCAGCAGCCGAGCCCGCCGCGCCGCCGTTGGCTGCGCCGCAATCCGCTCCAGATTCACGACCGCCTCGTCAAACGCCTCCGCGCACGCCTCGGCCACCAGCTCGGATTTGTCGCGGAAGTGCGCGTAAAACCCCCCGTGGGTCAGTCCCGCCCGGCGCATGACCTCATCGACACCCGTGCCCTCGACCCCGCGCTCGCGAAACGCCGCGCTCGCCGCCGCGACAATGCGGCTGCGGGTGACTTGCTTGTGGTTGGGTGGATAACGCACGGCGGGCGGTTAAATGACGCTCGTCATACCAATTCGCAAGCGGGAATTTCAGGTAATTCAATATCTCCTATCCTATTTTCCATCTATTGTTTACACATTCTCCATTCCACCCGATTCGTCGTGAGTGACCCCGCACTAGGCCATGCTTCTCTGCCGTGTCTAGGCATAGCTGGGCTCGACTTCGATGCCCCGGTCCCTTTTGCTCGAACTCTTTGAACTCGCCACAGCTGCACGCCTACTGGCGCATGGAATACATCGAGGCGCCGCGCTATCCCGCCGCGCTGAAGCGCCCTTTTACCGACCTGCCGGCCATGGGCGACGACAAGGCCGCGCTGATCGTCCACCGCACGCGGCTCTCCTATCTCCTGCTCAACCGCTTTCCCTACAATCCCGGCCACCTGCTGGCCGTCCCGTATCGCGAAGTGACGGACTTGGAACAGCTCACCCCCGCCGGCCGGGCCGACCTGATGGAGATCATGACGTTCGCCAAGCGCCTGCTCGCCGCGACGCTCAAGCCGCAGGGGTTTAACATCGGTTTCAACCTCGGCTCCGCCGCCGGCGGCAGCATCGCCCACCTCCACGGCCACATCGTTCCCCGCTGGAACGGCGACAACAACTTCATGCCCGTCCTCGCCCAAACCCGGCTCCTGCCCCAATCCCTCGACGCCACATGGGAAAAGCTCAGCGCCGGAGCCGCGAAACTAAGGCAGAAGGCAAAAGGAAGAATGAAGAAGTAGCAGATCCAGCCATCTTCACTTCCGACCACTTCATAATTCTTCCTTCTGCCTTCTTCCTTTCCGCAGTGCCCGCCAAGACCCTCCATTTTCCCAGTCCGCGGCACCTCCATTCGCTCTATGCGGGGCGGGAGGAAAACCTCGCGCATGCGGAGCGCACGTTCGGGGTGAAGCTCATCACGCGCGAGGGCTGGCTCAAAATCGAGCCCGCCACCGGAGCCTCCGCCGCGGACGCCGCCGGGCCGATCGCACGCACCGAGGCCCTCTTCAATTTTCTCGATGAGGCCCGCGGTCAGGGCATGACCATCCGCACGCCCGACTTCCATCGCATCGCCGACGGCTTCGCCCGCGGCGAGGGCGAACAGATGCGCGCCCTCATCGACGAGCCCCTCGTCATCGCCACCAACCGCAAGAGCATCGTCCCCAAGACGCTCGGCCAGAAGCTCTACCTGCAGTCGATGCTCGCCCACCCGATCGTCTTTGGCATCGGCCCCGCCGGGACCGGCAAAACCTACCTCGCCATGGCCGCGGCCGTCTCCGCGCTCCTGCGCAACGAGGTGGAGCGCATCATCCTCACGCGCCCGGCCGTCGAGGCCGGCGAAACCCTCGGGTTTCTCCCGGGCGACCTCCGCGAAAAAATCCTGCCCTACCTCCGGCCGCTCTACGACGCGCTCGGCGACATGCTCGATCCCGAGGATGTTACCCGCCTCACGGAAAAAGGCATTATCGAGATCGCCCCGCTCGCCTACATGCGCGGCCGCACGCTCTCCCACGCGTTCATCGTCCTCGACGAGGCGCAAAATGCCACCGCCGAGCAAATGATGATGTTCCTCACCCGCCTCGGCGAGGACTCCCGCATGGTCGTCACCGGCGACATCACCCAAATCGACCTCCCGCGTTCTAAGTCCAGCGGCCTCCTCGAGGTCCGGCACATCCTGACCGACATCCCCGGCATCGATTTCCACACGTTCAGCGGCGCCGACGTCGTGCGCCATCCCCTCGTACAAAAGATCATCGAGGCCTACGACCTGTATCGCAACCCGATGAACTCAGAGAACGGCCCGGCCGAAAAGCGCTGATTGCCATGCCCGCGTCCCCCGCCACCCAGCTCGCCGGCTTCATCGCCAAGTTCACCCCCGAAATGGGCGCGAGGATCCGCGCCCTGCGAGCCGCGCTGCGCCGCCGCCTGCCGCACGCGCACGAGCTGGTGTACGACAATTACAATTTCTTCGTCATCGGCTATTGCCCGACTGAGCGCCCGTCCGAAGCAGTTTTCTCTCTCGCCAGCCAGGCGAGCGGAACGTCCCTCTGTTTCCTGTGGGGCGCGAGGCTGCCCGACCCAAAGAAACTGCTGCACGGTTCCGGCAACCAGGTCCGCAGCATCAAGCTCCCCGACGCCGCCACCCTGGCCCAACCCGGCGTGGAGGCGCTGATCGCCGCTGCGATCAAGTTCGCACCCGTGCCCTTCGATCCGGCTCTGCGCCCGCGCCTGATCATCAAGTCCATCTCAGCCAAGCAGCGCCCCCGCCGTCCCGCCAGCCCAACTTCCGCGAAATCGAAAATCTGACCCGCTCGTCACTGGTCACTCGTCTCTCGTCACTTCTCCCATGTCCGTCCGCAACCAGCTCAAACTCCTCGTCGGTGGCCTCAACGCGCGCCGCGCCGGGCATTCCGCTTCGCCCCACTCCGCCACGCGGGAATTCTTTGACCGCAGCCGCCTGGTCGCGGTGCTCATCTTCGTCGCGACGGTCACCGCCATCGTCCTCATCAGCTCCGCCGGCCTGACCACGCTCAACGTTCCCGTCCTCCCCAACCAACTCGCCACCGCGCGCGTCACTGCCGCCACCGCCTTCACCTACCAAAGCCTCGAGCAGACCAGCGCCGCCAGCGACCAGTTGATCAACCGCCTGCCGCCCGTTTACCGCCTCGATGTCGAGCCATCCCGGCGCTTTGAGTCCGCGGCGCGCGAACTGCTGGCCGGCCTCGACGCGTACGAGCGCGATCATCCCGCCAACGCCCTGGTCCTCGGCAACCGGCGCGCCGAATTCGCCGCACTGGTCGATGCCTTCAACGCCCGTGGTCCCTATCACGCCAGCGTCGAGGACGTCGGCGCAGTGTTCACCGCCGGCGACGCCAAAGCCCGCGCCGCGCTGTTCGAGAACGGCCTCGCCGCCCTCCGTGACATCGCCAACGAGGGCGTGCATGACGATTCCCTCGGCGGCACCGCCCCGGGCAGCGTGACTGTTTTCCAAGTCGTGCGGCCCACCGGCGAAGTCGCCCTCCGCCCGGTCCAGTCAATGGAGGAAGCCATGACGTTCCTGCGCGTGAACCTCGCCGTCGAGAGTCTCCCGCGTCCCACGGCGCTCGCGCTCTTCCGGTTCTTCAGCTCCGGCCTGACGGCCAACCTCGTGTTCGATCACGACGCCACCCAGGCCCGTGAAGTCGCCACGCGCCGCCAGGTGAAACCTGTCCTGGTCAGCGTCGCCCGCGGCCAGACGATCATCGAGCCCGGCGAACGCGTCTCCCCGGGACAATACGAGATGCTCATGGCGTATCGCCGCTACCTGCGGGAACACACCGACACGCCCTTCGACGAGGGCCTCACACTCTTCGGCCGCATCCTCCTCGTGCTCTCGATGGTGATTGCCAGCGTGATCTACATCCGGCTCGAGGATCGCGAGACGCTCCAGCGCAACGGCCGCCTCGGCCTCCTCTCGCTCGTCGTCATAATCAACCTCGCCATCGTGCGCCTCGTCTACTCGATCGGTGGACTCGACTTCTTCACCCACGACGGCTCCTGGGCTTCAACGCTGCCTTATGTCGCGCCCACCGCGCTCGCGCCTCTGATCGTAGCCATCCTGATTGATGCCGGGTCGGCCATCTTCATGGCGCTGCTGATCTCGATTTTCACCGGCGTCATCTACGGCAACCGCCTCGACCTCGTCGTCCTCACGTTCCTCGCCTCGCTCGTCGCCATCTTCGGCTGCCGCGAGGTGCACAAGCGCGGGCGGGTCGTGCGCGCCGCCGCCGCCGGCGGCCTGACGCTCGCGCTCTTCGCCCTGCCGATCGGCTTCGCCGACCAGGTGCCATTCGCCACGCTTGCCCGCCAGATGACCGCTGCGCTCGCCACCGGCGTGCTCACCGGCATGGCCGTCGTCG
>Ga0316219_1002455_pt1 | contig 17041 bp, 21 predicted proteins | sample TBH18003PmetaG_FD_203635 | JGI IMG/M metagenome (GOLD analysis project Ga0316219, IMG submission 203635) | Freshwater microbial communities from Trout Bog Lake, Wisconsin, USA - TBH18003P | ecosystem: Environmental > Aquatic > Freshwater > Lake > Hypolimnion/Profundal zone | place: USA... | reverse complement strand
AACAAAACCATGATCGAGCACATCAACTTTATCCATAATAACTCCTTAATGTATATTTTCGTCAGCGTCATCATCCTGTTCAATGGGATCTGTGCTATCTCCAGTCTTTAATTCATTACCTTCACACATAATAGAATTAGGACCAGTATATGTCCACCAAACGTTATGGGTGTGTGTTGAAGCTTCTTCTGTGTGATACTCTGCCCAATCCAAATCTCTAAGATCCCCAAAATTATATCCAGTGTGTGATAATGCAACGGGTAAAATTTCTGGCTTATTGTTAGCCATTATGTCATTAGATAATTCAGTCAAATAGTGCGCTCTTCCAATATTTGGATGTGCCATATTATTCTCCAATATATTTTATAAATTGTTTTGCTGATCTTTGCCAAGTTTTGCCAATAACACTATTATATACTGTTTTTCTTTCAATACCTAAACATTTATTGACTGCAACTGTCAAATTATCATCTACATAACCATTATCATTATTAGTTATTAAATCTATTGGTCCAGTCACAGGATAAGCTGCAACTGGTGTTCCGCAAGCCATGGCTTCCAACATCACTATTCCAAATGTGTCGGTTTTACTTGGGAAAACGAAAACATCAGCATTTTGATAGTATGAGACGAGCTCTTCGCCAAATTTATAACCAACAAAATGCACATCGTCATATTGATTCTGTAATCGTTTTCTATCTGGACCATCACCGACTACAATTTTTGTATATTTCCAAGAATCAACACCAATCTCGCAAAAGTCTTCTATGTTCTTTTCTTTACTGACTCTCCCAACATATAATAAAATTGGACGTCTTGATACTTGTTTTTCTTTAAATTCAAAGAAGTTTGAGTGCCCACTATCCCAAACTCTAGTGTTCCACTTTGGATTCTCTTTAGCAACAGATTTAGAAGGAACCAATACTAGCTTGGATTTTTTATGGAACCAATTAAAATACCATCTAGTGAGTATAGCTGGAATTTTATAAATTGATTGTATGTATTCTGGAAACTTCGTATGATACGCAGTTGTATATCTCATACCATATTGATCCAATAATCTTTTCATTTGCAACCCCAATGGTCCTTCGGTTGCAATATGAATTTTAAATATGTAATAATTTCCCACAGAATCCCAAAAAACATCTAGAAGTTTTTCTTTAGGAACCAACGCCATTTCTATATTTTTATACAATCCAAATTTGAACGTTTTGAACATGCTGGGCTCAATGATAGTGACTTCCCAATCTTCTGGGAGATTATCTATCAAATTGCTGTACATAGTGACCACACCATTGACTTGTGGATACCATGCATCAGTTACGATTACTAATTTTTTCTTCAAAAACATTCAATAATCTCCCATCTTCCGTCATGGTGTTCAACTAATGCTGTGCAGCTTTCTACCCAATCTCCATCATTCATATAGATAATTCCGTTGAAATCAGTTATTTCTGCCTTATGTATATGTCCGCATATAATTCCATCTGCGCCTTTCTTTTTGCAGTAATCGACAATCAGTTCTTGGAAATCTGACATAAAAGCAACAGCTTCTTTAGTTTTGCTTTTTAAATATGCACTTAAACTCCAATATGATAGTCCAAACTTAGATCTAAACCAAGCAACCAAACGATTGATTTCTAGCAGAATATCATAAATTGCATCACCAAGATGATATAAAAACTTCAACTTATTGCGGATTGCAGTATCAAACATATCGCCATGGACAATTAAGTACGTTTTACCATCTACTGCTTGATACTTATAAAAATTTTCAAGTTTAATTTGTCCAACTGTTATATTATAACGCAATAATTTTCTCAATTCTTCATCATGATTGCCTGGGATATAAATGACATTAGTTCCAGAATTTGAAATTGATAAAATCTCACGTATAACTTCCATGTGAGATTTTGGCCAATATATTTTTCTCTCCAGTCTCCAGAAATCAATAATATCACCAACGAGAAATAAATTCTCTGATGAATTTTTCTTTAGGAATTTGCAAAGTAATTCTGCTTTGCTTCCTTTTGTACCCAAATGTGTATCTGAAATGAATATTGATTTATACTTCTTTTTCTTTAGCATTTTTTCCATTGGATGAACCTTAATTTTGCCTCTAAACCTTGGAACGTATTATCATCTATAACATTCTTAAGCTCATCAGCAGTCATTCCACCCAAAATCATTTCATTAATATCTTTAAAAGGAATATTATCAGGAAATAAACAAATAGTATATCCTCTTTCTATTGATCTACTAATCTGTTTAACGATCTCTTTATTTCTTGGCTCATTATCATAAACGAGCACAGTATCACTTAAAAGCTCTGCCACGCTGCCCAAATTACTATCGCCACTGGCAACGCTATTAGAAATAAAGAACGAATCAAATTGACCTTCGAAGATGTACACCCGATCATTGGTCCGCACTCGATGCAATCCGAACAACTTCTTTTCTTCTGAGATTTTGACTGTGCAATAACGTATCGGATCATTGCCAAGTGCTCTACCTGAAACATTCGTTATTTCTCCTTGTTCATTTGTATAGAACAAAACGATTCTTGCATCATTTGGAACTCTTTCGTTTCCATGATTTGGGAATGTTTCGTCTAAAAAGTCTTTATAATTTTCAGTGAAAAAGATTTCACTCCAGAATTCATCTGGGATACTTCTCTTTCTTATGTATTTTTTTGCTGCGTGATCATCACTCAGAGTATTTATGTTAGATATCTTCTCTCCGATATTTTTAATCGTTAATCTTTTATTACTAAAAATATCGGAAGGTTTTGGTCCTTCTAATTCAAACTTTGGTTTTTCAAAATTTGAATTTTTAGAGTCACCATTAGTATATCGATCTAATGAATATTGACGATGGGATTCAGGATCAGTATGCTTTAGAAATTTAGAAAATGTCGTGCTGATGCTGCAGTTATGACAGGTATAATAATAATCATTATTCTTTCTGTAAATGTAACCTCTCGCCTTCAGCTTGTTTCTCTGTGAATCTCCACAGAAAGGGCAAGAAAAGTTAAAAAGGTCTTCTTTCTTTTGTTTAAAATTTCTTAGTCCAGATGAGACTAATAAGAGATATTTTCTATCAAGAAAAACTGCCATAATAAAGCTCAAACCGTGAGTGACTATTACTCCATAGTATACATGATTAATTCATAAAACAAAAATTATTTGTATGCCATGCCGAGAAATGTGACTAGTTTAGAAACTAACCAACCAATGACAGCTGATCCACCTAAAACCAACCAACGCCATTTGTCTAGATCTTGAATCTTTTTGGCTTCTATTTCATGTTGACGTTGCATATCGGTTCTTAGTGCATGAATTTCAGTCATGATCTTAGTCTCGGTGTCTGTGATTTTCTTGTAGACATCTCTTAGATCATCATTCGTATCGTTTCTTCTTTCTTCCATCATCTCTTGCAACTTCTCCAACGTATTGTCGAATTTGTCATAAATGATGGTGAAGAAGGAAACCTTCTCTTTCATTGCACCGACTTCTATTTGTAACTGATTTACTTTAGTTTCTATATCCATCATTCCATCCTGTGTGGTTTATTGGTATTTTATGATGAACACAACCAATCACATACACTTATTTATTCAAATTCATATTTAAGTTATTATTTGCATTTTGCGATTTCACAAGAAAATCTTGTAATGCTTTCAATTTTTCTGCATTTTCATGGCATATTCCATAATTTTCGACTACTACTGCGAGTCCTTGATTGTCTTTAATTCCTGAGGAGGTTCCATTAGAACTGAGGGTGGGGTTGGCATTACCACCTGTGGCTGCAATATTGTGCAAGTACACCCAACCTGAAGACAGATTAAACTCAGCAGGAACATCATTCGTAGCTTGGTAAACATATTCTTTTTCCTTTTTCACAATTGTTTTAATTTTTGTTTTATATTCAGTTACTATGACTTCTTTGACGTTATTTTGCGCTATTGTTAAATCGCTCTGTAAAGAATGAATTTTCTCTATGTAAGAATTAATAATCTCTTGAGATTTTTCTTCACCAAGTTTATATCCAATGTCATATGATAATTTGATTGACCCTATTGCTGCAGCAACTAATACAGCAGTTAATTTTCTATTAAACCAATTCATTCTGGTTCCGTCCCTTTTTTTAGACCAATGGCTGCGCCACCACCAGCGAGTAATGCTCCAAATCCTGTTCCAAATGCAACTGCATCCCAGGTCTGTCCTTTATATAGTGCGTAAAATGCACATCCTAGAAAAGATAAACAACCTAATGCCCAAAGCACTCTCCCAACATCTAAAGTTTGATTATCCTTCCCTGTGAATGATTGTTTGAGAATTTCTGAGAATTTCATTTATCCTCTTGGAGGTCTGGCTGTTAGATAATTTTTCAAAGTTCCAGAACCAGTTGCAGTCTTCTTAATGCTTTTTGGAGTTTCTGGTTTCTTCTCTGCACCAACTCCTAATCTTTTGTTGCGTTGATCGATTGTTTGTTGTACTGCCCAAGTTTCTCTGCCACTTTTGCCTTCTCTTCCTCCTGTTGGTGGAACCCATGCTCTATATTTGTCAGGAACCATCTGTCCAGTTTCTGGATCTTTTTTATGAGTGATATTAGCAGCAAATCTTCCCTTTGGGCGAGTTAAACCTATTAATTCTTCGCGAAATTGTTTAAATGGATTTCTATTATATGGATCCTGCCCCCTTGATTCTGGTTCATCTGGGACTAACTCTAATCCTTTGTGGTGAAGTTTGTTAGAAGCTTTCTCTTTGTCTGGGTTATGTTTTTTTGGAACTTGACGTTGCAATTCCCAATCGCCACGATCAATTTCGTTAATCTGTTCTTCGCCCATATGTTTAAAATATTGAACTTGGCGCTCGCGTTTTTCAGCACCAGCCTTAGATGGGTAAGTTCCAAGATTTTTTCCAGTTTTTCTGGAAACTAGACGATACTTACTGTCGACTTTTACGATGTGTTCTTTTAGTTCTTTTATTGTTTTCATTTTTTTACTCTTCGCAGTGCCATCTTCTCAATGACATTGCCTTTCTTGTTGGACGACCTTTCTCATCTTTCATTGGTCCTCTCATTCCACTCATGCGTGCACAAAACGACTTACGACGTTTTGCTGCTTTTCCGTTTGGATCTAATTTGCTTGGTGGGGTTGTGACTGCGGTCTTAATACCAAAATGTTTTGCACCTTTGCGAGTTAATCCAGCACCCGATTCCGTTGAACGCTTATATCCTTTTGAATCTTCGCCGCGCTCATCTAGCTGCTCAACTTCTTCTGGTAGACGCATTGATACACCTTTCATATCAGTAGCATTTTTTGTTCCATGCTTAAGATGAATTCTATCGCCAATAACACCAATTGCATGAATGCGTCTATCATTGCCGAATGTTTTTTGTACTTGCTTTTTTGCATGCTCATATTCAGCATCTGTTGGTCTGCGAGCTTCTTCTTCTTCAATCTGCTCGACTTCTTCATTCTTTGGTTTCTTTCCAGCCTTTTTCATAGCAATAGCAATGGCTGCTTGTTGTGCAGCGTTGGCAGCTTCTTTAACAGGAACGCAGTTAGGAACCATTTTTCCATTTTTCATTTTGCCGCCAACTTGCTTATAACCTTTCCAGCAAGCTTCCGATATGTGAGATTTTAAAAGCGATCTCATTGTTCTTACATGAACTCGATCCTTTTCTTTTTCGTTCTCTGGAAGATCCTTATATGGAACGTGTTGTGCTGCATTATTATTATCTTTAGGATTGCGCTTCATCCATTCTTTGTGGATATGCTCTGCTGCCTTTTCATCATCGTGCGGATGTTTCTCAACAGCTTCTTTAGCTGCGTGACCAGCGGCTAGATTTTCTTGTTGTGCTGTTGGATGTAATTGGTGAAAAGGCACATTGATATCCGCTTCTGGTCCGCCGTTTTTGCTTCTTATCCTGGGTTCATTTTGTTTGTCGGGCGGCAATGATCTACGCCATTCTTCATGGGCTGCAGCAGCAAATGCCCTCACTGCTGGGTGATCTTCTTCTCTAATAAAATATTTAAATGTTTTCATTTTATTTTTTGTCCTTTCTTCTTGCGACACTTAACTAGAGCACCGCTGGCATATGCGCTTGGCCAAACCTTATAACGACTCTTTACCTGATAATAACAAGCGTCTTTCTTCTCATTAATATATTCTTCATTCTTTTTGGTAGCAACATTAATTGCTTTTCCACTGCGTTCTGGATTAGGATCTTCTCTGCGTTTTCTTGCCGCTGCACTGGCGCGACCTTTCTTGCCAAGAGCATGCGCCTTTGCTTGCGGCAAACACTTCGGCTTACCTTCGCTTTCGCTTCCTCTAGCACAGTCTCCACGAATTTTCCCATCTGGTCCAAAACGAACCCACTTATCTTTAAACCATTGATGAAGATTTTCATTCATAATCCATGTATCTGGAATCTCTTTATATTTATTTACCCACATATCATGTAATTTTTGTCCACTCAGTCCATGAGACTTAGCAATACGAGTCATAATCTTATCAATAATCCCATAAACTGCCTTTTCGTCGGCATTTTTAATTTTATCAGCTTGAGCTAATAAAGCTGCCTTAAGTTCAGGAACAGCTTGAGAATCTTTATCATGATCCATGTTTTCTAAAAATAGCTTAAAAGTTTTCATTGTAAATGTGATAAAACCTCTAATGCTGTTTTGTAGTATTGTTCACGAGCATCTAGTGCCATTAATCCTGGATTAATTTGTTTCGTTAATCCTACAAAATTGTCTTTATCAATATAAGCATTTAATCCTTTAAAGTTCCAGAACCAGATCGCGCTCACTACTGCACCTTCAATGCTTTCTAGATATTCTGGATGAGCTGATAAATTAAATCCTATTGCTGTTCCGCAATGATCATATGACCATTTTCCAGTAAGCTGAATCAATCCACGACCTTTATATTTCCATCCATCTCCAGAAGATTCTGGACCATTGCCCAATTTGCTACTATAAACGAAATTAGCAATTTTTTCTGGTTGGTTTGCATATAGGTTAGCTAAAGTTTCATCAGGGAAATATTCTGGAAATACGGATCTCAGACCTGCTGCGCTGTAATTTAAATTTTCCACTAGTCTTTGAAAATGTTGAGACTCCACTGCACATTGGGCAAGAAATGCTGCTTGACGTTTTGGTGTAGAAAATCCGCTCTCATCTGTCAATTTACCAAAGTGATCATTTAAAGATGCAACAAGATCATCCAAATCTAATTGACTTTTTGATGCTGCTGGGTCAATTAAAAGTAGAGTCTGTTTGGTTATCATTAAACTGGTTTCTTTCTTCTAAACAAATTTTTGAAAAGATTCTTTCTATAATTTTGAGAACTCATGACAGCAGAAGCAGTGGGATCGGCTTGAGCTCCAGATATTGGAGAAACTGATCCACCACCAACACTCATTCCTGAAGCGACAGCACCACCATCTTCATGGATTGTTTCTTCATCCCAACGACCTGATGGTCCAGTTGTATGTGATGGTGGAACTCGATTCATTCTGTATTTTCCCTGCTCGCGGGTCACGCCTGGATTCTTCATGAATTTCTGAGGATCAGGTTTTGGTCTTACGATATTTGTTGGTGGTTTTGTTGGAGTGCTTTTCTGTGGAGCAGATCCAGTAACTGGATTCATTCTAGAAGTTGTTTTATCTCTGATCTGTCCTAATGTCTTCATTTCCGTATTTCCCTTAATTTTTCCACCACATTTATATCTAATTGTATTATGCTAGTTATGATGTTTTTTCCATTTATCCCTTTGATCTCATTTGGAAGAAAATTCAAAAGAATTAAAAATGGCTTTATCACTTCATAATCTTTTTCTTCCAATTTAAAAAACAATAATCTAGAAGCAGCTTCAATTCCAAATACATTATACAAAACAATCAAATGATTTAAAATTAATCTTTCTTTTAAAACACCATTTGCATAATATTTGGTTAATAGTCTTTTAATATACAAGATTCTGTTTAAATCTTCTTCAAATTCACTCATTACTGCATTTGGTTTTTCATATTCCTTTGCTGCATAGAGTATATAATTATTGTCATTTAAATCTTGGAACATATATTAGTCGTCAGCAGAATGTCTCGCTTGCAAAATAAAGTGTGATGGATATTCTGGAATCTCTTCATTTTCATCAGAAAAATGATGTCCCATATTCACCAAGAGAGAAAGCTCATGTTCATCTACACACTGTGCATAACCCTCATAATATCCCCGATGGTCGCGATTAATTGTTAAATACAAATAGCAATCTTCGCCATGTAAATTTGTGATATGGAATGCAACATGATTATCCACAACTTCACTAGCATGAATTGGTGGAAGATTAATGCTGAATCTTTCAACTATTGCTCTTAATGCATCAATTATTAATTCTGCATTCTTAAATTTATTTGCTAGAACTGCATCTAGATGATGATTAATTTTATCAACAGAAGTGTCTCCAAAATCATCATGAGCTTCATCAACCTGCTCGACTTCTTCAGCAACAGCATAATGAGCTTTGAATTTTTCTGCTTTTTCTGGATTAGTTTTTAATAGTTTTTTATAAAACTTCGCGTGGTTGGCTTTAACAATATCTGATGTTCTTGAGCGAAAATCAAGACGACTTACTTTATCTCCAGCAACACTGGCTCTACGTTGTTTGGTTTCTTCGTCCATCTCGACTTCCTCTCTAGTTGTAGAAATTCCATTGTAATTCTTGCCACCACGTCCACCAATATTGGCTGGTTTTGCAACCTGAGCCATCTTTGGTGGATCAATAACTTCATAATTACTGATGGTATCTTTGACAGTTCCTTTGATTTCGCTTAATTTTTTCATCTTTGGAATCCCAAATTTAAAAGTTTCATTATAGTATGAGAAGCGTCCGTGTGCATAATTCCAATTCCACCAGCAGCTTTCCATTCTTGTATATTTAGTCTATAATCATCTATGAGAACATTAGGTTTCCCTTCTGGGTTCATAGCAAATAATTGTTTTTCTTTTCGAGCAACACAATAGAATTGACTTCTTGGAACTTTTGTATATTTCGTATTCCAAATCCATTTTTCTCTAATACTATCAGCCTTGTCCCATTCTGCATATGCAGTCAGAATGCAGGGATTAAATACCTTAATAAAATTCCATAATTCATAGAAATCTTTCTCAGGAGGAAGATTTTCCCAGAAATTAGGATGATCCCTAATTATCTTTCTTTTATCCTCTCCTGATTCGTGCCAATGGGGAGAATCATAGGATCTCCCCAAACAGTCTCTCATACCTTTGTATAAATCCACTAACACGCCATCCATGTCTACATATAGGTTATAGGGAGAATTCATAGTGAAACCTTACATTAAAAATCATGTCTTAATATCATCAATTGTTGGATCTTTAGTGATAATCTTATTAGCAGGTTTTCCAGTTGCAGTGCGACCAATTTTATTGCCCAAATACTTTCTCTTGAGTTTCTTTGCGCTTCCTGCTGGCGCACCACTTTCTTTCTTTCCGCCAGATACTTTCTTAAGTTCAACATTATCTGGTTGATTTACATCTTTCTTTTCATAAAGACTTCCCAAACCAGCAGATTTGACATATTGACCTGCTCGAGCCTGAGCAACATAACCTGCCTCAGTTCCTGCTCTTGGGGCACTGCTTCCTGCTCTCAATTTCTTGAGATGTTCAGGATCAGCTACTTTCTTTTCGCCTTTCTTCTGAGCAAGATAAGCAGCAGTTACTCCATAGTGCGCTTGCTGTCTTTTATTGTTTTCTGCTCTTCTTTCAGCAGCAGACATCTCACTCCACTTCTTAGGATGAGCAGCATCTGAAGCAGCACTTATTGCTGTTGCTGGATGTGGGTGCTCTCCTGGGGTTGGTTTATGTGTGGCTTTCTTGGCTTGTGCTGCTGAAGTTCCACTAACTGCCCCAACCCGTCTCTGAAGCTTTGTGCTCATTTTGTGATGAAGAGCAGCAGCATGACCAGACATGCGAGCATTTCTTGCTGCTCTTCTGGCTTCCTTTTCTGCCTTCAATTGCTCACGAGTTTTAGCCTCATTTAGAAAGGAATCTTCTATGATTGCACTTAGATCTTCATAATTTGAAATGACTTCTTCATTCATATGAGCAATGCAGGTATGAGCTTCTGGGTGCTTATATTTTACTTTAGTCTCAGCGTGCTTTTTATTGAGTGCCTTAACACCCTTATGCACCTTAACTTCCTTACCATTTTGATCATGCACAATAACGTCAAAGCTGTGTGGCATTTCAACACTTCTATTAGTGCCAACACTTTCATTCTGTTCGACTTCTTCTTTAGTCGCATGAACTTTAGCATCTTTCATTCCAGGGAATGGTGGTTTTCCTTTGGCTTTAGTTAGGGCTAGAGCAATATTGGCACCTTTACCACCTGCATCTGGTTGGTTTCCACGCTTTGCAGCATATGAACGTAGAGTTGCCTTCTTGAGTTCATCAACCTGCTCAACTTCTTCGTTCTTTGGTACAGGAAAACGTTTCATGAAAGCATCAGTATCTTTAGCGTGTTGTTCTTTACCGCCAGGATATTTCTTGCTATATTTACCTTCTTTTGCTTTTTCTGCTGCATCGGCTTTAGCATAACGCGATGCTCTTGCATTAAATTCTGGAGAACCTTCATCAACCTGCTCAACTTCTTCTTTCATTCCACGTTTTGCTGAATAATATGCAGCCAAAGCTTGTTTGATTCGTTCTTTCTTCGATTTACCTTCAAATTTAGGATTTTCTGAATGAACAAAATCATGAATATAAGCGGCTGCTCCCATCGAAGGTTTTAGAACTTCATCAACCTGTTCTTCTTTGAAGATCTTTCCAGGATTCTTATTTTTTTCAATCTGATCGTCTTCAGTTTCTGGTGCATATGTGGTTTTCCAAGAAGAAACTTCTCTCTGCTTTAAGTTCTTAGGTGTTTCTTTGTGAAGATGACCACCTGGCATATATTCCATAGTAGGATCATCTTGCTGAAGAGGATTTTCCATCGCATGTGCCTTCATTTTGCCTTCTGCTACTGGAACATGTTTTTCTACGCTATCTAGTTGAAAATCTTTCCACTTATCGCCAGCTGAAATCTCATGAGCTTTCTTGACTGCATCTTCATCATCCTTGGCATCAATTAGAGCCATTCCTGCCCATTCACCTTTGCTATTCTTAAAGTGGGCAGCATGAGTATGGCTATCATTGTTTTCCTTCATTGGCTTTTTATCTTGGACATTTTTCATTGCTTGACGAGCAAGATGTCTAGCCAAATTCTTTTGTTTAATAATATTACCAAATTTGTCTTTATGTTGAGTTCTCTTATGTCCACCTTCAAATGGTGGCTCTTCTTCTTCCTCTAAGCTGTCCTTATGTTTTGGCATCTTTGCTGGACCACCATGCGCTGGTGCTGGCCACTTGACTGGGTTTAGTGGCATTTTATTTGTAAAGCCACCACCTTTACCTGGACCTTTGTCTGCTTCGTCATCATTCATGCCATCCACATCTGTACGACCACACTCATCCATTTTCTTTACAGTCACTGGGTGAGTCTCACCACCGATCGTAAATGATTTTTTACCTGCTTCTGCGGATTTTCTTGCTTTGTGAGCAAAATCTGCAGCGTCTTCATCTCTCATTTTCTTAACAGCTTCAGCAACATGAGCTTTCACTGAAAGTGGTGAGAGGAACTTATGCGCAACAGGAGCTCCTGGCATTTTAGTATTAACATACCAAGCATTGTCATGATTGTTTTCTTTTAGAAAATCAACAATCTCCTGGGAGGTAAATAATACTGATTCTTTTTTCTGACGGTAGTTCATATATGACATTTTCGGTGCCTTCTGTTTTGGTGTTGTTACGCCTTGTCTGTCGAGATTTCCTCCAACAAACTGATCTAGTGTCCATTCTGCAATCTTGGATCCTCCATCTTCAGCTGATGCTGGATGGGTTTTTAATTCTTCTGGTGTTTTTTGAGGTTTAGGTATAAATCTTTTCATTTTTTCTTAAGATCAAATCTTCCTCTGGCTGCATTTTCTGCCACTTTATTTATCAATGTCTGATCTAATTGCTCTAACGGTTTAGGCTCAGGCTTTGAAGTTTCTGCCATAATCTTGGCTGCTGCATCAGCAATTGATCTGTTTGTTTTACTAAAAATATTCATATTATTCGCCCTTAATTGTTGCTGAAATCATCCAGCCTAGTTTCTTTTGTTTATCAGTTAGATCTTGTAGATAATTAGACATTCCAATTTCATGAGCAGCTTCAGCAATTCTATAAGCAATATCAATTGAAACGATAAATTTATCATTCATAGCATGTAACACCATCAACATTTCTTTTGGATCATATACTCTAGAAGCTTCTGCGATAGTCGTCATTGATAATAGATCTTTCAATGATACTGGAGCATATGCATTAATAGTTCTCATTTGTTCTGCAATCTTATCCAGTTCTTCGTAAACTTCAGAATAGATTTTCTCAAAGAAAGTGTGATATTGCGGAAAGTTAGAGCCTTCCACATTCCAATGTGAAGAGTGAGCAGCATAATACAGAACATATCCATCAGCTAAAACTTTTCTCATTGCATTTGCTAATTGAGCTTTAGCTATTCCATCTGATGTCGCTGCTTCTTGTTCTGAAATAACTTTTCTTACGGAATCAACAAGAGATTGTGTGGTGGGTGTAGATAGTTTCATTTTATCCTTCCAATTCTTTATCAACGTTATTTGTAGTAGAGGAAATTCTTTCTCTTACCTGATTGAATGATTTCTTTTCAGTTACAACATTCGTTAAGCATGAGCCAGAATCACCAGTTCCAAAATTTTGAGCACTTCCAATATTTGGTGGTTGGACTGCTTCAGGTTTTTTGAATTTCTTTTTCTTAGCTTCATTGAATGTGCTATATGTACCGTTGGAATATGATGGAGCAGATCCTGGGGATCCACCACAAGCATCAGGATTTCCTAGATCTTTGATTTTACCGAATGCTGAAGATAATCTTCCTGGTTTATATTTCTTTTCGGATTTCTTGGCTTCAGCAACTCCACAGACTCCAGTGGATGATGCATCAAAAGAACCACTACCACCATAACCATTAGTGCGAGCTGCACTTTCTGGTGGAATTCTAGGAAGAACTTTAGGCATTTTCTTCTTTTCTTCATTCTGTCCAGAATATCCAGTTCCACCAGCAGGTCCAGAAACAGCTGGTCCGATTGAACCGTAAGCTGTGTTAGTTATACTAGGGTAATTTAAGCTTTTGGTTTGTTTTTTGACTTTGCTGATTTCTTCTTTGCTGCTTTTTTCTTCGTAGACACCTTTCGCTGCGTAGTCTTCGGTTCCTTCACCGCTTCTGTCTGTTCTTTTGGCGTCTGCGGATGCGACACCACCTTTGTTAGTGTCTCCACACTCGCATCTATCTTTGCACTTACAAATGCTCTTAGTTTTTGAATCAGCTTCTTTATATGTGTTAACATGATTAGATCCTTGTCCTGGGGTTAACGCTTTAATAAAATCTGCGGTTGACTTTGTACCAATTTCCATAACTCTTTCTTTAATCCAATCAACAGCAGAATCATTAGTTGGTTCTTTTATCAAAAATCCAGAAACGATTTGAGATAATTCTAATAACCAATTTGTTATTTCTTGTTTTGTGCTTTCATTGACATTAGAAAAACTATTTGAATTGTCAAATAATAAGAAAGAATCAAACATCTTTGAATATTCACTTAGGTTTGATACTGATTTTTCATATTTAATCTTTCTTAAACTTTCATTAAAAGTTTTTGCGCCACGGGCAATTCTAGAATCATTTCTTGACTTTGATGATTCATCAGAAGTGTGAACATAAATCATTGCAGTATCATAACCCATTTCTTCTAAAATAGCTTTAGTGACAACAATTTTATCCTTATTGTCTGCGTTACCATTCACGATAATTGATGGGAAATTTTCCAATTCTTCAATATTTGTTTCTTTTACTATCGCATTAAACATGCGTTCCATTGAAACTTCTTTGAGTGTAAATTCATTTAATGTTGAATGAATTAGAAAGTCTTTGCCGCTTCCTGGTCCACCAACTAAAAATATTGCTTTAAAGTGATTCATTTTCTCTTAACCGATAGTTTGCCAGCTTCTATTGCTTTTTTAATTTTTGTCATATGTTCTTGTGCTTCTTTTCTGGAAAAAGCTGATCCTAAATGCTTATGAAAAGTATTTAGATCACCTGCTGCTGCCGCTGCTCGCATTTTAGTTCCTGACAATCCATGACTTCTTTCCGAGTCTTCAGGAGTATGGATGTGGATCTCGTCAAAATGTTTGCCTTCCATCTCTTTGATCTTTCCAGCTTCAAGAGATTTCTTTAATCCATGAGCAAAATCTTTTCTGTCTGCTCCAACTAATAGATGCAGGACTTTCTTTCCTTTATTTGGGAGAGAAGCGTGGGCTCTTGCAATTGTTTCACCTGCAGATCTAACAACATGAGTATTTAAATCTTTGTGACCCCATTGTTTATGAAGAACGCTTGCTCTTTCTTCTGGTGAATATATGTCAGACTTAGATGAAATTCCAATATGCTTCGTTCCTGGGAGTTTCTTCATTGCGCCACCAAGATCATGAGCGTGTCCCATGTGCGAAATAGGTGAAAATCCAGTTAATGGTACTACTGTTGTGTGGTGTACTTCTTCAGATTCTCTGATCAAATCTTTGGTGCCCAATGTTTTCTTTAAATGCTCAAGAGCAGCAGTATGGTTGCCCTTCTTAGTAGCAAGATCATCTCTAAATTTATCATAAATTTCTTGATGGCGTCTAGGGTCTATATGTTTCTTAATTAGCTCAGCAACTCCCATGAAAGAATGTATTTTCTTGTGGTTTGCGTCTTTTCCGAATAAAGCGTGAGATACTTCTTCAGGATCTTTTGTTCCTGGTTTTGAATCATCAGTTCTAGAACGAAGACCATGAGTAATAGAGAATTTATGAACACTGCCGCCAACTGCATTCAGAAGTATCTTGTGATGCATTCCTTTGATACCATGTTTTGTATCTTCCCAACTTGAACTGTGTGAAAACTGCTCACCTTTAGTTGGCTCGTCTTTATGGTAATCAGCAGCTTCAAAATCAAACTGGTGGTATGTGCCATTTTTATGGCGCATCACTGCTGATACTTCGTTACCGTGTTTTTTTGTACCAACTACAGTATAGTTGCCGAACTTTCTACCAGGCGATAAGTGCTTGGCTAATGCTTCTTTATGTTCTTTTGGAATTTGTGAATCAACGTCGCCAGTGTTTGGTTTATGGTGTGCATATTCTGCATCAGGAATATTTTGATTCATTAAATGCTTAGTTGAACCAGCATAAGCTGATCCTGTGATTAATGCTTTTTTACCTTTACCAAAAAGGTGCCCACCATGTTCTTTATGGAAAGAATCATGTATTGCGCTTAGTGTATTATGAAGTTCCGCAGCTGTGTTATTTCTGTTTTTTTCAGTGACATGCACTGGCTCAGCTGCAACCTCACCAATCTTTATGTTGCCACCTTCTCTTAAAAATTGTTTAAATGTTTGCATTATTTATTTCTCGACTTGAACTTTTCTTTATTTGTTGGATCAGCTTTATATTCTCTGAATGATTGAGAAGTGACTTTAAATCTTGGAGCATTTGGATTCTTTTCAGAAGGATGAATTACGAGTCCTTCTGTTCCTGATCCCCATTTTGGTTTAATATTTTTAGATGAAATATGTTCATCAACTTTCTTAGAAACGGCATGTTTGATTTTGTCAAACTTTTCCATTTCTTTCATTTTGGCTTCTTTATTGGACTTAGTTGTTCTTGATTTTAATAAATCATGATTTAATTTTTTAAACTTTTCATGCTCATCTTTGACGTCAACATGAGATGGTTTATGATCAATTTTATCATCGTCGAAATTCATTTCACTATTTGATAAATGTTTCTTAAAATGTTCGATATCATGACCGTGATTTTCAGGTAACTTTGAATGAATTACATATTTGCCCACTGAGCCCATATGTCCTGGGTGATAGGAAGTACCAACAAATTTAATTTCACCCTCATGCTCTTCAGATGGGCGACCAAATGGTTTATAAAATGCTTCACCCTTAACCTTAACTTCTTTGCCAGTTCTGTGGTATTCAGCTTTTAAGTGGTGTTGTAGTGCTGCATTTTTGGCTAAAGTTTTATGAATATGCGCAAAAGCATTAGCAGCGGTTGGATCATATGGCTTGCCTGTTTCTTCTGCTCTCTTTTTTGCTCTTTTAACAAAATCTTCTGGATGTCTCATTTTCTCTGAACCAGAGCCTGAGCTTTGAGTATAAAATCCACGTTCATCATGACCAAACTGATGAGTCATTCCATCAGTCTTTTCGGTGACATCGTGAATGTGAACCTTTCCGCCTTTAATGAGGTTTCCAAATTGCTCATGAGTCATTGAGTGAATATGAGGTAAACCTTGTCGGATTGACTCAGTAATTAAATTAAAACTTTCGTTTATAAACGTTTTAAATCTTAACATTTAAACATCCACACTTTGGGATAATAGTTAATATATTTAGTAATTATTAATCGTCATGATTCTCATATTTCTTACTGGTACCATCAGGTTGCACATGATGCGCATGGAATGTCGTGTGGGGAAATTCCTTTCTCAACTTAAGAAAATGGTCGAGATTTTTGCTATCATCATCGTATAAATGAGCTTCTCTGTAATTTCCGCTCTTGAGATGATGTCTGATTACTTCCGCTTTCTTTTCAGCGACTGGCTGGTGGGTTTCTATATTCCCAGCTCTTTCTACGCGGATATTGTCAATATCCACTCCATGTTTGCGCCAATGATGCAAGAACTTCTTTTTGTCGTCAAAGTTGGATCGCGCAGTTGCCATTATCACTTTACTTTTTGGGTGCGACTTTACATTCTTATGGATCGCTTTCAGTTTAGCCAACATGGGTTTAATTGGCTTTTCTTTATTGAATTGGTCAGATGATCTGAACTCACTAAAATCGTAGTGGTGT